>FSYY01000416.1_pt1 | contig 32281 bp, 25 predicted proteins | sample 1638681 | NCBI WGS metagenome assembly FSYY01 (sample SAMEA3914813, study PRJEB12502) | metagenome | biome: forest; material: soil | place: Canada | collected 2011-07-07 | depth 0.3 m | reverse complement strand
GCCCACGAGCGAGTACCAGAATTCCTTGTAGTTTTCGATCCCGCTGGTGCTCGAGCCGTCCTGCAGCACCGTGTTGCCCGCGGGATAGATCAGTTTCGTGAGGCACTTGTTGAATAGTTCGGTTTCGCGGAAGACGGGTGTCTGTTCGCTCTCGAGCTTTGCGACCGATGGGACCGCTTCGGCGAGGCCCCTGGCGACGCCGCCGAGCTCGGTCGGCGCGAGCGATGCCTGAACCTGTTCGATCCACGGGAGCGCGGCCTTGACCGTCGCGGGGGTCGCGAACACGCCCGGGAGGATGTCGTTGGCAAACACGCGCGTGGGCGGGAGCGATGCGCCGAGCGAGGCCAGGCCGCGGTTGATCCCTCCGAGCGTGGCGGGCAGTTCGGCAACGGTCGTGTGAAGCGGCGCGTTCTGCGCGGCGAACGCCGCGAAGAACGTGTTGAAGTTCCCGATCAGTTCGCCGAGCTGCTGCTCGTGGACGTTGAGCGCCGAGGTCACTCGGTTGAGGCCCGCGACGAGTTTCGAGAGGTCGTGGGCTTCGGTGCCGGTGATCGCCTGGTTGAGCACCGCGCCGCCGCGCAGCGAGGAGGGTCCGCGCTGGTAGGCCTTGTTGAGCGCCTGGGCGCCGTTGATGCCGCGCACTTCCGGTTCCTGTTCGGCATCTTCGGAGGCGTTCGGCTTGTGCGTGAGGCCCGCGCCGTAGCCGATCAGGAAGTCCTGGAGGTTGGTGCGCGTGTCGCTGTTGAGCGCGTCGAGGACCTGGTCGAGCTGAACCGGGGTGGCGGTGTGCGTGACCGGGATCGTGCCCCCGGCCGACAGGTTGGGGGCGGAGGGGCTCCCGGGCTGGAGTTCGACGAACCAGTTGCCTTCGAGGAAGATCCGCGGGCGGATCTTGGCGGTAGCGTCGGTATGGATCGGCAGCCCGTTGTTGTTGATTTCCATCGTCACCACGCCCATGCTGCCCTCGCGCCGGATCGAGGCGACCTTGCCCACGTCCACGCCCGCGACGCGCACGGGCGACTTCGGATGGATGTTGAGCGCGTTGGAGAACACCGCGTTGACGCGGAAGCCGTGCGTGAACGGGATGTGCTTGGTGAAGCCGAAGTAGCTCACCACCGCGACCAGCACGATCACGATCAGCCCCGTGCGAACCGGCCGCAAGCGCTGCAGCTCGACGACCGGCACCTCGTCGCGGCGGCGCCACCAGCGCCGGCGACTCATTTCTTCTTCCCTTTCACGGTCTTCTTTTTCACGGTCGGCGCCTTCACGAGGCCGAGCGCCTTCAGCGTGGTCCTTGGGTACGTTTCGCCAAACAGGTTCTGTTCGCGGGTGGTGAATTCGCGACTCTGCGCGGCGCCTCCGGCCGGCACGTTGCCGATCACGGCTTTGCCGGGGATGTAGGTCTCGTTGCCCGCTTCGCACAGCGCCGGCTGACCCGGTGCCGCCACGTTCGGGTAGGGGTTGACGTGCGCGTGGTTGTTCTCGACGACCTGCGGGCTGCCGGGCGTCGGGTGGTCGACCGAGGGCCCGTTGGCTGGGGTGGTGCTCGGGAAGCCTTCGTTGTTCGGGCCGTTGGGGGAGAGCACGAAGCCCGCGCGCGCGACCGTCCCCACGCCCACGTTCTCGGCCTGGAGGCTCGCGAGGTTGCGGAACGCGAGCGTGAAGTAGTTGCACTGGGCCTGCACGGGCGCGATCCCGGCGAGCAAGGGGTTGCCCGCTTCGAGCGTCCGCGTGAAGTCTTCGAGGGCGACCGAGGCGACCGGGTTTTCGGCGAATTCCCGCAGAGCCTGCGAGGATTCGGCCAGCCGCGTGTTGAGCGCTGTGGCGGCCCTGAGGTTGACGGCCCCCACCGCGAAAGCGTGGCCGAGCGGGGCTGCCACCGTGCGCAACGCCGCCGCGCTCGGGCGCAGCAGGTGCATGAACACGGTCGACTTTTCGATGAACGGGGCCTCGTAGGGCAGCGAGTGCGTGGCCTGTTCGAGCGAGGCGGGACCGCCCTCGGTGGCAGCTTCGAGCGCGGGAGCGGCGCTCGCGAACGCCTTGAAGAAGATGTCGAGGTCGGTGTAGTAGGCGGCCTGCGCCTCGGCCACCGGCGCGGCCTGGCCGGAGGCACGCTCGAGTGCGATGAACAGCTCGCGCAGCCCGGTCGCGGGGGCGGCGAGGTTGTTGAGCACGGGCACCGCGTTGGTCACGAGGGGGCGCAGTTCGGCGATCGTGCTGTTCAGGCCGAGGCCGCGTCCGGCGAGGCCGTCGCCGAAGTTGGTGGTGTTCACCTTGATATTGCGCCGCGTGGGTTTGTCGAACATGTTGAACAGTTCATCGATGTTCACCGGTTCGGTTGTATGGCTGGCGGGGATCGTCTGTCCGGCCTTCAGGGTCCCCTGCGAGCTGCCCTTTTCGAGTTCGAGGTACTTGAGCCCGATCGCGGAGACCGACTGCACGACGGCTCGCGTGTCGCTCGGCAGCGGTTCGACTTTTTTTTCGAGCTTCAGTTCGGCGATCGCGGTGACACGGCCGGTGTGAGGATCCTGGTGGGCAGACATCGCGTTGACGACACCCACGCGGGTGCCGGCGATCCGCACCTGGTTCGACTTCTGCAGGCCCGAGGCCTCGGGCAGTTCGACCTTGAGGTCGTACGTGGGCACGAACGGGAGCCCGTTGTTGGCGTTGTAGGAGAGGAACACCGCCACGACCACGATCAGCGTGGTGATCGCCCCGATCAGCAGCGGGCTTCCGGCGAGCGAGTTTCGGCGGCGGCGGTCCATCAGGGCGTCTGGGACGGTTCGCAGGTGAGCCCACCGCCGGCGAACGGCGAGGATTTGTCGGCCGCGGGCTGGGTCGCGCCGCCCGGGCAGCGACGCAGCTGGAGCGTCTTCAGACCTTCGAGTGCCGCGCTCGACGTCGTGGGCGTGAGCGTGTTGTTCGCACCAAGCCTGAACGCGGGCAGGACCGGGCTGACGCGCGCGTAGTGGCCGTCTGCGTCGTAGAAGGCGCCCGCCTGGCCGAACGTGCGCAGCGTGCCGGCGAGGTCGGGGGCATACGGGCCGAAGAAGGCCGTGATCGGCGTCGATTCCTTCAGCGCGACGACGCTCGCGGGCGAGCTCGTGGTGAGCGTCTGGACGAGCGCGGGCAGCGCGCGCACGAAGTCGGTGAGGTCGTTGTTGGGACCCGGGCGGCTGAACGCCTGATTGAAGTTGCTGACCGCCGGGGTCGCGGTCACGAGCAGCGGGCGCAGGCGTTCGAACAGCGTGGTGAGCGGCTTGGTCGTCGGCTTGGAGGCGTCGACGAGCGCTTTGAGCGAGCCGAAGGTCGCGGGCACTTCGGCGAATGCATGGTTGCCCGCGCGCAGCGCGATCGGCAGCTGGCGCAGACCCTGGGCCAGCTGCGTCTGGGCCGATCCGATCGCCTGGAAGGTCGTGTTCGCGTGTTCGACCAGCCCGGCGAGCGCTTCCCTGCGCGCGCCAATCGTCGTGACCGCCTTGGCGGTTTCCACGAGGAAGCTCGTGAACACCCGCTGGTCGCGCACGAGCTCGCCGAAGAAGTGGCTGGTCGCGCTCAGGAACGGCGGGAAGTATTCGATCGAGCCGGCGAGGGCCCTGCCGGCGCCCGCATACTGTTCGGCGGTGCCCTGAATGAACTGCGAAAGGCCGCGCCGCGTCTGCGGATTTAGCGTGTTGAACAGCTGGTCGAGGTCGACCACCTCGCGCGTGGCGCTCGCCGGGAGCGTGGCGCCGTCGGACAGCGCGGGATTGTTGTTGGGCCCGAGCGAGAGCAGGATGTAGCGGTTGGCGACGCTCGACAGCGAGGGCACGCGCACCTGCGCCACGGTGCCCTGGTGCAACGGCGTCAACGAGGAGTCGACGTTGATCGTGATCTCGGCCCTCAAGTCGTGGCGCAGCGTGATGTCCGTCACCGTTCCCACCGGCACGCCGCCGACCTGCACCTGGTCGCCCTTGACGAGCTGTCCGGCTTCGGCGAACACGAGCTTGTAGTTGGCGCCGCCGCCGCCACCGAGCACGAGCACGAGCAGGATCAGCACCACCAGCACGAGCGCACCCACGCCGAAGATCCGGCCAAGGCGCGGCCGCGAGGAGCGCGGGCGCGGCGCGGCCGGCGATGCGCCTGGGGGCGGCATAGGCGCCCCGGGCGGGCTGGGCGGGCTAGTGGTTGCCACCGCTCGTCCCTTCGCCTGCGGCGGCGGCCGCGCCGGGATTGACTGGGATCGCCGCGGCCGACGGGGCGCGGGCGACGGTCGGGTCAGGAATTTCGCCGAGCCGCGCGACGAGCCTGATCCACTCGCTCGGGCTGAGCGTGGAGGCGCCCAGGCCCGCGGTCCTGGCAACGCCCGGGTCGGTCGCGAACGTCACGCGGATCGCCGCGCGCGCGCTCGGGTTTGCGACTGCCCCGGTCGCGCCCGGATAGCTCATCAGGCTGACGACCCGCTTCGGTCGCGCGGCGCCCTGAAGCATCAACAGTTTGCGCACGGCCGCATCTACGACCGAGCCGGGCGTCTGGTGCCCGGCGACGGGCGTGCCGTCGATCGCGACGATGTCGATCGTCTCCGCGCTCGAGCCGGCGGCGGCGTTCGCGGCGCTCGCGGGCGAGGTCGAGCGACTGCAGCCGAGGCCGGCGACCGTGGGCTTCAGGCCCGACACCGACAGGTACTCGAGCAGCGCGAGCAGCCGCTTGTCCACGCGTCCGCCCTGCACTGCCTCACGGCCGCAGCGGCCGAGCGCGATCCCGCCGTCGTGCAGCACCTGCTGCACCAGCTGCTGCTTGGACTCGAGCAGCACCTGCCCGACGGTGGGAGAGGTCGCGAGGAACGGGTTCTGACCCCTGGCCCGGAAGATCGAGGTGTTCTCGAGCGCCACCCAACCGTCGAGGATCGGCTTCGGGTCGATCAGAGGAGCCCCGAGCGCGGCCGGGCGGATCTGGAAGACGATGTGCGGGGCGTCTTCGCCGGAGGCCGCCGTCCCCGCGCCGACGTGACCGAGCACCGTGCCCGAGATCACCTGGACGCCGCGGCTCAGCGGATGCAGGAAGACGTCGTTGATCCCCGCCCTGAAGGTGGTCACGCTCGCCGGCGCCGGCGCCGGTGCGGGTGGCTTGGGCGCGGGCGCGCTGGTGGTCGTGGGCGTCGCTTCGAGTCCCGCGGCCGCGCCGAGGGCGAGCCCCGAGACGGTGGCAGCTTCGGAGACCGGAGAGCGCGGCTGGGCGCCGGCGGTCGCCGGTCCGGTGGGCGTCGGTTCGTGCGGGCCCTGGGGCGAGACGTTGCTGCTCACGGTCGAGTTCACGTGCGGCTGCAGTACGGGATAGACGGTCGCCACGTCGCCCAGGTGCGCGTAGGTGTAGGTGTTGCCGAAGGCGTCACGGAGCGAGAGGAAGCGACCGAGTTCGGGCGACTCGCCGAGCTGCACCACTTCGCCGTCCTGCACGGCGATCACGGCGGCGCCGGCGCTGCTGTAGATGCTCGTGCCCACGAGCGTGCGTGCCGGACCCCCTCCCACCCCCGGAACGCTGGGGAATCCATCGCTGAAGTGCGCCGCCGCGTGCACCGGGAAGCGCGCCTCGGTCACGCCGGTGATCGCCCCGAGCAGTTCGGAGGGCGTGCCGCCCAGCAGCTGCGCGCGCAGCATCACCGAGTCGACGTACGCCTGGGAGTGGTTGTAGGCGAACACCGCGGCCCGGATATCGGTGTCCCCCCCGGCCGCGCGCAGGTAGCGCGCGGCGGCGAAGATCGCGTCGGCCGGGTTGTACGGATCCTTGAAGCCGTCGCCGTTGGCGTCCACGCCGTACTGCGCCCACGAGGACGGCAGGAACTGCATCCAACCCTCGGCGCCGGCGCTCGAGACGTTGAGGTCGCGGCCGTAGTCGGTCTCGACCTCGTTGATCGCGGCGAGCACCTGCCAGGGGATCCCGTACGCGGTCCCGGCCGCTTGGAAGATCGGCAGCAGGAACGGCGGGATCCTGAAGCTTTCGATGAAGAAGCCCGGCACGCCCGCGAGCGAGGACTGCAGCGCAAGCGGCAGCGATGGCGTGAGCGCCGATGGCGAGAGCGCCTTGAGCCTGGCGCGCAGCGCGGCCGCGCTTTCGCCCGCGCCTGGAGCTTCGCCCGTCCCAGCTCCGGCCTTCGGCTTCGCTGCCGGGGCGGGCGCGCCGGGGGTCACCCCCTGGGAGAACTGCTGCTGAACCTGAGGCGCGGACGGCGGGCTCGCGGTGGTCGAGGTGTTCCTCGGCGTCGGCACCGGGGTGGGCGTCGAGGCCGTGCCGGTCTGAGTGCCCGCCGGTTCCGGTCCGGGCGGCACAGCTTCGGTCTGCGCTTCGGCCGCGGGCGCGGGTGCCGCGGTCGCACCCGTCGCGAGGCCGCTGGCGGGGAGCACGAGCGCGAGCATCCCCACCAGCAGGAGCAGCACGGTCAGTGAGGTTCGCGGCTTGATCATCGCGCTCAGTTGCCGAGGAGGTAGTTGAGGAGCATCCCGCCCGCTTCTGTGCCTTCGGGCGAGGGCGAGTAGTAGGTGGTGCCAGCGGTAGAGCCCCCGACCGGCTGCGTCGTGCTCGGCGTCGGCGCGCCCGCCGCCGCGGCGCTCGGTACGCCGCCGACGAGTTCGCTGGGCGTCGGCGTGGCGCCGGGGAACTCGGCGATTGCCTGGGCGGGGGTCGCGCCTTTGATGACTGCGAGCGTCCGTTTCATGATCAGTCCCGTCTGGCTCGGGTTGCTGACCGACGCGGTGCTCGCCGAGCTGCCGGGCGTCGAGCTCCCGGTGCTGGCGAGTTTGTGGACGCACAGTGGGCTGGGCGCGATGTTGTAGGTCAGGCATGCGGTTCCCACGCCCTCGGTGCGCAGGAAGTGCCCGAGCTGGTCATAGCCATTGGCCGCTCCCGCACCGAGGAAGATGAAGTCGAGCAGGCGCTCGAGACCGCCCGTTTCGCGGAAGCTCGAGAGCAGCTGCGCGAGGTTGCCCGTGAACGGCTTGGCCGCCGCGCCTAGCGCCTGCAGGCGTTTGAGCAGGCTCTGGGTGCCCACGAGCGCTGGGCCCGACACCTTGGAGGTCTGGCCCAGGTTTTTGAAGAACGCGCTCGAGCTGTTGGAGAACGCGGGCAGGCTGGTGAAGGCGGTGTTGATCCCGGGCGCCGCCACTTTCAGGTTGGTGAACACGGGGGTCGTCTGTTCGGCGAAGCGCCCCAGGCGTTCCATCGCCGGCACCAGCTGTTTGAGGAACGGCGGGAAGTCGCGCAGGTTCTGCGCGAGCGCGCCGCGGTGGGCGGCCGAGGCCCTGGCAACCGTGTTGCTCTGGACGATGAAGTCGGCGAACTGCTGGCGCACTCGCGCGAACGGCGCGAGCGCCCTGTCGGAGTCGACCGCGAGCTGGGCGAGCACGCGGTTCTCACCGGCGAGGATCGCCAGCACCTTGTCGAGTTCCTGAAGCGCTGGGTTGGCGCGGCGCAGGACGGCGGCGAGGTCGCTGCCACGTCCGGCGAGGCCGGCGCCGAGTTCGTTGATGATGATCGTCAGGCGCTGGCGTTCGGGCAGCCGGTTGATGTCGCCGAGCAGGTCGACGTCCACCGGGCTGTGGGTGTTCTGCACCGGCAGCAGGTACTCCCCTTCGCCTTCCTGGCCGCCCTTGATCTTCTGCAGCGGCGGCGGCAGCGGGGTTCCTTCGACGCGCGGCTGGGTGGGCAGGCAGTCGACGTACTTCTCGCCGATCAGCGCCTGCGGGCGGACGGTGCAGCTGGCGTCGGCGCGGAAGTCCTGGAAGCCGGCGTTTTCGATGTGCAGCACGACCGCGGCCTTCGCCTGCGGCGTGGGCGTGACCGAGCCGACGGTGCCGACCTTGACGCCGCCGACCTTGACGTCCTCGCCGGGGATGATGTTGCCCCCGTTGTCGAAGATCGCCCGCACGCTGTAGCCGGCGTTCGAGCCCCCTGCGGAGACCGCGAGCAGGACGATCACGAGCAGCAGGACAACGCAAACGGCGCCGGCGATCCCGGCCGCGCCCCTGCTCCTCCCCACCCTCTCGGTCCTCACCCGTTCCCCGACCCTTCCTCGCGGTTCACAACGAGGCGGGCGACCCCACCAACACGGTGAGGTCGCCCGTCCTGCTCTGCGTCGAAGGATACGTTACGCCCGTAAAGAGCGCGCAACTCCCCTGTCGTCGGCTAGTGCCTCGGGCAGGGAGCCTTGTAGAGGTTGGTGACCGTCTGCCGCGGGAAGCCCGGAACCGCTTCGAAGATCATTTCCGACTTGATCGGGAAGCCGCCCTTGGGGCACTTCTTCGGCACCCTGCCGTAGTAGATGGCCTTCTTCGGGTCCTTGGGCCCCCGTGCTGAACCGGCCTTGACGCTGATCGACTCGACCGAGGCGTACTGGGCGCCCGGGACGGTTGACACGAGCGGTATTTCGGCGATCAGCTTGGGGCCGAAGCCTTCGCCGCCGCCGAGGTTGACGTAGTGGGCCTTCGAGAGGATTTCCAGCGACACCGGCGCGTGACCGGAGGTGAAGAACTCGAGTCCTCCGCCGGGCGCGTAGAACGATTCGATCGTCGTTTCCTCGGGCACGCGTTCGGTGCCGAAGGAGACGATCCCAAGGGCGTGACCGACGGGGCCGGCTGCCGAGCCCTTGGGGCAAGCAGACGGTCCGCGGCCGGCCGGTTCAAGCGTCGCGAGCGGGCACGTGGTGAAGCCCGCGGGGTGCAGCTTGGCCCCGGTCGGCAGGTAGAAGTTGACCCCGACCAGCGGCGGCGGGAAGCCACCGTATTCGGTGCCCGAGATCGTGTATTCGGCCTTCACGGCCGCGCCGGCGCCGAGGATGTTCCCGGTGTGGGGGTATCCGGTGATCGGCACCGCTTCTGCTTTGAACGTGACCGTCGGCGCCGCCGATGCCACGCCCGTGAGCGCCATCAGCGCCAGGGCCAGCACGGCAACACAGGTGGATGCTCTGCGCATCAGTATCTCTCCTCGTTTGATGGACAGCTTCCGCCTCGATCCGGGTAGCTCCGGAGCCATACGGTCCGGCGTCATCGAGATCCCCGCGGGTGGGGGAACATTGGCGTCTGAGGACCCACCTTATCCGCACCAGGTGGCGCGATCAAGGTGGAACCGTGCAGCAAGGGGTGCCCCGTCGGGGGCTCGTCCAAACCTCGAGGCCTCCCGCAGGCCCGGAGGCTCGGCACCTCGAGCGCCCGCGCCCGGTCGTGGGACTCAGGCTCGACTCGAGGGTGAGTCTTGCTCGAGCGACAGCTCGAGGCGCTCGCCCGCGAGGCGCACCCCTACGGGCTCGAGGATCACCTGCCTGGGACCCTCCTCCACGCGGCCGGCGAGCAGCGCGGTCAGGCCCAGCCGCTCGGCGAGCGCAACGATCCCCGCCCCGGCGCCGGGGCGGCAGTAGAGCGCATAGCCGGCGCCCATGTTGAACGTCGAGTGGGCGGCCTCCGCATCGAGGCGCGCCTCGGCCACCAGGAACCCGAGCACCTCCGGCACCTCGGGCAGCCGCTCGATTCGGTAGGTGAGCGCTCGCGGCGGACGCATCAGCTTGAGCAGCCCGTGGCCGGTGACGTGGCTGATGTACGACAGCTCCACCCCGGCCTCGAGGACCGCGGCGAGCAACGGCACGTACATCACCGATGGATCGAGCAGCGCTTCCCCGAGCGTGCGCCCGCTCCCCAGGCGGGTGGCGTAGCCGTGCGGCAGGCGCCCGGCGAGCAGGCGCGCGAGCGACGCGCCGTTGGCGTGCAGGCCGCTGGAGGCGACGAGCACGATCTCATCGCCCGCGGCCAGGCGCTCGCCGAGGATCGGCTCGTGTCCCTTCGGCACCGCCCCCACCGCGGCCCCCGCGAGCTCGATCTCGCGCCCATCGAGCAGGCCGCTCAGCGAAGGCGACTCGCCGCCCCCCCACGTGCAGCCGGCATCGGAGCACGCCCGGCGCCAGCCCTCGAGCAGCGCCTCGGCCCGCTCGGCCTGGGCGTACCACTCCGAAGCGCCGGTGGCGAAGTAGGCGTTGACGACGAGTGGCAGCGCGCCCACGCAGCAGAGGTCGTTGAGGATCGCCGCGACCGTGTCATAGGCGACCTCGGCGAAGCGGTTGAGGCCCTGCTCCTCGAGCACCTGGCGCGCGATGATCGACTTGGTGCCGAGGCCCTCCACGACGAACGCTAGCCGCTGCCCGGCGAGCTCGAACACGAACGCGGGCTCGCCGCGCGAGGCGTCCAGTGCACGAGCGCCGCGCTGCGCCATCAGCGCGGAGGTCGACAGGGCCTTGGCCATCGCCATGCGCTTGCCCGCATCGAGCGCGTCGTAGTCGACGCCGGCCGCGTGGTAGCTGGCGTGTGCTCGGCTCATCCGCGATGATCCTAAGCCCATTTCCGCACCGAGGAGGACCGATGGACTTCGAGCCGAGCCAGCGCTGTTCAGAATTCAAGGAGCGCCTCACCGCCTTCGTGGACCAGCACGTCTACCCCGCGGAGGCGACCTATGAGCAGCAGCTGCAGGCCTCCGGCGATCCCCACCACCAGCCGCAGGTGATGGAGGAGCTGAAGGCGACGGCGCGCGAGGCAGGGCTGTGGAACATGTTCCTTCCCGACGCCGAGCACGGCGCGGGGCTCTCCAACAGCGACTATGCCCCTCTCGCGGAGATCCTCGGGCGCTCGGCGATCGCCTCGGAGGCGTGCAACTGCTCGGCACCCGACACGGGCAACATGGAGGTGCTGCACCAGTTCGGCACCGATGAGCAGAAGGACCGTTGGCTGGCGCCGCTGCTCGACGGTGAGATCCGCTCGGCGTTCGCGATGACCGAGCCCGACGTGGCGAGCTCGGACGCCACCAATGTGGCGATGCGGATCGAGCGCGACGGCGAGGACTACGTGCTCAACGGTCGCAAGTGGTGGACCTCCAACGCGCTGCACCCCCACTGCCGGATCATGATCGTGATGGGCAAGACCTCACCCGAGGCACCCGTCCACCGCCAGCAGAGCCAGATCCTCGTGCCACTCGACACGCCCGGGGTCAACGTCGTGCGCGGGCTGCCCGTGTTCGGCTACCAGGACCAGGAGGGACACGCCGAAATCGACTTCGAGGACGTGCGCGTGCCCGCCTCGAACCTGATCGCGGGCGAGGGCGACGGGTTCATGATCGCCCAGGCGCGCCTCGGGCCGGGGCGCATCCACCACTGTATGCGCGCGATCGGCGCGGCCGAGCGTGCACTCGAGGCGATGTGCAGGCGGGCGATCGCGCGCGTCACCTTCGGCGCTCCGCTGGCCACGCGCGCCAACATCCAGGACTGGATCGCCGAGTCGCGGATCGAAATCGAGATGGCGCGGCTGCTGACCCTGAAGGCCGCGTGGATGATGGACACGGTCGGCAACCGCCAGGCGCGCACCGAGATCTCCGCGATCAAGGTGGCCGCCCCCAACGTCGCCCTGCGCGTGCTCGACCGCGCCATACAGGTGCACGGCGGCGGGGGCGTGTCCGACGACTTCCACCTCGCCTCCGCGTATGCCCACCTGCGTACGCTGCGCCTTGCCGACGGTCCAGACGAGGTGCACAAGCTCTCGATCGCCCGCCGCGAGCTCGCTCCATACATGCCGCGCGAGGCGTAGCGGACGGCCCACCGGAGGGCGCTCCCCGCGCGCGCTTGGAGCCTTTTGCCGCCCGATTGGCGCTAGACGTTCATTCGAGCGCGCACGGTTGGGTTGCGTACCGTGGTGATACACCGGGTAGTAACCGGAGATGAGGGTGCCCGTGCGTCTGCTTGTGCAAATTCTGATTTGTGGGTTCTTTGCCGTGGCCGCGCCGGCCGCCCAGGCGGCGTTCGGCGTCGAAGAAACGAACTTCGAAGCCGGCACGTGTTCCACGCTGCTGCCCAACTGCACTTACAAATCGATCGAAGCAAGTCACGGCCAGGCCTACACGCAAGCTGCCGGTCATCCCAACTGGGGGATCACGACCTTCGAACTGAACCATCGGCCCTCGGGGCTCGGGCAGGAACCCGAAGGAGCGCTCAAGCGCCTGCGTGTAGACGTTCCGCCCGGGCTGGCCGCCAACCCGGAGGCGCTGCCGAAGTGCTCGCTGGCGGACTTCAACTCCGACAAATGTGGCCTCGAAACGCAGGTCGGCACCACCGAACTGACGGTCTTCCTAGCCGCGGTCAACCAGACGCTCCCAGGCACGGTCTACAACCTGGAACAACCGCCCGGCCTGCCGCTCGAGTTCGGTATTCACGTACAGGTGCCGTTGGTGGCGAACGAACACATCCTGCTCCAGGGGCACGTGGCCTGGAACACCGATTACCACGAGTACTTCGAAATCGACAACGTAAACAAAGCGGTACCGATTCTGAAGTCGAAACTCAACTTCAACGGCCAGGCGGGCAACGGCAACTTCCTCACCCTCCCGTCCGTCTGCTCGAGCACGACCACGTCGCACCTGGAAGTCGAATCCTGGTCGGGTGAAATCTCCCGGACTGAAACCCACACCCCGGTCGGCGTGGAATCCTGTGACAAAGTTCCCTTCACACCGAGCGCCGAACTGAAACCGGAAACGGCGCAGTACGACGGACCCGACGGGGTGCTCACCGAAGTGAGACCTCCCCAGCACGCGGGCGCCGGCGAAATCAACACGGCTGACATCAGGGACGCGCGCTTGACGCTGCCCGAAGGCCTGACGCTCAACCCGGCAGCGGCTCGCGGGCTTGCGACGTGCACGGCCTCCCAGATCGGGATCGGCACCACCAACCCGGTCGCCTGCCCGGCAGCGGCCAGGCTGGGCACGGTCACGATCGAAACCGACCTGCCCGCGAAAAGCCTCGCCGGGTACCTGTACCTGGGCAGTCCGAGCGGGGCGACGATCACCGGCCCGCCGTTCACGGTCTACCTCGACGCCGAGAGCGTGTACGGGGTCTCGGTGCGGCTACAGGGGCTGGTCACGCCCAATCCGAGCAGCGGCCGGCTCGAAGTGAACTTCCTGGGCAACCCGCAACTCCCGTTCAGCGATCTGATACTCGCGCTCAAGGGCGGCAACCAGGCCCCCCTGGCCAATCCGCTCGCCTGCGGCACGTCGATGCTCGACTCGCTGTTCACGCCCTACACCGGGCTCGCGGCCGCCGTCGGCTCGACGCCGTTCACCACCGACCGCAACGGCAAAGGCGGCGCGTGTCCCTCCCCACTCCCCTTCGACCCCGCACAGAGCACTCAGCACTCCTCCCCTCGCGCAGGCGCTTACACCTCCTACACGTTCAACCTCGAACGCAAAGAAGGCCACCAGCATCTCGCCAGCGTGAGCGCCGTGCTGCCGGCCGGGCTCGTGGGTGCGATCCCGTCTGTGACCCTGTGCGGGGAACCGGCGGCGCAGGCGGGGAGCTGCGGGGCCGGCAGCCTGATCGGCAGCGCGTCGGTGACCGCCGGGGCGGGCGCCGAACCCGAGGCCTTCTCCGGCCCGGTGTACCTGACCGGTCCCTACGGAGGCGCGCCCTACGGCCTGTCGATCCCGGTGGAGGCGGCCGCCGGTCCGTTTGACCTCGGCGCGCTCGTCACGCGCGCGGCGATCGGTGTCGACCCCTACAGCGCGCGCGTGATCGCCACCAGCGCCCTGCCGACGATCTTCAAGGGCGTTCCGCTGCGGCTGCGCAGCATCAGCGTGCTGGTGAACCGGCCGAGGTTCCTGTTCAACCCGAGCAACTGCGGCAGGCTCGACACGACCACCACGCTCACCTCAACGCTGGGCGCGCGCGACGTCGTGGCGAGTCTCTTCCAGGTGGGCAACTGCGGGGCGCTCGCCTTCAAGCCGAGCTTCTCGGCCTCATCGAGCACGCGCGCCTCGCGGGCCGTGGGGGCGAGCCTGCGGGTGAAGGTCGCCCAGGGCCCCCACGAGGCCAACATTCGCTCTGTGGTCGTGGCGCTCCCTCCGCAGCTGCCCTCGCGCCTGAGCACGCTGCAGAAAGCGTGCCCCGAAGCGACCTACGCGGCCAACCCGCGCAGCTGTCCTATCGGCTCGATGGTGGGGACCGCCGCCGTGAGCACGCCCGTGCTCGCGGCCCCGCTGTCGGGACCGGCCTATCTCGTCTCACACGGCGGGGCCGCGTTCCCCGACCTCGACCTCCTGCTCGAAGGCAACGGCGTGAAGGTGATCCTCGTGGGCAACACCAACATCAAGAACGGGATCACCACCTCCACGTTCGCCTCGATCCCCGACGTGCCCGTCTCGAGCTTCGCGCTCGACCTGCCCACGGGACCGCACTCGGCGCTCGCCGCGTATGGGAACTTCTGCTCGCGGCCGCTGATCATGCCCACGACGATCACCGCCCAAAGCGGGGTCGTGATCAAGCAGAACACGCGTATCGCGGTTGCCGGCTGTGGCGTGCGGATCCTCCGCCGCCGGCTCGTGCACAACACGCTGCTGCTGACGATCCAGACAACCGCGGCCGGGCGGGTGAGCGCCTCGGGCCGGAACCTGCGCGCGACCACCAAGCGCCTGCGCCGCGCCGCCACCACCACGCTGCGGATCCGCCTCTCACGCCCAGCCGTGCGCGCGCTCGCGCACCACCGCAGGGTGCGGCTGACGGTACGCGTGACGTTCGTGCCCGCCGCGCGGAGCGAACCGCGGTCGAGCGCCTCCGCCACGCTGATCGCCCGGCGCTAGGCAGCGCACGCGCGCGAATACGCGCGCGGACACGCGAGCTGCATGGCGGTCTCCCGGGACGACGCGCCCGCCGGGCGGTGCTCTACGGTGCCCCCCATGTCCCGCGCCGTTCGCGCCTTCGCCGTGGCAGTGCTGGTGCTCGCCGGTGTGGTTATGGCCCCGGCGGCGGCCGCCGCGCCGCCGCCGACGATCACCGCGAGTGCCAGCCCGGCCGAGCTCACGATCGGGGCGATGACCGTGGTAAGCGGGCGGCTGAGCACAGCCGGAGCTGGAGTGGCGGGGGTCGCGCTCACGCTCCAGGCGGCGCCCTATCCGCTGCACGCCTTCACGCCGCTCGCGCAGGTGGTCAGCGGCGCTGATGGGAGCTTCACCTTCGCTGGCGTGCGCCCCGATCGCAACGCGACTCTGCGGGTAGTGAGCGAAGAAGGCAAGACATCCGAGGCCGTGGGGCCGCCGCTGGCGGTGATCGTCGATCCCGCCGTGTACCTGCGCGCCCGCCGCCTCGGGCCCGGACAGACGCAGCTGGCGATGCGCATGCGCCACGCTGTCGTGGGCGCAGCGACGCCGGTGAGCGCGTGGTGGTTCGTGCGGGCGCGCGGCTCGCGGGTGTTCCGCCTGGCCGCGGTCACCCCCACGCGCGAGCTGTCGCGGGGGCTGCTGTACGCGAGCGCCACGGTCGACCCGCCGTCGCGGCGCTTTGCGTACCGCGTGTGCCTGAACCCTCCCTGGGAATCTGCGATGGGCGCGGCGGGCGCCCACGGGCGGTGTCCACAGCACGACTTCGTCCTTCGCGGCGCCCATGGCTGAGCGGGCTGGGCGAACACGCGCAGCTGCATGCGCGGCGGCCGTGCTCGCGGCGCTGCTCGCGAGTTGCGCGGCGCTCGCCGCCGGCCCGGGCTCGGCGGCCGCCATCGAGTACGGCGGGGAAGCGACGGGCACGCCACTGCCGAGCTTTCCCTCCGAACGGGCGCTCGCCGCGGCGAGCGCGTTCCTACAGGGCCGTGCCGGGCGCACCGCCTTCGCGGTGGTGGACAGCAGCGGACGCGTCCACGGGCTGCGCCTGCACGAGCACTTCGAGACGGCGAGCGTGGTCAAGGTGATGATGCTGATCGCGTATCTGCAGATGCTCGCAGCCCAGCATCGCGGGCTCGGCAGCGCCGACACGGCCCTGCTCTACCCGATGATCCACATCTCGGACAACAACGCCGCCTCGGCGGTCTACTCGATCGTGGGCGCCGCGGCGGTCGCGCGCGTCGCGCGCGAAGCGGGCATGGCCGACTACGCCCCCGGCGTCGGGTGGTGGGCCTACGCCCAGACTTCAGCGGTCGACCAGGCGCGCCTGTTCTACATGCTCGACCGCCTGATCCCGGCGCGCTTCTACGGATACGCGCGCTACCTCACCTCCACGATCGAGCCTTCGCAGAGCTGGGGGGTGCCCCCGGTAGCGCGGCCCCGCTGGCAGGTCTTCTTCAAGACCGGTGCGCTCCCCGAACGCGGCCTGTTCAACGAGGTCGCCCGCCTCGAGCGCGGCCCGCTCACGTTCACGATTGCGGTGTTCACCGACGGTGACCCATCGATGGCATACGGCGAGCAGACGATCGAAGGCGTAGCGGCAGCGCTGCTCGCGAACGGGCCATGAGCATCGACGAGCGCGCGCTCGCCGGGAAAGGGCCGCGATGAGCGAGCTCGGCTACCGCGAGCGGGCAGCCGCCGGGAAGGCCGAGGGGCTGCTCGTGCTGCATCACGGGCGCGGAGCCGACGAGCACGACCTGCTGCCGCTGGCGGAGGTGCTCGATCCGCGGCACCGCCTGCACGTGGTCACGCCGCGCGCGCCGCTCACGCTCGCCGGCTCATCCGGCCATCACTGGTATCTCGTGCCCCGCGTCGGCACCCCCGACCCCGACACCTTCTACGCGGCCTACGAGCAGCTCGCGGCGCTGCACGAGCAGATCTGGGAGCAGACCGGGATCGAGCCGGCGCGCACGCTGCTCGGCGGCTTCTCGATGGGAGCGGTGATGAGCTACGCCCTCGGCCTCGGGCCGGGGCGCCCAGTGCCGCGCGGGATCCTCGCCTTCTCCGGCTTCATTCCCAGTGTGCAGGGCTGGGAGCCGGACCTCTCGCCGCGCGCCGGACTACCCGTGTTCATCGCCCACGGCCGGCTCGACGTCGTGATCGAGGTCGCCTTCGCGCGCGCGGCACACGAGACGCTGCGGGCGGGCGGGCTGGCCGTCGAGTACCACGAGTCCGAGGCGGGACACCACATCGACCCGCGCGTGCTGCCCACGGCGGTGGCGTGGGTGCAGCGCCAGCTCGCCTCGGCGCACCCCTCCGCGACGTGAGCCGCGCCCGCTCGGCGCAGCCGCACGCCGAAGGGCCTAATGTTGGCGCTGGCGGACGCAACGCGTGAGGGGAGAGCAGGCGGCGATGACCGATCGAAACGGTGCAGCACCGGACTCGAGGGGACGGGACCTCGAGGTCCTGATCGTCGGCGCCGGCTTCGGCGGGATCGCCGCGGCGATCGAGCTGCGCGAGCACGGCGTGAGCAATGTGCGGATCCTCGAGCGGGCCGGCGATCTGGGCGGGACCTGGTACTACAACTCATATCCCGGGTCCGCCTGCGACGTGCCCAGCCACCTCTACTCGTTCTCCTATGCACAGCGCCGCGACTGGTCGCGCCTGTGCTCTCCGCAGGCCGAGATCCACGACTACCTGCGCGCGGTGGCGCACGAGCACGGGGTGCAGGAGCTGATCGAGACCGACCGCAGCGTGACCGCGTGCAGCTGGGATCAGGCACGCTGCCGCTGGAGCGTCGAGACAGCCCAGGGAGTCAGCTACGAAGCCGACGCGCTAGTGCTCGCCACCGGCCAGTTGCACCAGCCCGCGCGCCCCCGGTTGGAGGGTGCCGAGAGCTTCGCGGGCCACAGCTTCCATTCCGCCGAATGGGACCACGACTACCAGCTCGTGGGCAAGCGCGTGGCGGTGGTGGGCACCGGCGCGAGCGCGGTCCAGTTCATCCCGGAGATCGCGCCCCTGGTCAAGCGCTTGACGATCTTCCAGCGAACCGGCAACTGGTTCCTCCCGCGCAAGAACAAGCGCTACCCGGCGCTGTTCAGGGCGGCCGTGCAGCGCATTCCCCGCCTGCAGGACCTGCGGCGGGCGTTCGTGTTCCAGTACACCGAGTCGCTCACCCTGGCGATCCGCAACCCGCGCACCGTCGGACGACTGGCGGGCCTGCGCTCGGCGGCCTTCATGCGCTCCCAGCTGAAGGACCCGGAGGTCCGGCGCAAGGCGATGCCCGACTACACCTTCGGCTGCAAGCGGATCCTGTTCAGCTCCTACTTCCTGCCCGCGCTGCAGCGGCCGAATGTCGAGCTGGTCACCGAGCCGATCACGCGGATCACACCCACCGGGCTGCAGACCGCCGATGGCGCCGGCCACGAGGTCGACTGCATCATCTGGGCCACCGGCTTTCGCACCAACGACTTCATGTTCCCGATGGAGATCACTGGCACCGATGGACGCAGCCTGCGCGAGGCCTGGGCCGGCGGCGCCCACGCACACCTCGGCATGACCGTCCCGGGCTTTCCCAGCATGTTCGTGCTGTACGGACCCAACACGAACACCTCCGGTGGCTCGATCATCTTCTATCTCGAGGCGCAGTCGGCCTACCTGCGTCAGGCGTTGATCGAGATGCGCGAACGCGGCGCGGGCGCGATCGAGGTGCGTGCCGAGGTCGAGGCCGCAAGCGACAGGGCGCTGCAGGCGCGCTTCGCGGGCACAGCGTGGACACAGTGCGACTCCTGGTACCGCGACGAGCAGGGCCGCATCGTCGCCAACTGGCCGGGCTACATGCGCGAGTACCTGGAGCAGACCGGTCAGCTCGACGCGGAGCAGTTTCGCTTCGCGGCGCTGCCCGACCGGGCGGCCGTGACGGGTGCCTAGGCGAGGGGAGGAGCACGCTCGATGTACGACTACGTGATCGTCGGCGCGGGATCGGCCGGGTGCGTCCTCGCCAACCGCCTCTCGGAGGACCCGTCGGTGCGGGTGCTGCTGCTCGAGGCCGGCGGCAGGGATCGCTCGCCGAAGATCAAGATCCCGGCGGCCTTCCCCGAACAGTTCCACACCAAGCTCGACTGGGACTTCGCCACCGACCCGGAGCCGCACGTCGATGACCGCGAGCTCTACATCCCGCGCGGGAAGGCGCTCGGCGGGAGCAGCTCGATGAACGCGATGCTCTACGTTCGCGGCCGCCCGCTCGACTACGACAGCTGGGAGGCGCAGGGAGCCCCCGGCTGGGGCTATCGCGACGTCCTCCCGTACTTCATCCGGTCGGAGGACAACGTGCGCGGAGCCTCGGAGTTCCATGGGGTGGGCGGACCGCTCCGCGTGGAGGAGCAGCGCTCGCCGCGTCCGCTCACCCGGCGCCTGCTGGCGGCGAGCGAGGCCGCGGGAATCCCCCGCATCGCCGACTACAACGGCCCCGAGCAGGACGGCGCGTCGATGTTCCAGGTAACCCAGCGCAACGGCAGCCGCTTCAGCGCAGCCGACGGCTACCTGCGGCCGGCGCTGGCACGGCCGAATCTCGAGGTGCGCACCAAGGTGACCGTGCTCGGCGTCGAGCTCGAGGGCGAGAGGGCGGTCGGAGTGCGTGTGGCCAAGGGTCGCGGCTCATCGGAGCTCGTGCGCGCCGAGCGCGAGGTTCTGCTGTGCGCAGGGGCGATCGGCTCGCCGCAGCTGCTGCTGCTCTCCGGCGTGGGCGCCGGGCAGGAGCTGCGCGCGGCGGGCGTGCAGGCGCGACACGAGCTCCCGGGCGTCGGGCGCAACCTCCAGGACCACCCGTTCGTGACCGTGATCTGGGAAGTGTCCGACCGCAACACGCTGTACGGCGCCGACAAGCCGAAGCCGCTGGCGGAGTGGCTGCTGCGCCGGTCCGGCCCGCTGACCTCCACGGTGGCCGAGGTGGTCGCGTTCACGCGGACCCGCGGCGGCCTGCCCGCTGCCGACATCCAGTTCCACATGGGGGCGGCGTACTTCGAAGACCATGGCGCCGAGGAATACGATGGCCACTGCATGGTGATCGCCCCGGTGCTCGTCTCACCGCGGGCGCGCGGGCAGGTGTGGCTGCGCTCGGCCGACCCGACCGCCAAGCCGCGGATCCTCACCAACACGCTGTCCGAGCCCGAGGACGTCGAATCGATGGTGGCGGGGATGACGCTGGCGCGCGAGATCGCCGAGCAGGCTCCCCTGCGCGAGATCGTCGTCAAGGAGCTCAAGCCTGGCCCCGGGATGAACGACCGCGAGCAGCTCGAAGCGGACCTGCGGCGGCGGCTGATGCTGATCTACCACCCGGTCGGCACGGCCCGCATGAGCGACACGGACCCGCAGGCGGTTGTCGACTCGAGCCTGCGCGTCCACGGGCTCGAGGGGCTGCGCGTGATCGACGCGTCGATCATGCCGACGATCGTCGGGGGCAACACGAACGCGCCGACGATCATGATCGCCGAGCGGGGGGCGGATCTGATCCGCGGGCTGGCGTGAGCATCTCGATCAACCACCATCGCGAGGGCGCCGGGGAGCCGGTCGTGCTGCTTCACGGCGTGGGGCACCACTGGCAGGCGTGGCGGCCCGTGATCGAGCTGCTCGCGGGCGAGTTCGACGTGCTCGCGTGCGACTCCCCCGGGTTTGGCAGCTCGGCCCAGCTCGCCGCCGGAATCGAGCCGACCGTGCTCGCCTACGCGGACGCCTTCGAGTGGTTCTTCGCCGAGCTGGGGCTCGAAAGGCCACACGTGGCCGGCAACTCGATGGGCGGGGCGATCGCGCTCGAGCTCGCCCGCCGCCGCGCGGTCAGCTCCGCCTGCGCGTTCTCTCCGGCGGGCTTCTGGACGCGGCCCGAGTTGCGCTTCACGCAGCTCTCGCTGCGTGCGCTGGCCGACATGCCGGTGGCGCTGCGCCCGGCAGTTGAAGCGCTGACGCGCACCACCGCCGGGCGGGTCGCGCTCTTCTCGCAGACGTTCGGCTACCCCGCGCGGTTGCCGGTGGAGGAGGCGCTCGCGACGCTGCGCGACGCGTGGGCTGCGCCCGCGATGCGCGCGGCGCTCGACGCGTTCGACCACTACCGCTTCCAGGCGCCAGAGGAGCTGCGCACCGTGCCCGTCACGATCGCCTGGGGGAATCGCGACCGGCTGCTCCCCTACAGGCTGCAGGCACCGAGGGCGCGCAGGCTGCTGCCCGCCGCCACCCACGTCACGCTCGCGGCGGGCCACGTGCCCTTCTACGACGACCCTCCCGCGGTCGCCGCGGTGATCCGCTCGCGCGTTCGCTCGGCGCTCGCCGAGAGCGTCTCGGCCCGCACCGCGACCGGCTAGAGCGCTCCCGCAGCGACGGTCACCGGCGCGACACCGGGGCGCCCTCGCACGTTCGTATCATGCTCGGCTGCAACGGAAACGGAGTGCATCGTCCATGACCCCGCGCGCCAAGAACCTGGCCCTCGCCCTGCTCGCGATGACGCAGTTCGTGATCGTGATCGACGCCTCGATCGTCAACATCGCCCTGCCCTCGATCGGGCGCGCGCTGCACTTCTCCCAGACCGACCTCTCGTGGGTGGTGAACGCATACACGCTCACGTTCGGCGGCTTCTTGCTGCTCGGCGGGCGCCTCGCCGACCTGATGGGCCGCAGGCGGATGTTCATGGTGGGGCTCGTGCTGTTCTCGTTCGCCTCCCTGGCTGGCGGCCTCGCCCAGTCGGAGGCGTGGCTGATCGCGGCACGCGCCCTGCAGGGGCTCGGCGGCGCGATCGTCTCTCCCGCGGCCCTGTCGATCATCACGACGACGTTCGCCGACGGCGAGGAGCGCAATCGCGCGCTCGGCGTGTGGGGAGCCGTGGCCGGTGCGGGCGGCGCGGCGGGGGTGCTGCTGGGTGGCGTGCTGACGAGCGGCCTCAGCTGGCGCTGGGTGCTGTTCGTCAACGTGCCGATCGGCGTGCTGTGCGCGTTCCTGGCTCCACGCACGCTGCTGGAGAGCCGCGCGGAGGTGCAGTCGCGGCGCTTCGACGTGCCCGGAGCGCTGACGGTCACCGCCGGCCTCGCGCTGCTGGTCTACGCGCTCGTGGACGCGGTCAACGTCGGCTGGGGCTCGACCGCGACGCTCGCCAAGGTAGCGGGGGCGCTGGCGCTGCTGAGCGTGTTCATCGTGATCGAGACGCGCGAGCGCGCGCCGCTGATGCCGCTGTCGATCTTCCGCCTGCGCACGCTTCGCGGCGCCGACACGGTCGCCCTGCTGATCGGCATGTCGCTGTTCTCGATGTTCTTCTTCATCTCGCTCTACATGCAGCAGGTCCTCCACTACTCGGCGCTTCGCGCCGGCCTGTCATATCTGCCGCTGGCCGTCGCGATCATCCTCTCCGCCGGCGCGGCGTCGGTCGCGGTCACGCGCTTCGGCTTCAAGCCGGTGCTGCTGAGCGGTCTGCTGTTCGTGGCGGCCGGCCTGTTCTGGTTCTCGAAGGTCCCGGCCCACGGCGGCACGTTTGCCGCAGACGTGCTCGGTCCGTCGCTGCTCGCGGCGGTGGGGCTCGGGCTCTCGTTCGTGCCGGTGACGATCGCGGCGGTGACGGGGACGCGTCCGCACGAGGCCGGGCTCGCATCGGGTCTGGTCAACACCGCACAGCAGGTCGGCGGGGCGCTGGGCCTGGCGATCCTCGCGACGGTGGCCAACAGCCGTACGAAGGGCCTGCTGCACGCGGGCGGCCACGATGTGGCGTTCGCGCTCACCAAGGGCTTCGAGCGTGCGTTCCTCGTCGGCGCGGGCTTTGCGATCGTGGGCGCGCTGCTCACCGCCGTGCTGATCTCCTCCGGCGACAGCCGCGCACACTCCACGAGCGCGCGCGCGGGCGAGGCGCCGGCCGGCGCGTCCGCCGGCTAGCCGATCCGCAGCCCTCGAGGCGATCGCGCGCTTCAGCCGCAGGAGCTCGACGCGGGCCTGCCGGCGAAGCGGTCGGCGATCCAGCTCGCGACGTCGGGGGCGACCACGATCCCGGCTTCGAGGTGTTCGACGCTTGGATAGCTGCGCAGGTCGACCGTCATGCCCTTCGCGCACTCTGCCTTGACGAAGCGTTCTGTGACGGCCGCCGGGACGATCTTGTCGGCACCTCCCTGGGTGATCAGCACGGGCACGCCGATCGCGCTCGCGCCGGGGGTGTTCTGCTCAGAGATCGTCTTCCACGGCTCGGTCTGCCACGGCGGCTTGCTGATGAACGTGAGGTTGAGCAGCAGCGCGCTCGGCACCGAGGCGAGGAACTGGCGGCCGTAGAGGCAGTAGCGCGCGATCGCGGCGATCGCCGGGCGCGCGAGTGGCGTGACGATCTGCTCGAGGCGCGCATCGGAGTAGACCTTCTCCCACGACGCGAGCGCGAGCGCGATCAGGATCTTGCCCACCGTCGTCTTCACGTTCACCTTGAAGAGATCGATCAGGTTCGGCACCGGTGCGCCCGCCGCCACGCCCACCAGATGCAGATCGGGGGCGTACTGCGCGGCGAGCTGGCCCGTGAACAGCGACGCCTGCCCTCCCTGGGAGTGGCCCCACGCGGCAAAGTCCACGCCGGCGTGCGCGGCGCGCAGGCGGTGCGCCGCGCGCACGCTGTCGAGCACGTTCATCGCCTCCACCCGGCCGACGAGATAGGGGTTCGGCCCTGGGGTGCCGAGTCCCTGGTAGTCGGTGGCCGCAACCACGTAGCCGGCCGCGATGAACTCGCCGATGCCCTCGATGATCTGCGAGATGCCGCTGCGCTGGAGCGACGGGGCACAGTTGCTGGCCACTCCGACCGTCCCGTGCGCGAACGCGATCACCTTGCGCCCGTGCCGGGGCGGCGGCCCTTCGGGGACGACCACGACGCCGCTCACCGCGGTCGGCCTGCCGTCGAAGCCGGTGGACCTGTACAGGATCCGGTAGGTCTTGGCTCCGGGATAGAAGTCGCGGATCGGCTCCTCGCGGATCAGCGTGCCCGGCGGGCCTGGCGCCAATGGCACGGGCACAGCATAGAACGGGCCGGGCTTCGGCGGCGCCGACTTGTGCAGGGCCACGAGCAGCACGAGCAGCGCCGCGCCCGCGAGGCAGGCCAACGCGAGCAGCCACCGCAGAGCCCGGCGCACCGTCATGCGCCCGCGCACGTCAAGGCCTCATCGTCCCAGCAGCCCTGCGCCGGTTCTCTACAGGGCCGGAGCGAGATCTTTGATGGTCACGCCGGCGCCGCTGGCCGCGCTCGAGAGCGCCGCCACCGCGCCCGCCGAGCCGGCGATGTCGGCGGGGTTCAACGACCCGCCTTTCAGCGCCGAGCCGAGACTGCCGATCTTCGCGAAGAGACCGTCGATTTTTTCTGCAAGTGGACGCAGATGTTCGTCGGCGAGCGCGTCTTCGCGGGCGATTTTGAGCTCATGCACGATGAACGCCGCCGCCACCGCGGCCTTGACCAGCGCCTTCGTGCGTCCAGGCGTCCCCGAGCTGAAGGCTCCCGCTTTCAACGGCTTGTAGATGTAGCGGTGGAACGCGCCGAACGCGAGACCCATGTGCAGCACGAACTTCGTCTTCGCGAAATGGATGTTGGGTACCGTCTTGGTGGTCACTTCGCCGTTGGCTCCCGTCTGGGAGATGGTCTTGGTGGAGCTGCCACACCCTGCGGCGGCAAAGGTTGACGCGGCCAAGACGAGCACGACGACCACGGTGATTAGACGCTGCATTGGCTCTCCTCTGTTGCTTGGCGTGAGGTGGACGAACGAGGGCAGCCGCCGCTGACCTCCACCGGCAAGATAGACCCCACTCCGGTCAGCCGCGCGCCGGAGGCGCGCGCGCGTCCTCACGGCAGGCCCTCGAGTCCCGGGTCGAGTTCGACCTCGAGGGAGTTGAGAGCGTAGGCGACCATGTGGTAGTGCCCGACGAGCATGGTGATCTCGATCAGCCCGCGGTCGTCGTGGTGCTCGGCGAGCCGTTCCCACGTCTCGGCGGAGATCTTCGAGTGCTCGTGCAGCTCATCGGCGCCACGCAGCAGCGCGACCTCCTCCGCCGTCCAGCCCTCGGCGTCGGGTCCGCCGGCGACACGCACGATCTCAGCGCGGGTGATGCCCAGCCGCTCGGCGATCCGCACGTGCTGTCCCCACTCATACGAGCAGCCGCAGTTGTGGCCCGTTCGGAGGATCAGCAGCTCACGTGACCTCGCCGGCAGGACGCCTCCTCCCAGCAGGAACGCGCCGAAGGGCAGCCAGGCGCCGAACAGGCCCGGATGGCGGGCGAGCGAGGAGAAGATGTTGTTCTCACCCAGACGCGAGCCCACCGCCGGCGGGCGCCCCGCGAGCAGCGGCCGCAGCTCCTGCGGCCATTCCGACTCGGGCAGCGGATCGATTCGAGGCATCTGTGCTCCTGTCAGGGGCCGGTGGACAGCGTCCAGAGGATATTCACGCGGTAGACATCTTCGGAGGGCAGCGCCTTGAGCGTGGTCGGCACCGCCAGTTTCAGGCTTGTGGGGGACAGGCCAGTGCTCGTCCACGTGAGTGCGCCGGCGCCACCGGTGGCGGCTGAGGCGATCTTCACGGCGCTGGTGCTGTCGATGTTGCAGCTGGACGCACACTGGAAGGTCGGGGCGCCGCCGCCCCCACCCGTGAACGACGCACCCGTGCTGTTGAAGGTGAGCGAGTTCGCCGCCATTTTGCTGCCGCCGGCGATGTAGCCTTCGGACTGGGCGCCGCATTTGGCTTTCGGGCAGTACTGAGCGAACACGGCGCTGTGCACCCCGCCCGACTGACCTTGCACGGCCACGTTCCAGCCGGCTTTCGAGAGCGTCGTGTCGCTGATCGAGATGTTCGTCATCGTGGTGCTCACGATCTGCGATTTGGCGTTGAGCGTGACGCCCGGAAGCGTCGGCAGTGCGGGGGTGGAGGCGAACTTCAGTTCGCCCGCTCCCAGCGCCGGCGCGGCGGCGAGGAGTGCCGCCAGCAGCGAGCCTGCGAGGCCGCCGAGGAGGATCCGCGCGCCGTGCCTCACACCGGATGGGACTCCCGCTCCGCGCGAGTGGGCGCCGGCGCATCCGCATCCTCGGCATCCGCCGCCGTGGCGCGCGCGGCCGCGCCAGCGGGTCGATCCTTCGCGCGGCGGCGCACGAGCAGCGCGGTGGTCGTAAGAGCGTAGAGGAGCACCGCGAGCGCACCCGCGATCTTCCACCAGGCGACGCCGCCCCCAGCGTTGGCCGCGGGACGGCCTCCGTAGCGCTGCTGGATCGCGGCCTGCCTGTGCCCGAAGGTGACGCTCGTGTGCAGCCGCGCGATTCCGCCGGGGTATCTCATCCAGGCGGTGATCTCATAGCGCGCACCCTCCTCGGGGACCTGCGCGAAGGCCGTCACCGGGTAGGCGATGCTCGAGCCCGTCACGAACGTCCCCGGTTCGATCGCCCGATTGAGGACGACGTGCCCACCTAGAGCGATGCGCACGCCCCCGTGCACGCCCTGCAGGATCACGTTGCCGGGGTTGCGCGCGTCGAGCAGGAACACGAGCCCGGCGGGCTGGCGCTCGATCTGCGCGCCGGTGAACTGCAGCCGCGGCACACTCCGCCCGGGAAGCGTCACCTCGACGCCGATCGCGTAGCGCGCGACGCTCGCGATCGAGGTCCCCCGCCGTGGCACACTCGCGCGGCGCTGGTCGAGCTCTTCGATGCTGACCCCGCTGAGGTAGTCCCCTGGCCGGCCGGTGGCGGGCACACGCACCCTCACGGGCACGGTCGCGCTCGACCGCGGCGGAAGGGTGACGGCGCGGCGTCCGAGCACCAGCCACAAGGTCGATGCGTGTGGGCTCGAGCCGGGCGGCGCATAGGAGGAGCCGAGGGTCCCAAGCGTCACCCCGTCGACCCCGGCGAGCGCCACACGGATCGTGCCGGCCGTCGGGTTGCGCAGTTCGACGGTCCCCAGCAATCGCGAGTAGCCCGGCCGCGCGGTGACCTTGAAGTAGCTGAGCCCGGGCTGCACTGTGGGGTGCGGCACCACGATCAGGCCGCTCGGCGGCGCGGACGCGCGCGCGGCGGGGGCGACCAGGAGCGCGGTGGCGAGCGCTGCCAGCACGAGCGAGCCCGGCCGGCGAGCGCCGGCGAGCGCCCGGCGCGTGCGGCGAGTGGTCCTCTTCATCGCTCGCAGATTCATCACTCGGCGCCGTTTCTCCTGCAAGTCCCCCTATGGGCCGGTGGCGAGGGTCCACAGCAGGTTGACCCTGTAGACCTCTTCGTTGGCGAGCACTTTCAGGGTCGAGGGGGTCGACAGCGCGAGGCTCGTGCCCGAGAACCCGGTCGTGAGGAACGTGCCCATTCCGGCGCTCACGGCGGCCGATGCGATCTTCACCGCGCTGGCGTGGTCGACGTTGCACGCCGAGGAGCACTGGAGGGTCGGCGCGGTGCCGGTGCTCCCGCTCTGCGGGGCGAAGCTCGCACCGGTGCTGTTCAGCGTGAGCGAGTTGGCGGCGAGCGTCAGGCCGGCTGCGACATAGCCTTCGTTGTCGGCTCCGCATTTCGCTTTGGGGCAGTACTGGGCGAACACGGCGCTTTTGCCGGCCCCCGTCTGGCCTTCGACGGCAACGTTCCAGCCCGACCCGCTCCCGGTGGCGTCAGCGACCCCGACGTTGGTCATCGTCGCGTTGGTCGTCTGAGCGGCTCCGTTGAGCGTGATCGCGCCGAACGTCGGCAGCGCGGGGGCGGTCGAGAACGACAGCGACCCGGCGGTCACGGAGAACTGGGTTTTGTCTTCCTGCGTGGCGGCGGAGGCGGTGGCCGGTCCGAGCGCCAGAACTGCGGAGAGGCACGCGAACACCGTCGCGGCGCGTCGGGCGGGACACCTGGTGATCATCCTTGACTGCTCCTTGGATCGACTTGAATTGCCGCCGCGCACGGCCCGGCACATGGTTTCCCGCGTCCGGTACCGCCGTGCGAGCGGTCCTGCTGGAGGCCAATGACGGCATCCCGCCGGATTTATGGGAGGCATCCCCGGTCTGCGGTGGACGGATGTTCTAGGCCGTCTGGCCGACGGGGCTGAAACCAGCACTCGTGAGAGAGACAACAGCGCCAGCCAGCGAGCGGCGTCCCGGTTTTCCGTATCCGGCGGCTCCCAAGAAAGCGGGAGCCCGCTTGAGTCGAGTGCCCCCGAGGCCGATACAAGCGTATATGGAGACTGACGAGGCAGGTCAGCTGCGCTCGCTGATCGAAGACGCGCCGTTCGCGATGAGCCTGCGCGATCTCGACGGGCGCTTCACGCTGATCAACGCACGCGCAGCGGAGATGATCGGGCAGCCAGCCGGCGAGCTGCTCGAGCGCATGCCCTCGGAGCTATTCGCACCCGCGACCGCGGAGGCGCTAGAGCGACAGGCGCGCGAGGTTGCCGAGAGCGGGCTCCCGAGCACTCATGAGCTGAACGGCTCGCTCCCGGACGGCGTCATGCGCGACTACTTCGTGACCAACTACCCGGTTCGCGACGGCGCCGGGGAGATCGTGGGCGTGGGCGGCATCTCGCTCGACATCACCTCGCGCAAGCAGGTCGAGAACACCTTGCGGGAGGCCGAGGATCGATTCCGCGGGGCGTTCGACGCCGCGGCGATCGGAAAGGCGATAGTCGCACCGGACGGCCGCTTCCTCGACGTCAACCTGGCGCTGTGCGAGCTGCTCGGCTACGACAAAGACGCGTTGCTGGCGGCGACCTTCCAGGAGATCACCCACACCGAGGACCTCGATGCCGACCTCGAGCTCGTGCGGCAGGTGCTGGCGGGCGAGATCACCCACTACCAGCTGGACAAGCGCTACATCCGCCGAGACGGCGAGACGATCTGGGGACGGCTGAACGTCTCGCTCGTGCGCGACGCCGACGGAGCGCCGGTGCACTTCGTCTCCCAGATCATGGACATCAGCCAGGAGAAGCGCGCGGAGGAGCTCACCGAGCAGTTGCGCCACTCCCAGAAGCTCGACGCGATCGGACGCCTCGCCGGCGGGGTGGCCCACGACTTCAACAACATGCTCACCGCGATCCAGGGCTACAGCGAGCTGCTCCTGGCCGCGCTCGCGCAGGACGATCCCCGCAGGCGCCACGCCGAGCAGATCAGCCGCGCCGCCGGGCAGGCCTCGACGTTGCCGCGACAGCTGCTCGCGTTCAGCCGCAAGCAGCCCGCGCGTGCCGAGGTGATCGACATCAATCACGTGATGTCAGGCGCGAGCGACATGCTGCGCCGCCTCGTGGGCGAGAAGATCGCGGTCGAGGTGAGCGGCCTACGTGCCGCGGGGCCGGTGCTCGCCGACCCGGGTCACGTAGAACAGGTGCTCGTCAACCTGGTGGTGAACGCGGGCGAGGCGATGCCGGACGGCGGCACGGTGCGGATCGCCGCGAGAAGCGACCGGCTCTCGCGCGAGAGCCGCGTCGAGCCTGATGCCGCGCCGGGCCCCTACATCGTCGTCACGGTGACGGACGAGGGCGAGGGAATCGACCCGGGCGCGCGCGGGCAGATCTTCGAGCCGTTCTTCACCACCAAGCTGAGCGGCACCGGCCTCGGCCTCTCGACCGTCTATGGGATCGTCCGTCAGAGCGGCGGCTTCGTGCGCGTCGAGAGCGAAGTGGGCGCCGGCTCGTGCTTCGAGGTCTGGCTTCCGCGCGCGCTGGCCGAGCCGACCACCGTCGAGGCTCCGGCCGGACCGCAGCGCCGCGCCGAGCGGCACATCGCCACCGTGCTGCTCGCCGAGGACGAGTCGGTCGTGCGCGACCTCGCGGTCCTGGTGCTGAGCCGCGCCGGTTACAGGGTGCTCGCGGCGCCGAGCGGCGAGGCCGCGCTCGAGCTGAGCGCTCACTGCGAGGATGGCATCGACGTACTGGTCGCGGACATGGTGATGCCGGGGATCAGCGGTGGCGAGCTGGCCCGTCGGGTCGTGGCCGAGCGACCGGGGACCCCGGTGGTGCTGATGTCCGGATATACCGAGGAGATTCACTCGCTCGAAATCCCCGGCACCACGCCGGCGCTGCTGCAGAAGCCCTTCGCGCCCAGCGCGCTGGTCGAGGCGGTCGCCGAGGCCCTCGAGCCCCCGGTACGAGACCAAGCCGACGCGTCGAGGGGGACCGGCCGCGGGCCGACCTGCCTGGTCGCCGACGACCACCCCGCCGTGCTCGATGCGGTCTCGGACTACCTCCAGGCGAACGGGATCCGCGTGATCGGACGCGCCTCGCGCGGGGACGAGGCGCTCGCGCGAATCGAGAGCGAGCAGCCCTCCCTGGCGCTGCTCGACGTGCGGATGGAGCCGCTCACGGGGATCGAGGTCGCGCGCCGCGCGGGGCTGAGCGCGCCGGGTACCCAGGTGGTCCTGTTCACGGGCCACGGCGACCGCGCGATGCTGAGCGAGGCGCTCGACGCCGGTGCACGCGGCTTCGTGCTCAAGGAATCCCCGCTCCCCGAGCTGCTGCGCGCGCTGACCGAGGTCGCGTGCGGAGGGACCTTCGTGAGCCCCGGACTCGAGGACGCGATCACCCACGGCAGCGCGGTGTCCGCCCTCTCCCCGCTCACCAGCCGCGAGCGCGAGATCCTCGCCCTGGTGGCAGACGGGATGACCAACGACAAGGCCGCGAACGCGCTCGGGATCTCCGCCGAGACCGTCCAGTCGCACGTCCGCCACGCGATGGCCAAGCTCGACGCCGACACACGCACGCAGGCCGTGGCCACCGCCTTCCGTCGCTCCCTGCTCGTGTGAGCGACGCCGCGGGCGGCGGTCGCGTCAGTCGCTCGCTGCCAGCTCGCGCAGGCGGCGGTACTCCTCGCTGGTGATCGCCCGGCCGCCGACCGTGCTGAGCGCCGGCTCACCGTCGAGGTAGGTGTCCTCATTTCGCCACCACACCGCGAGGTAGCGGTGGAACGGCACGCGCGGGTGGAGGTGATGGACGAGGTGATAGTTCTGGTAGAGCAGCAGTGGCGTGAGCAGCCGCTCGGATCCGACACGATTGCGGGTCGTCTTGAGACGGTCCTGGCCGGGCGTATGCCGCAACCCGTGGTGGGGCAGGTAGTCGAACGCAAAGCCGAGGAACCCGACCGCCAGACGGACCGGCAGGAAGTACAGGACGATCAGGTCGAACAGGTGACCGGCGGCGATCGCCGCGGCGGCGGCGCCGAAGATCACCGCCCAGGTTGCGAGCAGTTCCAGGCGCTCCCCGCGCGGACGCGATCGCAGCCTGGGCAGGTAGAAGACCATGTACCAGAGGTCGACCGTCAGCCAGCGAAACGGCGCCTGCCAGGCGGGCCCGCGGTTGGTGTAGTCGTCGGGGTCGCGGCCGTCGCGGTGGTTGGTGAAGCGATGGTGCTGCATGTGTATGAACCGCCACGTGCGGAAGCCGGCGTGCGGCGCGAAGAAGGCCGTGGCGACGCGTCCGAGCCAGTCGTTCGCCCGCGCGGACGTGGACAGGGAGTGGTGGCTCGCGTCGTGGGCCACCGTGAACAGCAGATACGAAGCGAGCGCGTTGAGCGCCGTCGAGAGCGGCCACGGCCACCCGCCCACGGTGTAGGCGAGCGTCGATCCCGACCACAGCCCGAGTCCCCCGGCGAGCAGGCCGAGCGCGGGCAGCGAGATCCGCGGAACCGGCTCGGCGGGATCTGGGATGCGTGTGACGGTCAGTGCTCCGGCCGTCGAATCCGGCGCTGCGATCTGCGTCATGCGTTCCCCCCGCCCCCTCGCTGGCTTGCTACTAGCCTAGCCGCGCAGCGCCCGTGTTAGAGACACGACGAGATATGCAGCGAAGCCGAGGCCGAGCAGCCGCCGGAACCAGTTCTCGCCATGCACGGCCTCCTCGTAGGCCCAGACAGCGAGAGCCAGGTGGAAGATCGCTACAGAGGAGCGGTGGCCGGTGCCCGTCGTGAGCCTCCCCGCGGCGCTCGCGAGCAGGGCAAGGATCAGGGGCGGGTTCGGAAACTGCACGAGCGCGAACCCCGCGGGCCAGCTCGCGTGCCGCAGGGCCTGTATCCGCGCTGCGGCCTTGGAGCTCACCCGCTCACCGTAGCGGCGAGCCGCCCGCCGGGGGCCGAGAAGGCTTGCCCTCCAGTCGCAAGGACCCCGCTTCGACACCGCAGCGTGGGCGCGCCCGCCCCGGCACAGCGATGCTGCTACCGTTCACGGATCAGGTCGGGCACAATGCCCGGCAACGTAGTGTTAGCGGTCGTAGCCCTTGCTCACAGCAATCTCCGCGTTCGCAGCACGAAAAAAACGCAGGAGGAATTGACACGATGGCTACTGGAACCGTGAAGTGGTTCAGCGACGACAAGGGTTTCGGGTTCATCACGCCCGACGACCAGTCGAAGGACCTGTTCGTGCATCACAGCGCGATCATCGGCGAGGGGTACCGCTCGCTCGCCGAGGGCGCGAAGGTCACCTATGACTCCGAGGCCGGAGACAAGGGACCGAAGGCAGTGAACGTCCAGGCGACCTAGTCCCGCACGCGCGCCTGCCGACCGATACGGTCGGCGGGCCGCACGGACTAACCGCGCCCGAGCTTTCGGCGCGGCGTCGCGCACGCAGGCCGGGCCGTCTGAGAGACTGCGCCCGGTCGTGGGCGAGACGAACAAGGCGATCACCCCGCAGCTGAGCGCCGAACGACTCTCGGGCAGCTTTCCGGGCGATCTC
>FSYY01000174.1_pt1 | contig 35297 bp, 34 predicted proteins | sample 1638681 | NCBI WGS metagenome assembly FSYY01 (sample SAMEA3914813, study PRJEB12502) | metagenome | biome: forest; material: soil | place: Canada | collected 2011-07-07 | depth 0.3 m | reverse complement strand
GCCGGCACCGCGACGACTCAGGCGGCGACGCTCACGGTCGAGGCCCCGCCGATCGTGACCAGCGACCCCACGAGCACGACCGTCCAGGTGGGCGAAACCGCGACCTTCGAAGCGACCGCGACAGGGCACCCGACCCCCTCGCTGCAGTGGGAAGTCTCGACCAACGGCGGTGCCAGCTGGAGCGCGATAGCGGGCGCCACCTCGAACCCGCTGACGATCGCGAATCCGCAGCTCTCCGAAAACGGCCGCGAGTACCGCGCGGTGTTCAAAAACGTGGCCGGTACCGCGACGAGCAACCCGGCGACGCTCACGGTCGCCACCACCAAGTACAGCGCCGTCGCGTGGGGCCAGAACCTCTCCCGGCAGCTCGGCGACGGCTCCCCCAACGCGCTCAGTGCCTCCCCGGTGCAGGTGAGCGGCCTGAAATTCGTCACGGCGATCGCCGCCGGCGGCCTTCACAGCCTCGCGCTGCTCGCGAACGGCACCGTCGTCGCTTGGGGGGGCAACGGCTCCGGCCAGGTCGGCGACGGCACCAACACCACGCGCGAAGTGCCGGTCGCGGTCACGGGCCTCACGGGCGTGAAGGCGATCGCAGCGGGCGGCAGCCACAGCCTCGCGCTGCTCTCGAACGGCGCCGTGATGGCGTGGGGCAGCAACGAAAGCGGTCAGCTCGGGACCGGCAACACGACCGACAGCGCGGTCCCGGTCGCCGTCAAAGGCCTCTCGAGCGTGCGCGCGATCTCGGCCGGCGGCAGCCACAGCCTCGCGCTGCTCGCCAACGGCACCGTGGTCGCATGGGGCGACAACGAACTCGGCCAGCTCGGCGCCGGCGGCACCAAATCGGCGGTGCCCGTGGCTGTCAAAGGCCTATCGAGCATCGCAGCGGTCGCGGCCGGCGGCGAATTCAGCCTCGCGCTGACGAGCAAAGGGATCGTCTACGCCTGGGGCAGCGACAGCTCGGGCCAGCTCGGAAACCCGGGCTTTGAAGAACCGTCGAGCAACGTGCCCACACCCGTGTCGGGGCTGTCGGGCGCGAGCGCGATCGCGGCGGGCGCCAAACACGCCCTCGCGGTCCTCAGCGGCGGGGCCGTGATGGCGTGGGGCGAAGACAGCTACGGGGAGCTCGGAAACGGCGTGATCAAAGCGCGTCAGGACGCACCGGTGCCCGTGAGCGGCCTGTCGGGCGTCACAGCGGTGGCCGCAGGAGGCCAGGACAGCGCGGCGCTGCTCGGCACCGGCGAACTGAAGACGTGGGGCATCAACAAATTTGGCACGCTCGGCGACGGCAGCACCGGGAGCCCGAGCGACGTGCCGGTCGCGGTGACGGGCGTGCGCAAGGCCGCCAACGTCTCCGCCGGCGGCCTGCACATGCTCGCCTACGGCGAACCGATCCCCGCGGTCTCGGGCGTCAGCCCCAGCTCCGGGCCGACCGCCGGGGGAACGTCGGTCACCATCACGGGAGCCAACCTCGGCGGCGCGACCGGGGTCAAGTTCGGCTCGACGGCGGCGACTGGGGTGACGGTCAACTCCGCCACGTCTGTGACCGCAACCGCCCCCGCCGGCACCGGGATCGTGGACGTCACGGTTGAAACACCGCTCGGCGCGAGCCCACCCTCGCCTGCCGACCGCTTCACCTACGTCCCTCCGCCTACGATCAGCAAACTGTCAGCGAAAGGCGGCAGCGCCGAAGGTGGGACATCGGTGACGCTCACGGGGTCGAACTTCATCGGCGTGACCGCGGTCCACTTCGGCTCGGTGCCGGCGCGCAGCTTCAAAGTGAACTCGAGCACTTCGATCACGGCCGTCAGCGAAGCCTCGCCCGCGGGCGTGGTTGATGTGAGCGTGACCACCGAATACGGGACGACCGAAGCCACGTCACACGATCGCTTCGTCTTCGGCACGACGATCACAAACCTCAGCCCTAACGCGGGCGCCGTGGCGGGCGGGACGAGCGTGACCATCACCGGGACGGGATTCCTCCCAGGCACGAGCGGCACGCGGTTCAAGTTTGGCTCGACCGACAGCCAATCCGTGAACTGTGCCTCGAGCACTCAGTGCACGGCGCTCGCTCCCGCGCACCCGGCGGGGACGGTGGAGATCAGGGCAACTGTGAACAAAGTGAGCAGCCCCAAGAACCCCTCCGCCGACAGCTTCACCTACAGCTGAGCGCCGGCCGCTCAGCCGGCAGGACCGACGCTCACCATCAGCGGCACGTGGTCTGAGAGCACCAGCGAGCCCCGATCGGTCGCGACCTCGCGGGCGAGCAGCTCGGCCTCCCCGGATGGCTCGAGACCGCGCGCGAAGACGTGGTCCACATCGCGCCAGCCGACGTGCAACGCACCGGAGTTTCCCGCGCTGGGAGCGCGCAGGTTGAGGTCGCCGCCGAGCACGAGCGGTTCGCCGCCCGCCCACGCGAGTGCGAGCGCCCACAGACGCTCGAGCTCGGCCTCGGCGAGCGCGACGGTCGCGCTGGCGTGGAAGTTCGCCACGCACAGGCCGTCGCCGAGTCGGGCAAGTTGAGCCACGCGACGCTCTGGCCACACGCGCAGCCGGACGGCTGCGTGCTCGACGATCCTCCCCCGCACGAGGATCGCGTTGGAACCGCCGCCATTGGACTTGATCCAGTCGGGCCGGCGCGTTGCGAGCGCGCGCCGGACAGGCAGCAGCGAGTTACGTGAGGTCAGAGCCACCCGCGCGTGCGCCCCTGCAGCGGACGCGAGCTGGTCCGGCCACCACGGGGGCACCTCCTGCAGCAGGGCCACCTCCCAATCCCAAGCGGCGATCGCCGAGGAGAACTCGCCCGCGAGCGACCGTCCCGCCGCCGGCATCGAGCGGCCGTGCCACAGGTTCCACGTCAGCACGCGCATACGTCATCTTCGACGCTCGCGGGGACCCCGCGCCCGCCGGTGAAGCTCGAGCGGGCTCCGCGGCGTAAGCGCGGTGTAACTCCCGAGAGGTGTTCAACGCCACCAAGTAGGTGGGATACACGTACGGCGCGAGCCGACCGGGCCCGCGCCGTACGCGCGCCGCCTGAACTCAGATCCGTCCGCCGCGGCCGTAGCCGAAGCCACCTCTCGTGAACAGGATCACGAGGGCAACGAGCAGCAGGACGAAGAGCAGTGGATTCACTGCGATGCCGCCGAAGATCGCGGCCAGCACCAATATCACTAGTAACAGCTCGATTAGTCCCATGTCGATCAGCTACCCACGACACACGAATATCAAACAGACCATCCATGCCACTGCAGCGACGATGGCACGACGATTCACGCGACTGACACCGGGTACGCACCGCCGAGCACCCGGATAAACGTCCAAGGTGGGTCACCATGGGAGATCGTACACAGCGACTCGAGGGCAAGATCAAAGAGGTCCCAGGCCGCGTCAAGCGAGGGGCCGGCGAGGAGACGCACTGGCGGGCATTACACCTTCAGGGAGCTGCCCAGGGGCGGCACCGAGATCAGCTTCGAGCTTCCCTACCTGACGGCTCCGCTGCTTGAGCGAGCGCTCGCACCGCTGCTCGCCTGTGGTTGAAGACGGTGACCCCCACCGCGATGCGCCGCCCGGGCGAGACCCTCGCCGAGCGCGCAGCGGCCGGCGTCGAGGCGAGTTCGCCCCGCCTTCAGGGGCGCGCACGCGGACGCCGGGAGCCGCAGGTCCGCGGCGCCATCGTCCGCGTGGCGGCCGATCGTCGCGTTGTGCCAAGGCCCTGGGCGGAGTTGAGTCGCACTCAAGGATGTTCGACGTTTTACCGATTGGGCTGTATGCCTTGCGCATCCCCCAATTGGCGGATGCCCCGCGTGCTCGCCGGGCTAGCGGCGTGCCTCCTTTTGGCGGCCGGCTGCGGCAGCTCGCGCACCCAGCACGCGAGCTCGCCGGCGAGGGGCGTCAACGAGCGCGACTTCCATATCACCGCACCGGCGGCTCTACGAGCGGGCGACTACACCTTCAGCATCCACAACGAAGGCTCGACCGATCACGAGCTGATCCTAGTCCGGAGCGCCACCGGCGCCTCTCTGCCGTTGCGCGCAGACGGTCTGACGGTGGACGAGGAGACGATCGCACATCTCGAGCCCGGCTCGTTGCCACCGGGCGCGCCCGGCGCGGTACGACCCCTCGCGGTGCACCTGAGCCCGGGCCGGTACACGTTCTTCTGCAACATGGAGGGCCACTACATGGCCGGGATGCATGCCGAGCTGGTGGTGAGCTGATGCGCCGCAGGAGCAGGGCGATGAGGCCCTTCGCGGCAACCAGCTCGACACGGCGCCCGATCGTCGCCATCTTCCTGACGTTCGCGCTGATATCAGCCGCGACGGTCGCGTTGTCGGTCACGACCACGAAAGGCTCCCAGCATCGGACCAGCGTGATCGAGATCGCGGGGCGCCAGCGGACGCTCGCCGAACGCTATGTGGAGGAAGTCCTCCTGACGCGCGCCGGTAGGCAGGCGAACCCGGCCTACACCGCGCAGGCTCTCGCTGCGTCGGCGTCCGCCCTGCTCGATGGCGGCACGGCCCCGGCCATAAATGGCGACGATGATGAAACGGCTGTCCCGCCCGCCGAAGGGCACGTCTTGCGGGCACAGTTTGCGCAGGAGCAGCGTCTGGTGGCCGACCTGACCGCGACCGGCGAAGCCGTGCAGCGCAGCAGGCCCACGGTCGACCTCCCGCAGACTGCGGGTGAGCACGTGAGCCAACTCGACCCGCTCGCGCGGCTGCGAGTGCTCGCCGCGCTCACCTCGAGCATCGCATTCAGGGCCTCGAGGGAAATCGCGCGCGTTGACGAGGCCAACATCAGCAACCTGATCACGACCCAGGTCGTGCTGGGCGTTGGCGGCCTGATCGTGACCCTGCTGCTTGCCGGGGGACTGCTCGCCGCCACCCGGCGCCAGAGCGCGCACTTCCGCAGCCTCGCCCTTTCATCGAGCGACCTGGTGCTCGTGCTGGGGGCCGGCGGCTGCCGCTATGCGAGCCGATCGGTCGCCGCCCTGGTCGGACGGAGCGCCGCCGACCTGCACGGAGACCGCCTGTTCGCCTTCGTCCACGAGGACGACCGCGCCCTGCTCGAGACGGTCTGCGCCACCGGTGAACCCTCGGAGTTCAGCTTCCGAATGCAGAACGGAAGGGGCGACTGGCGCCACCTCGACGCGCGGGCGACCGACCTGCGAGCCGATCGCAACCTCCAGGGGGTCGTTCTGAACGCCCGCGACACCACCGATCGCGTGCGCCTCGAGCGCGAACTCACAGCGCAGCTGAAGCGCGACGGGTTCGCCAGTCAGCTCTCGGAGGCACTCGAGATGAACGACGAGGAGACGGAGGTGTTCGACGTCGTCGAACGAGCGATGAGCGAGGTTTCGGAGCAGACGCCGATGGAGCTCCTGCTTTCGGACTCGAGCCGCGCCAATCTCGCCCGCGTGGCCTCAAACTCCGCCGTCGCGGCGCCCGGCTGCCCGGTCAAGTCGCCATTCTCGTGCGTGGCCGTGCGTCGCGGGACCGCCGTCGTGTTCGACTCCAGCGAGTCGCTGAACGCCTGCCCACATCTCCGCGGCCGTGCCTCGGGCCCATGCTCGGCTGTGTGTGTGCCGGTGAGCTTCATGGGTCGCGCCCTAGGCGTGCTGCATACGACCGGGCCCGACCTAACGCCCCTACCCGACGAGGCGGTCCTGAGACTGACCGTGCTCGCAGGCCAGACGGGCGCGCGGATCGGAACGGTCCGTGCATTTGAAAAGAGCCAGTTGCAAGCGTCGACCGACGGGCTCACCGGCCTGGTCAACAGACGCTCCGCCGAGCGGCGCCTGCGCGAGCTGCTCAAGAACTGCCCACTGTTTGCGGTTGTGATCGCGGACCTCGACCGCTTCAAGCAGCTCAACGACACGCACGGTCACGAGGCCGGCGATCGTGCCCTGCGGCTATTCGCCCAGGTGGCCACGCAGACCCTGCGCGATGACGATCTGATCGCCCGCTGGGGCGGCGAGGAGTTCGTCATCGCACTGCCCGAACTGGACCGCTTCCAGGCCGTGAGCGTGCTCGAGCGGCTCCGAGCGGACCTCGCGATCGCCCATCCCGGGCAGACGCCCCACTTCACCGCGAGCTTCGGTGTCACCGACTCCACGCGCGCAGACACGCTCGAGGCGCTGCTCCAGATCGCCGACGGCGGGCTCTACGCAGCCAAGAGCGGAGGTCGCGACCGCGCCACCATCGGCGAGGAGTCGGCCGCACAGGCGAATGACAAGATCGCCGCAAAGCGCGGTCGAGCGGACGAGAGCAGCGCGCCTGGCGAGTCGCCAGTGGCCCGCGGCTCCGAGCCTTCGGTGCCGAAGGACCGCCTGTCGTTGCGCAAAGCCATGGAGGAGGAGGAACCCCAGCCCAACGGGGTTCAGATCCGCTGAGCGTCGGCGTCGCGCCCAGCCGCGATCGCAGATCCCGTCGTGGCTCAGGCCTCCGGCGCGTCCGCGGTAGCGCGGCGGCCGGACCTGCGCCCCTTCGCCGCCCGACGCGCGGGGCTTCCGCGCGGCCCGAACAGGATGCGCTTGGGGACCGGCACCGGACTGAGCTTCCTCGCTGCCGAGCCAACGAACAGGCGCGGTTCGAGGTCGGCGAGCAGCTCGGTCAGCTCTTCGCGCTCGGCGGCCGGGAAAGAGCGCGGCGCGGCCGCGGCGCGGCGCAGCAGAGCCAGCAGCCTGCGCCGTCGAGTGGGGTCGAGCCTTGCGATGTGCTCACCGGCCAGCAGCGCCACCTCGCCCGCCAGCAGCAGGTTGGCGACCGGCAGGCCGCGCCCGACGCGGGTGAGCGAGCGCTTGAGCGCAAACCGGAGCACGCGCTCATCCTAGCCACGGGATCGACGAGGAGCTCTAGCCCCGACCGCCGGCCGCACCGCACCCTTCTCAGCTGACGCGCATGGCGAGCACGGCGATGTCGTCGCGGGCCCCATCGTCGAGGTCGACGAGCGAGATCAGCGCGTCGATCGTCGCGCGCGCCGAACGCGGACGAACGGCGGCCAGCCGCTCGATCATCTGATCGACGCTCAGCACCCGCTCGGGCGCGTGTGCCTCGGCGAGTCCGTCCGTGTACAGGGCCAGCGCGTCACCCGAATGCAGCGTGGTCGTGGACTCGGCGATGCGCGGATCGGGGAACACCCCGAGCAGCGTCCCGAAGCTCCCCAGCTCCTCGGCGCCGCCGGCCGCGCGCGCCACCAGCCCCGCCGGGTGGCCGGCAGCCGCGATCGTGACCTCTACCCCTTCCCCGGCGAAGCCGAGGTGGGCGAGGATCGCCGTCGCGAAGCGCCCGTCGAAGTCGTGTTCGATCATCGCCCTGTTGACGCGCTTGAGCACGCTCGCCGGCCCGGCGCCCTCGCGGGCGTAAGCCACGGTTGTGTGGCGCAGGAACCCCGTGAGCACGGCCGCCTCGGCTCCCTTGCCGCACACGTCTCCCACGACCAGCCAGACATCGCCCCGGTCGCCGAACACGTCGTAGAAGTCGCCGCCCACTTCGCTGCCTGCGCCCATTGGCCGAAAGAAGCTCTCGAGCTCGAGCCCGGGGACGGCCGGCAGCGCGGCGGGCATCAGGCTGCGACGCAGGGTGTGTGCGACGCGGGCCCGCTCGGCGTAGAGGCAGGCGTTGTCGTAGGCCAGCCCCGCGCGACCGGTGAGATCCTCGAGCACCGCGAGGCGCCCCGATCCGAAGCGGCGCCTGCGCGCGAAGGAGACGGCGCCCAGCAGACGCCCTCGCGCCACCATCGGGATCGCCGCGAGGGCCCCATAGCCGGCGCGGTGCAGCAGCACGCGATGAGCGTCCTGCTCCTCCCCGGCGGGAACGCCGGGGAGCTCGACGGGCTCCTCGATCACGCACAGCGCCCTCGTGCGCAGCGCCACGGCGATCGGGTTGCTCGGATGCCCGTCGGGCGGGTCGGAGCGGTGGAGCTCTTCGACCTCTTCGGCGAGCACCGGGTCCGTCGCGGCGGCCACAGTGGCGGTGATCGCGCCGCCGGCGTCGACCACGTCGATCACGCACAGCTCGGCCAGCTCGGGCAGCGCCGTCCCGGCGATCCGGCGAAGCGTGTGCTGCGGATCGAGCGAGGTGTCGAGCTTGGCCGTGGCGGCGATCAGGAACTCCAGGCGGCGGCGCTCCTCGCGCATGCGCTCGAGCGCGATGTGGATGGCGCCGGTGGTCAGCAGCGCGAGCACCCCCCCGACGCACGCGATCGCCCCGAACGTGCTGGAGACTTCTTCATAGGCGAGCGGCGCGAGGAACGCGACCAGCCCCGCGAGCGAGACGAGCAGGAAGCGCCCACGCGGCTGAAAGGCGGCCGCGTGGCCGATCGCGAAGAAGTAGATCATCGCGAACGGACTGCTCGTGCCCCCCGTAGAGGCGACGAGGAAGGCGATCAGCACCACGCCCCACAGGTCCGCCACACAGGCGAGCAGCAGGCCGCCGCGATCGCGTACGACCGCCGCGATCAACCCCGCGGCCGTGAAGATCGCGGTCACCCCCACCGCGGCCGCACCCGCCGGCGATCCGACGTGCGGCAGCAGGACGGTGGTGCCGATCAGCGCGGCACCGACGACGTAGAGGGCGGCCGCACTCGCCACTGCTGCGCGTGCTTCGCCACGGGGCATCGTGTGATCCGCAGCGCTGCTCGCCCACCGACGCATCGGCCCATCGTATGCGCATACGACAGCGCCCGCTTGCGCATGTGGGATGTGCACGCCCGGCGCATAGCCCTCTCCAAACGGCGGCCCACGCGCCGGCCACGGCGCTCCCAGCGGGCTGCCCTGCGCTTAGGAAACCCCTACGAACGGATGCGATCCCCGTTTAGCGTCGCCCCGCAGAATCGTGCGCCAGACGCAATCCACTCTTCCCGGAGGTCCAACACCATGCACATCTCAAAGCTGCTGGGCGCCACGATGGTCGCCGGCGCACCAGACATCGCGCAGACGGCTCCGGTCTCTGCGATCCTGACGAAGCATTCGAGAAGGCCGGCCCAGGAAGCACGCGGCACCCGACCGCCGGTATCGCCCGCAGCGCCGCGCACGGAATGCACGTGCTTGTCGTGTGCGAGCCGCGGATCGCGGGAGAGGGCGTCCTCGAGCACGCCGCCCAGCCCGCCGGTCGCCGCGGAGCCGGGGCCCGGGCGAGACCCCGGGCACCTACGTGATCGCGCCGCGTGAGGGCCTCAGAGGCAGAACTCGCCCGCGGCCACGACCAGTGCCGAGCCCCCCACCAGCACCCGCTCGACCGACTCGGCGGAGCCGTCCGCCTGCGCGTAGAGCAGCGAGGCGCGACCGATCTCCTCGCCCTGGCGGATCTCGATCTCCTCGCCGAAGGCGATCCGGCCGTGGCGGGCGAGATGGACCGCGAGCGGACCGGCCGCGGACCCGGTCGCGGGATCCTCTGCCACGCCGAGGGCGGGGGCGAACATGCGGGTCTTCCAGCGGCTCCCCGACCCGGCAAAGCAGTTCGCCTCCACCGCGCCTAGACGCACGAGCGCGCGCAGATCGGGTTCCAGCCGCGCCACCGAGCGCTCGTCCTCGAGCATCACGTACACGTGGTGGGGACCGTTCACGTACACCTCGACCGGGAGCAGCGAACGCTCCACACCGAGCGCCGCGAGCAGCTCGCTCGCATGTTCGTACTCGTGCCAGGAGGGGATCGGCTGCTCCATCCGCCCGAATACGGCGCGCCCGTCCATCTCCTGCAGCGTCACCGGCACCCGCCCGGCGGCGGTCTCGAGAACGACCGCGGTGAGTCCCAGGCCGGCGCCCGCCACGACCGCCGAGCCGAGCACGGGATGGCCCGCAAAGGGGAGCTCATCCCCGGGCGTGAAGATTCGAATGCGCACCGACCCGCCCTCGGTGGGCGCCAGGAAGAAGACGGTCTCCGACAGGTTCAGCTCACGCGCGACTCGCTGCATCTCCGCACCCGAGAGACCGCTCCCGTCGGTGAACACCGCCAGCTGGTTTCCCTGCAGCGGCTCGCCGGTGAACACGTCGAGCACCAGGTAGCGACGCAGGCCGCTCGAGCCGCCCCGCCGCGCGGAGTCGAACGGGTCAAGACTCGAGATCAGCGCCAGCGGCTCATCCACGGCGTCCAGGCTAGGGCACGCACGCGCGACGCAGCTGCCAACGGTCGCGGTGTACGCTCGCATTCGATCGACGATCCGCGGCCGGAGGGAGCCAAGATGAGCGACGTGGTGCAGGTCCGGGTGGATGACGGCGTGGCGCTCGTCACGCTCAACCGGCCCGATCGGCTGAACGCGTGGACAGACGAGATGGAGCGCGCCTATTTCTCCACGCTCGGCGATTGCGCGGCGGCAGCCGATGTGCGTGCGATCGTCGTCACCGGCGCCGGTCGCGGATTCTGCGCGGGCGCGGACATGCAGCAGCTGCAGGAGCTGGGCGAGGAGCAGCCCTCGGCCGAGCAGCTCGCGCGCGAGCGCTACCCCCAGAGCTACCCGCTCTCGATCCCGAAGCCGATCATTGCCGCCATCAACGGCGCGTGTGCCGGGATCGGGCTGGTGCAGGCGCTGATGTGCGATGTGCGCTTTGTCGCCGAGGGGGCGAAGCTGACAACCGCCTTTGCCCGTCGCGGGCTCGTGGCCGAGCACGGCATCTCATGGATGCTCCCGCGTCTGCTCGGGCCCGCGCGCGCTCTCGATCTGCTGCTCTCGAGTCGCGTGGTGTTCGCCGACGAGGCGCTCGCGCTCGGGCTCGTCAACCGCGTGCTCGCCCCCGAGCGCCTGCTCGACGCCGCGCTCGAGTACGCCCGCGAGCTCGCGGCGAGCTGCTCGCCAACGAGCATGGCCACGATCAAGCGGCAGGTCTACGCCGACCTCGAGCGAGGGCTGCACGAGGCCACCGAGGCGGCCGACCAGCTGATGCTCGAGTCCTTTGCCGCACCCGACTTCGTCGAGGGGGTGACGAGCTTCATCGAGCGGCGCGACCCGCAGTTCGTGGCGCTCGCGGGGCGCGCGCGCTAAGCGCGCTCGAGCAACCGCAGACGCACGCCTCCGAGCGCGAGGCCATCGCTCCCCGCGCGCAGCCCTGGAGGCACCTCCACTGCGATCTCCACCAGCCCCTCGAGCCCGTCCTCGACGACGCCTCGGAAGCGGACTTCGCCGTGATCGAGCAGGAGCCGCGGCGAGCCCTGGCCATCGTCGGACAGCCCGACACCGAGCACCTCTCCCCAGCGCGCCGCCACCGTGCGCGGGTCCTCGACGGCGATCGTGATGCCGTGCAGGCGCGCGGCGGCACCGGTGCCCGTGCGCTCCCGCCAGTCGGGCCCGCCCCAGCGCCAGCTCCCGTAGGGGATCGAGCGGTCGATCGAGACGATCGCGCCGCCGATGTCAGCGGGGTGCAGGTGCGTGCCCGATATGTCCGGGAGGTCGAGCTGCCACACCACGCGAACGCCAAGCGCCTGGGCTCGCTCGCGCGCGCCCGGGAGGTCCTCGAGGTCGAAGATCACCATGTAGCCGCTGTCGCCGTGGCGCTCGATGTAGCGACCCGCGGCGGTCTCGGCGCGCGTGGGTGAGATCACCTCGAGGAAGCAGTCATCGAGCGCGAACACGACGTTGGCCAGCCCGAACTCACCCACGCCCGGATCGCGGAACGGCTCGCCGAGCTCGAGCGCGCGGCCGAGCTCCGCGGCCGCGGGCTCGAGCTCTGCAGCCACGATCACCGCCTGCCGCAGCCGTACCCTCGATCCCGCCGCGCCCATGGGCGGGAAAGGCTAACGCTCCGGCCACGTTTGTGGGCGCGCTGATCGCCGATAATCGCTCGATCGCGACCCTGCCGCCCTCCAAGCCCGTGCCCGCCAGTGGCATTCGCCGCGGGCCGATCGCTGCGGCGATCGAATCGATCGTGCCCGAGCGCAACCCGGCGGGGGCCGTCTACGGGCTGCTCGCGATCGGCGCGCTGCTCGCGGCAGAGAGCGGCCGCCACGAGACGTACTTCGACACGGTGCTCTCTGCGGTGGTTGCAGCGGCGGTCTACTGGCTGCTGCACGCGTACGCGACCGTGCTCGGGCTGCGCCTCGCGGGCCAGCGACGGCTCAGCGCCCGTGCGCTGGGCCTCGCGCTCGCGCACGACACCGCACTCCTGCGCGGGGCCGCGATCCCGCTCAGCGCTCTGGTGCTCTCGTGGGTGACCGGGGCTGCACAGGCGACCGGCGTGACGATCGCGCTGTGGAGCGCCGTTGCGGGTCTCCTCGCCTTCGAGGTCGCGGCGGGGGTCCGCGCACGCGCGGACGCTCGCGAGCTCGCGCTCGATGCGGGGATCGGCCTGACGATGGGCCTAGCGGTGCTTGGCCTGAAGATCATCCTGCACTGAGCGGGCGCTGTCGCGCGCGCCCGCCGGCGGCCGGGAGGACCGGCGGCTTGGCGATAGCCATGGCCTGAGCCGCGCCAGGACGAACGGTCGCCGCCAGGACGAATGTCGAATGATCCGACCGATCCGACATATTCGACTGTAGACTCTCTGCTGTCATGTAGACAAAACATCGCTGACAGGAGCCCATCGCGCGTGTCTCTGGCGTCGAGTGCGGGTCCTGTGGGCGAGCGGCTCGGGAGGTCGGATGGGCGCAACGGATCGCAGCTCCTCGGTCAAGCGCGACGGGCACGGCGCCGCCAGCCCGCGCGCGGCTCCGCTGGTCCCGATCTATGAGCAGCTACCGCATGGCCCTCACCGGCTCGACCGGCGCGAAGTGCTGCTGCACCAGCGCGCTCGCATCCAGGGGGCAATGGTCGAGGCGGTCACACGTCATGGCTACTCGGGGGCGAACGTCAAGCATGTGGTGGCGCTCGCGGGCGTCTCGCGGCGCTCCTTCTATGAGCAGTTCGCGAACAAGGAAGAGTGCTTCCTGGCCACGTTCGACATGATTGCCTTGCGTGGCATCCAACGGATCCGGCGCGCCTACCTGGGCGCCGGGGGCGACCTCGAGGAGCGCCTCGCGGCCGCCTTCGCCGAGCTCGCGGTCGCGGTCGAAGCCGACCGCAAAGCCGCGGCCTTCGTGACCACCGAGGCCCAGCGCTCCGGCCGCGCCGGCGCGGCCCGCGTCCGCGCAGCGACTGCGGCGTGCGAGCGGCTGCTCGCGAGCAGCTTCATGGAGGCGACCGATGCCGCTGCGCTGCCCAAGCCGATCGTGAGGGCGATGGCAGGCGGCATGCACGGCGTGCTCGCGCGCGCGCTCGAGGGCGGGCAGGCGGAGCAGGCGCGACTGGCCGATGAGCTGCTGCAGTGGACGCTGCACTTCCGCGCGGTCGACGGTGAGCACCTCGCCGCGCACCTCGCCGCGGGCGCCGTGGCCCGCCTGCGGTCGGCCCCAACGCCGGCGCCGGCGGCGCCGTCGGCGCTGACGGGCACCGGCGAGCCCGCGCAGCGGGCCCGTCTGCTCCACAGCGCCCTGCGGCTGGCCGTGCTCGGCGACTACCTCGAGCTGAGCGTCCCGCAGATCGCCGACGAGGCAGACGTGCCGATCGAGGTGTTCTTCGGCCTGTTCGCCGACCGCGACGAGTGCTTCGGCGCGGCGTTCGCGATGCTCGCCGCGCGGCTGCTGGAGATCACCGCCGACGTCGACCTCGCGGGACCGGGGTGGCCGCGAGCGGTGCGCCGCGCGCTCGGCGAGCTGCTCGCACATCTCGCCGCCAACCCCCTGTACGCCCGTACGATCGGCCAGGGCGCGTTCACGGCAGGACCGGTTGCGGCCGCGCGTAACCTCGAGCTCGCGCACGCGATCGCGGCGCTGCTCACCGCGGGTGCGCCCGCCGGGCCGGAGCGGCGCTTCACGGTCGCCGCGGTCGCCGGGGCGATCTGGCACACGATCGCCAGCCAGGTCGCCCGCGGGCGCATCGAGCTGCTGCCGATCGTCTCCGACCATCTCACCTACGTGGTGCTCGCGCCGTTCATCGGCGCCCCCGCGGCCGCCAAGATCGTCCTCGAGGAGCCTCGCTAGCGGCGTTTGCGGCTGACCCGTTCGGCCATGTAGGTGAGCACGATGCCCACCAGCACGGAGACCACGATCACGACGATCAGCGGCGCGCGACCCGATCCGAAGATCCAGTCGACTTTGACTTCTTTGAGGTTGAACACCGCGAACAGGGTGATCAGGACCGCGAGCGCGATCATGCCGCCGGTCCGTGCAATCTCGAGCGGGCTACGCCGCTCGAGATCCGGCTTCGGATCGCGGACGGGCTTTGGGGCGTCTGCGGGGGACGTGGACATCGCGGTCGTGTGTGATCGTAGCCGCTCGCCGCGGGGAGGTGCCCGCCCCGAGGAGGCACGCGACGAGCGGCGAATACCATTGGGCGATGAGGAGAACAAGCGTTGGATCACTCGCGGCGCTCGCGCTCGGGCTCACGGGAGCACTGGCGGGCTGCGGCTCACAGACGAAGACCGTGACGGTCGCCAGCACACCAGCGCCGGGTGCGGGCGCGGGCGCCACGCGGACCACGACCACCCAGAGCACGGCCACCACCCCCACCACGCCCGCCGCGGTGCCGGGGCAGGCCGGCGGGGGCACGGCCGCTCCGACGACCACGCGCACCGCGCCCGAGCCCGCCTTCACCGAACACGAAACGCGCGCGGAAGGGGTCGCTGGGGCGACGGGGGCCGTGCGGGCCCGCGGGTACACGCCCAACGACAGCTCCGAATACCACTCGGGGCAGACCCTGCGCGTGCTCGTCGGCACGCGCACCGGCTCGGGGGACGGCAAAGGGCAGCAGGCCTTCTTCTTCGTCGGCGAACGCTTCATCGGCACCGATGCCAAGCAGGCGAGCGCGTCGGTGAAGGTCGTCTCCCAGGGCGACACCGAAGTGACGCTCGCCTATCCCCTCTATCGCCCCAAGGATCCCCTCTGCTGCCCCGGCGGCGGCCAGGCGACGGTCCACTTCCAGCTCAACAACGGGCGTCTGACGGCGCTCGACCCGATCCCGCCGGCCCGCTCGAGCAGCGGACTCAGCCGGTATTAGGCCCCGCCGCCCCGCGGCACCCTGGTCCGCTGGATCCGCGCGGCAGACGCCCTGGCGCGAGCCCGAACGCCGCGGCGAAGGTCCTGTGAAGGCGCCGTCGAGGTCCTATCTTGGATGTCGTACCCAACCACACCGAGAAAGGTCTGCGCTTATGAGTGTAAGAGTCGAAGGGCGCGGCGAGGAGCTGCTCAAGGGCAAGAACTTCTGCAACGTGGCCACCCTGCGCGCCGACGGCACCGTTCACGGCGTGCCGGTCTGGGTGGATGTGGAGGACGGACGTCCGGTGCTCAACACTGCAGAGGGTCGCGCCTGGCCGCGCAACCTGGAACGCGACCCGCGCGTGACGCTCACGGTGCAGAACATGGAGAACCCCTACGAGTACCTCGAGGTCCGCGGGCGCGTGGCCGAGCGCACGCACGACGGCGCCGATGAGCACATCGACGCGCTTGCGAAGAAGTACATGGGCGTCGATGAGTATCCGCTCCGCCAGCCCGGCGAACAGCGCCTGATCATTCGCGTGGAGCCCGAGCACGCGAAGGTGTGGGGCGGCTGACCGCGCCCCCGATCCTCGGCGGGGCCCGGGTGCTGCAGCTGACTTGCACCCGGGCCTCATTCCCTCCTCAGGAGCCTCCGCCACAGCGAGCGTGAAGGGGGCTGAGAGCTCAGCCACTCGTCGCGCAGCACCAACTCGCCGCGCGCACGGGCCGCCAATACGCAGTCGGTGTGGGCGTGGCGGCGACGCCGCGTGTCGCCCTCGGGCGCGATCAGCATATGCTCGCCGAGAGCGGGGAGAGAATGACCACAGAACGGACAGCGATACGTAGCCGGCTTGCGGTTCGCCGCCAGGCGCACCGTCCACCAGTTCGCGCGTGGAAGGTCGGACATCGCCTGATTGTGCCGCCCCTGGGCGCCACCATCGCGGCGACGATCGCCGTGGGGATGACGCTGGCGATCGCCAGGGCCGGGCGCGAGCGCAGGCAGGCACACGAGAAAGCGGGTAAGCGACTGAGCGAACAGCTGAGCGAGCGACAGCTTGGCCTGTTGCCGGGCGAGCAGCTGCCCGCTGGAGTGCAGCGGATGGCGCTCGGTCAGGTGGATCTCGCGATCGCGCTGCTGGAGGGCGAGGACGACGGCCCTCCCGATGAACGCGCGGTGCACGAGACGCGCAAGGCGCTCAAGCGGCTTCGCGCGCTGGTGAGGCTGCTGCGGCCCGAGCTCGGCGAGGCGAGGTACGAGCGCGAGAACGCGGCGATCCGTGGGGTCGCGGCCCACCTTGCGGGCGCCCGCGACGCGGCGGTGATGCTCGCCACGCTCGACTCGCTGATCGAGCGCAACGCGCGCAAGCTGCGCCGCTCGCGTGCCGTGGGCAAGCTGCGCAAGGGGCTGGCGGCCGAGCACGCGCATCGCGAGCGTCTCACGTTCGAGCAGGCCGGCGCCCGCGCGGAGGTGCTGGGCGAGCTGCGTGCGCTGCGGATGCGAATCGCCGCCTGGCAGCTGCCCGACAGCGCCGGCTGCTCGCTGATCGAGCCGGGACTGAGGCGCGTCTACCGGCAGGGCCGCAGGCGCTACCGGCGTGCGGCCGCGGGCAAGGGCGACGTGACCCGCACGCTGCACGAATGGCGCAAACGCGTCAAGGACCTCCGCTACGCGGCCGAAATGCTCGAGCGTAGGCCGCCCGCCAAGGGCGATCTGGCGGGCGCCGGCAAGGGCCAGCGGCGGCGGCGTAAGGCCGCCGCGCGCGAGGCCGCGCGCATGAAGCGGCTGGCCAGGCGGGCGGACGATCTGGGCGAACTGCTCGGCGAGGAGCACGACCTTGCGTTGCTCGGGGAGCTCCTCGTCCGGGGCAAGGGCGCAAAGGGCAAGCGCGCGCGGCGCGGCAAGCCAGGGGCTGCCGGGATCGGGCGTGCGCGCAGGCGGCGGGTCCCGCCGCGAACGCGCAGGCGCCTGCTGAAGCTGATCAGCCGGCGCCGGCGCAAGCTGCGCAAGCGCGCTCTGCGACGCGGCGAGCGCCTGTACAGCCGCTCGCCGCGGCGGTTCTCGCGCCGCATCCGCTCCGCCTACGCCGTCTCGGAGCGACCCGACCGGGGCTGAGGGGCCTGTCCGGCCGGTCGAGCAGGAGTTCGCGGCCTGTGAGTGCGGCTCAGCTGATGCTGAGCACGGTGAGCTTGCGCTTGCCCTTGGGCAAGGAGACCGAGATCTGCTCGCCCGGCGCGCGGCCAAGCAGCGCGACCGCGACGGGCGATTCCGCCGACAGGCGCCCCTGTCCTGGAGCGGCGTCACGCGAGCTGACTATCTGCCACGTCCGCTGCCCGCCATCCTCGTCGGCCACGACCACGGTCGAGCCGAATCCCACCACGTCGGCATCGACGCCCGTCGCCTCCTCGACGATCACCGCGTCCGCGATCTTCTCGCGCAGGCGAGCGATCTTCGTCTCGAGGTGAGCCTGGTCGTTCTTGGCGTCGTGGTACTCGCTGTTCTCCTTGAGGTCGCCCCATTCGCGAGCCGTCTTGATCCGCTCGGCGATCTCCTTGCGGCCGTCCGCTTCGAGCCCGGCGAGCTCGGCCTCGAGCGCCTTGAGGCCGTCAGCAGTCGTAAGGTTGGCCGGTTCGGTCACCGCCACGCAGCCTACTCGACGCGGGCGAGACTAGAAGTAGCTGCGCGGCTGTGAGGAGAGCAGGCCATAGATCTGCACGATCGCCGACTGGACGAGCAGCTGCGCCGTTGCGGGCGAGCCGGCGATGAACAGGTTGTTGCCCAACCGCAGGTTCTGCCAAGCGTTGTCGACGTAGGCCTGCGCGCTCCTGCGGCCTGATGGGTCGTGCGTGACGGAGTCCAGGTACAGCAGGTTGCGGAAGTAGACAGCCGCGAAGAACGGGATCTCCAGTTCGAGCCGTTCGGGCGTGAAGTAGGCGAGTGCCGCCTTGGCGGTCTGGCGGGCCTGGTAGAGGAACGCCGCGTTTCCGGTCGCCTGATAGAGCATCGTGCCGGCCCCGATCATCGTCCCCTGGTTGTAGCTCCACAGCATCGGTTCGACCGCGCCCAGCGGGCTGATGTGGTCGGAATAGAGGCCTTCCGGGTTCAGCAGGCAGCGTCGCACCCATTCGTATGCCATCTCCCCGAACTGGAGATACTGGCTGTTCCCCGTGATGCTGTAGAGCTGCAGCGCGAGCTCTGCCGCAGGCGCGACGGTGACCGTGTTGCGATCGGAGTTCTCGACGATGTTCGAAAACGGGATCCCGCCCGGACAGGAGAGTTCGGGGTTGGTCTGCCAGCCCGCAATCTCGAACGCCATGATCGCCTGTGCCGTGCCGAGCACCGCAGCGTTGCGATCGACGCGGTAGAGCCTTGCAAGCTCGATCCCCACCCAGTCGTTGTCGTCGTAGTACTTGGGGCCACCGGGCCCCGCGGGTGGAGCGACGGTGCCGTCGTAGGCGGGCAGCGCGCTCGTGTACGTGCCTTCGGGAGTGCCCGAGTTGTTGGGGTCGAAGTAGGACCGCAGGCCGGCCAGACGCGCCTGTACTTCCCGGCCCATCGACGGCGCGAGGGCGGGTACGTTGGCCAACGTGATCGCAGCGGCGAGGGCCTGCGAGAACGGCCACAGGTAGGAGAACGGTTCTCCGGAGTACAGCCCTGAGCCCGGGATGTAGTACTGCTGCTGCATCGCCTGGAAGGCGGTCAGGGCGCGCGCGGGGTTGCCCCGCAGCACGGGCCTGGCGCGCTTGCGAGGCCCGCGAGAGCGCCGGTGCTTGGCCAATGGGCGAGCCGCTGTGGCAGCCCGGCGCGAGCGCTGCCCCGCGGGCACGACGAACGCGGGCCGCTCGGCCCCGGCCGGATAGCGCGAGCCCGCCGTGCCGACTCGGCTCCCGGCCGCGGCGGCGCGTATGCCCGCGGCGGGCGCGGGCGGCGCGACCGTGAGCGCCGCGGCGGCCGCCAGCGCGACGCACGACACCGCGGCTCGGGCAGGCGTCCCGAGCAGATGGTGAATTCGCAGACTCATCGGACCTCAGGGGGCAGAACAGTCGAGGCAGGCATTCGATTTGGTATACGCATGGGACGTGTCCGGGCAGCTAATCCTTGTCGCTTCGCCCGGGCACGGCGCGAGCATGGTCGCATGAGTCTCCCCCACGCGCGCCACCAGGCGTCGCGGTTCGACTACACAACGATCGGGCACGTGACGATCGACGTGCTCGAGGACGGCACCCGGCGGGCAGGCGGGACGGCCCTCTACAGCGCGCTCCAGGCCTCGCGCCTCGGGCTGCGCACGGCGGTGATCACGCGCGGTGTCGTCGCCGAGATCGAGGCCCTGCTCGAGCCGTTTCGCGACGAGATCGAGCTCGAGATCGTGCCCGCCCCCCATACGACCACGCTCGCGACTGCGGGCTCGGGAGCCGCGCGACGGCAGCGCATGCTGGCATGGGCGGGCGCGATCGCGGCGGATGTCTCGGTGGACAGCGCGATCCTGCATCTCGCGCCGGTGGCGCGGGAGACCCCTTCGCGCTGGCGCGGCCGCGCCGGCTTCGTCGGGCTCACGCCCCAGGGACTGCTTCGGCGCTGGCGCGAGCTCGGCCGGGAGATCACCCTCGCGCCCTCGCTCGCGCCAGCCCCAGGAGGGAGAGCCGACCCCACGCTCGAGGCGCCGCCGGGGGCCTCCGAGGCGGCGCCCAGGAGCGACCCTGCCGCCGGCCTGGAGGGGCTCGCACGGCTCTGTCAGGCGATCGTGCTGAGCGAGCAGGAGCGCGCGGGCTGTGCGGATCTGCTGCGGCTCGCGCGCGCGGCGGGCGCGGTGGTGGCGGTGACGGCCGGCGCGGAGCCGAGCACGATCCTGCGCCCGGGCGCCGGACCGGTCGCGTTCCCGGTCCCCAAGCTCGGCGAGCCGCCGGAGGATCTCGGTGCGGGCGACGTGTTCGCCGCCGCGTTCTTCGTAGCACTCGCAGAGGGACGCACGACCGAGGCAGCCGCGACGTTCGCCAACGCGGCGGCGGCGGTGCGTCTCCAGGGCAGCGGGCCCGCCGCGATCGGTGGCCGCGGGGCGATTGAAGCGCGCGCGCGATCGGGCACGGAGGCGCCCACCTCCTAGCCCAGGGCTCGCGCGTCCCCCGCGCCCGACGCCGGCTGCGCCCTCAGCGCTCGAGCGCCCGCTCGATCAGTGCGGCGAGCTCGGGCACCGGGAGCTCATCGCCGCGCCCGGCCGCCCGCGCTGCCAGCAGCAGGCTGCCGCCTACGGGCGCCATCGCCACCGCTTGCACGCGCGCCTGCGGCGCGTGCTCGCGGATCGCGCGGGTGAGGGGGTCGACGAACACCGCTCCCGCGCGGTAGGCGCTGCCGATCAGCCCGACGGGGAAGTCACCCGTGAGGCCGGTCTGCTCGACAACGGCGCCAACCTCGCGCGCGAGCTCTCTAGCCCCCTGCTCGTATATCTCGCAGGCAACCGCGTCGCCCTGCTCGGCGAGTCTCGAGGCGTGCACGGCGAAGGCGGCGATCTCGCCCTTGCTCAGCGGCTTGGAGTAGACGCGGCTCGCAACTGCCTCGACGCTGGGAGCGTCGAAGAAGGCCACCACGGCATCGCTCAGCGCGGTCGCGGGCCCCGACGCCTCGCGGTCGCGCAGCGCCGCCTTGATCGACTGCACGCCAAACCAGTAGCCCGAGCCCTCGTCTCCCAGCAGGTGCCCCCATCCCCCCGCACGCCAGGCTCGACCCTCGCGCCCGACGCCGAACACGTTCGAGCCGGTGCCCGAGATCGCTGCCACGCCAGGGGCGGCGCCCGTCGCGGTCGCCCACGCGCCCACGACGTCGTTGACCAGCAGCCAATCCTCCGTGCGGGCCCTGCGCACGTTTGCGGCGATAGCCTGCGTGTCGGTCCCGGCGACCGCCAGCACCGCGCCGCCGAGCTCCTCGGCGGAGACGCCCGCGGCGCGCATCGCTTCATCGGCGCTACCCAGCAGTGCCGTGACGGCCGCCTCGGCGCCTACGGCGTCCTCGTTGCTGGGGCCGCCGTGTCCCAGGTGCAGCTCGCGACGCTCGAGATCCAGCACCGCCGCGAGGGTCTTGGTGGCGCCGCCGTCGACGCCCAGCAGGTAGTGCCCTTGGCTCCGCGGTTGGGGCGCCGCGAGCGCCGGCGGCAGCTCGACTAGGGGCGTCCGTTCCATCGCGGGATCCTCCCAGGTCGGCGCCCCGCCATGCTCGCAGCGGGATTACGATCGAGCAGATGGACACGCGTGCGATCTTCCCGTCGGCTGCGAAGGCGCGCGGCATGTACGAGTCGTTCTACCTGCGCGCGGTCTCGCCCGAGCGCCCGCTGGGCGTGTGGATCCGCTACACGGTGCTCAAGCGACCGGGGCGGCCGCCGCGCGGGTCGGTGTGGTGCACGCTGTTCGACGGCGCGCGCGAGCGCGTGTTCCAGAGCAAGACCAGCAGCGAGCGACTGCGCGTCCCCGACGGCGGATGGATCGCGATCGAGGAGTCGCAGATGGGACCCGGACGCGCGGAGGGCTCGTGTGGGGATGCCAGTTGGACATTGCAGGTCGAATCGTCCGAGCGCGAGCTGCTGCATCTGAGCCCCGAGTGGCTCTACCGCGGCCCGCTGCCGCGCACGAAGCTCACGAGCCCCGCACCGGCCGCGCGCTTCGATGGTGTGCTCGAGCTCGGGGGCGAGATGGTGGACATACACGGCTGGGAGGGCATGGTGGGCCACAACTGGGGCGCCGAGCACGCCGAGCGCTGGATCTGGCTGCACGGCACGTGCTTCGGCGAGCAGCCCCAGGCATGGATCGACGTCGCGCTCGGCCGTCTGAAGCTGGCCGGAACGACCACGCCGTGGGTGGCGAATGGCGCGCTCTCATTCGGCGGCCGCCGCTACAGGATCGGGGGTCTGGCCGCCCGCGGCCTGAGCGTCCACGAGAGCCCCCTCGCGGCCGAGCTGCATCTTCCCGGCGAGCGCGGGCTGCAGATCGATGCTCGCGTGAGCGTTCCACCCGGATCGAGCGCCGGCTGGCGCTACGGGGACCCGCGCGGAGGCGAGCACGACGTGGTCAACTGCTCGATCGCCGGACTCGAGCTCGTCGTGCGGCTGCCCGGTGGGAATGCCGCGGCGACGCTCAGCAGCGACCACGGGGGCGCCTACGAGCTCGGCATGCGCGACCGCGACCACGGCGTGCAGATCGCCCCGTTCCCCGATGAGTGAGCTGCTCGCGCGCCTGCGCGTGCCCGACCCGGCTTAGTTGCGTGTTAGGCGTAGTGTGCAGGCTGTTCGAGGGTCGCAGCCACCTGATCGCCAGGGGCGCTCCAGCAGCGCGGGCGACCAAGCGGCCGAGGAGCGAACGGATGAGGGCGCGGTGAAGCGAGACGGACCGAAGTCGATATGGCTGGCCGCGGGCGGCGGCTCGCTGGTGCTGCTGGTGGTGGTGCTCGCGCTGCTGCTCGCCGGCTCCGGTGGCGGACCCCGTCGGTCGGGCAGCCCGCCGCGCAAAGCCGTCGCCCAGGTTCTGCCCGCAGGGGGCACACCCACGACCGCAGCCGGCGACCTCGGGAAGTCGCACGCGGCACCACACAAGGAACCGGCCCCGGCGCGCGCGCTCGCGCAGAAAGCGGAAGCCAGCGGCGGGCAGTCGGCGCTCGGACTGATCGAAACGATGGTGAATACCCGCCGGGTGCGCCTCAGCGCCGAGGTCGCCGCCGGGCGGCTATCGGCCTCGCGCGAGGCAAAGATGCTCGCCGCGCTGCGCAGACGCCTGACGGCGGCTGTGGAGAGGCCCCTCGTCCCCCGTGTCCGCTTGGGGCGCCCGGGCGATCTGACGGCGGCAGCAGCCTACCTCGGGATCGGGCTCGCCCAGTTGCGCCGGGAACTGCACGCGGGGAGCTCGCTCGCACAGCTCGCCGCCGCCACGCCCGGCAAGAGCATCGAGGGCCTGATCGAGTCGATCGTCGCGGTCCGCCAGGTGTGGCTCGCCGAAACGCTGGCCGCGGGCGCGATCACATCGATCGCGCACGCGCGGCTGCTCGCGACGCTCCGCCAGCGTGTGATTCTGGAGGTGGAGCGACCGCACGGCACCCACGCTCGCAGCGGGCCGGCCACGTCGTCCCCCGGCTAGCTGGTCGGAACGATGCGGCCCGGGCGACGGGCTCTCCCCGAAACGCCAGACCAACCCCGCCGGCGGACCGGCGGGGTTGGGTGGAGAGGCGCGTTCCGCGCGGCGCGAGCTAGCGGCCGGGCGGGGCTGCGCCGGTCACTGCGGTCCCGTGCATGTCACCTGTGCAGGGGCGTCGTAGTTCCCACGGAAGCCGTTGGTGTTCCAATGGGCAAGCGCATCGATTTTGTGTTTGCCTTTGGACACTTTGATTTCGATCGTGTGTTTGGCGGACGGTCCGTTGAACGTGAACACGTCTTCGAAGACTTTCACGCCGTCGACCGAGATGATCTCCGTGACCATGTTGTTTTCCAGGTTCGGGAAGCCGCGGTAGTAGAACGTCACTTTGTTGCAGGTGATGTACGCGGGCCGTTCCAGGGTGTTCACGACCACCTTGTTCGATTTGATCCGTTTCGGTTCGCCCGTTTTGGGGGGCGGATCGCCCGTGACGGTCGCGGCGTTCACGTATTTGCCGCGGACGCTCAACACGTGGCTGCATGTGTACGTGGTGCTTTCGCCGGGCGCCACAGGGGTTTCTCCGGGCCCACCTTCGATCGTTTCACATTGCGGATCGGAGAAGTTGCTGAACTTGAGCGTCGTGTTGCCGGTGTTGGTGACGATGATCCGGTACAGGACGGTTTCGCCGATGATGCCAATCAGTTCGGCGGTCGTGAACGGTCCACCTTCGCCGTTTTCGATCCGCTGTTGCTTTTCGATCGTGAACGATGGTTTTTCGCAGTGGCGTTCGCCGATGTGGTCGAAGTTGCCCTTCGCGCCGTTGGTGTTCCAATGCGCGAGCGCGTCGATTTTGTCCTTCTGCCCCGGCGCGGTGATGGACACCGTGTGCGTGAATTCCGGGCCGTTGAACGTGACCACTTCTTCGGAGATCTTCACACCGTTGATGCTGATGATCTCCGTGACCATGTTGTTTGCGGCGTTCGGGAAGCCCGTGTAGGTCCACGTGATGTGGTCACACGTGATTTCGGTCGTGCCTTTCGAGGTTTCTTCGGCGGCCGCGGTCGGCACGCCGATCGCGGCGAGCACGACGAGCGCGAGCACCATGATCCTGAGCGTGCGCTTGATCGGAGATGCGCGCCCGAGGCCGAACCGGACGCCCGAGGCCTGCCGGTCGCCAAGTCCGCTGCTGCAGCTGAGCCCACCCATCACTTGCCCCCCATCTGCGTCAGGTTGGATAGCTTTCCATCGCGACCGTACCAGAGATCGAGCGGCCACGTCCGGGCGAATCGCGCCGCCTGCGCGCCCGGCGAATCAACCGAAAATGGGTCGGATTCAGGCCATTTGTACGCCGACCGCTAGCGCAGCTCCTCGATCAGCTCGGCCACGGAGGCGACGATTCGCGACGGCCGATAGGGGAAGCGCTCGGACTCGGCCGCGCTCGTCACCCCGGTGAGCACGAGGATCGTCTCCAGCCCGGCCTCGATTCCGGCGACGATGTCGGTGTCCATGCGGTCGCCGATCATCGCCGTGGTCTCAGAGTGGGCCTGCAGCGCGTTGAGGGCCGAGCGCATCATCAGCGGATTCGGCTTGCCCACGAAATATGGCTCTACCCCGGTGGCTCGCGTCACGAGCGCCGCGACGGCGCCGGTGGCTGGGAGCGGGCCGTCGGGCGAGGGTCCGATCGTGTCCGGATTGGTGGCGATGAAGCGGGCGCCGTTGCGAATCAGGCGGATCGCCTGGGTGATCCGCTCGAAGCTGTACGTGCGCGTCTCGCCCAGCACCACGTACTCGGGTTCGCGTTCGGTGAGCGTGTAGCCCGACTGGTAGAGGGCCGTGGTCAGCCCCGACTCACCCACCACGAACGCCGTCCCTTGGGGGCGCTGGTGCTCGAGGAAATCAGCAGTGGCGGCGGCGGAGGTCCAGATCGACTCCTCGGGGACCTCGATGCCGCTGGCGGCGAGCCGCGCCGCGAGATCGCGACGCGTGTACATCGAGTTGTTCGTGAGCAGCATGTAGGGACGTTCGAGCTCTCGCAGCCGAGCGAGGAATTGCCCGGCGCCCGGCAGAGCCGAGGTCTCATGCACCAGCACGCCGTCCACGTCCATCAGCCACGAGGTGATGCTGCGCTCGCCCATGGGCCGAGCATAGAGGCGACGGCCGGGAGGATGGTCACGGCCGTCGTGCCGACCGGCCGTCGTGCCCGGAGGCGGCGACGATCGGGCCGCCCGAGGGCTTTGAAGACCGCGAGCGCCTCTAGGCGGCTCCCGGCGGCAGTGGCGCTTGAAGCTAGCCTACGGTTGCATGAGCGCCGCCCCACCAGCCGCGATCGAGGCTGAACAGCTCGTACGCGAGTTCCGCAAGGGGCCACGCGCGGTCGACGGCATCGACCTCGCTGTCGCGCCCGGCGAAATCTATGGCTTCCTCGGTCCGAACGGAGCGGGCAAGTCGACCACGGTGCTGATGCTCACCACGCTGCTGCCGCCGACGAGCGGCCGAGCGAGCGTCGGCGGCTACGACATCGGGCGCCAGGGCTCGCGCGTGCGCGCCTCGATCGGCGCCGCGTTGCAGGAGGCGGCGCTCGACGCGATCCTCACCGGTCGGGAGCACCTGTTGCTGCAGGGCACCCTGCAGGGCATTCCCAAGGCCTCGCGCGCCCGCCGCGCAGGTGAACTGCTCGAGCGCGTCGGCTTGACCGAGGCGGCCGACCGCCGCGTGGGCGGCTACTCGGGCGGCATGAAGCGCCGTCTCGACCTCGCGCTCGCGCTCGTTCACAGTCCCCGAATCCTGTTTCTCGACGAGCCCACGACGGGCCTGGACCTGCAGAGCCGCAGCGCGCTGTGGGAGGAGGTGGCGCACCTGGCGCACGAGGACGGCATGACGGTATTCCTGACGACGCAGTACCTGGAGGAGGCCGACGCGCTCGCCGACCGGGTCGGGATCATCGATCGCGGCACGATCGTGGCCGAGGGCACCCCGACGCAGCTGAAGGCAGAGATCGGTACGCCCACCGTCGAGATCACACCGGCCGATCCTGGCGCAGCGGAGGATCTCGAGCGCCAGCTCGCGCAATTTGGCGTGCCCACTCGCAATGGGCGCGGCACCGTGGCCGTGCAGCTGCCGAACGGGGAGGCTCAGCTCCCCGAGGTGTTTCGCGTGCTCGATGAAGCAGACCTGCGTCTGGCCTCTCTACAGCTCCATCAGCCCTCACTCGACGACGTGTTTCTGGCCAAGACCGGGCGCAAGCTCGAGGGTGCCGGCGAGGAACAGGACGAGCCGCAGCGTGAGGACTCTCGCGGCCGTGGGCGTCGTGGACGCTGAGGCGCGCGGCGCGCCGGGCCTGCTCGAACAGGTCGGCGCGGTGGCACGCCGCTCGATCACGCGCACCGTGCGCCAGCGCGGTCTGCTCGTGTTCCCGCTGTTGTTCCCGCTGATCCTGTTCGCGATCAACGGCAGCGCGCTGGGCGCGGCGACCAAGATCCGCGGCTTCCCTCACGTCAGCTACCGCGACTTCGCGCTCGCCGTCCCCTTCATCCAGGGCGCGCTGTTCGTCGCGGTGAGCGCCGGCACAGATCTCGCGCGTGACATCGAGTCGGGCTTCTTCAACCGGCTCGCCCTGACCCCCCTGCGCGGCTCGGCGCTGCTCGCCGGTCAGCTCGGCGGCGCGGTCGTGGTCGCGTGCGTGCAGTCGCTGCTGTACCTGTTCGTGGGAATCGCCAGCGGAGTGGGGATCGCAAGCGGCGTCGGCGGTGCGCTCGTGCTACTCGCGCTCTCGATCCTGATCGCGTTCGGGTTCGCCGGGCTGGGCGCGCTGCTAGCACTGCGGTTCGGGACCGGTGAAGCGGTGCAGGGCTTCTTCCCCCTGCTGTTCGTGACCGTGTTCCTTAGCTCCTCGAGCCTCCCGCGCAACCTGATCAAGGCCCACTGGTTCCGGGAAGTGGCGACGTACAACCCGGTCTCCTATCTGGTCGAGGGGATACGCAGCCTGATCATCACCGGCTGGGACGGCCAGGCGCTCGCGCTCGGCTTCGGCTTCGCCGTGCTGCTGAGCATGCTCACACTCGGTTTCGCGGGCGCGGCGATCAAGAACCGGCTGGTGAGGACATGAGGAGGTTCCTCTACGTCGCCAAGGGGGTCGCCTGGCGATCGGTCCACAACACCCTCGTCAGCCCGGCGATCCTGCTCCCCTCGATGATCTTTCCGCTGTTCTTCCTCGCGGCGTTCGCGGGTGGGCTCTCGCGGATCTCAGACGTCCCGAACTTCAACTACAAGCCCGGCTACACCGCCTTCCAGTTCGCGTTCGTGTTCCTGCAGTCGGCGGCGTTCGGCGGCGTGTTCACCGGCTTTGCGATCGCGCGGGACTTCGATTCGGGCTTCGCCCGGCGCCTGCTGCTGGTCGCGCCGCAGCGCAGCGGCATCATCGCCGGCTACGCGGTGGGCGCGCTCGTCCGCTGGCTGCTCACGGGCACGGTCATAACCATCGCGGCGCTGATCGCGGGCATGAACGTGACGGGCAACGGGGTGGATCTGGTCGGCATGCTCGGCCTCGGGATAATGCTCAATCTCGTGGCTGCCCTGTGGGCATGCGGTGTGGCGATGTTCCTCCGCACCGAGCAGGCCGGCGCGCTGATCCAGATGCCGGTGTTCGTGGTGCTGTTCCTGGCGCCCGTCTACGTCCCGGTCACCCTGCTAACCGGCTGGATCCATTCGGTCGCGCGCCTGAATCCGGCGACCGCCGCGCTCGAGGCCGCGCGAGGGCTGCTCGCGGGGTCGCCGGTCAAGGTCGCGCTCGCATTTGGCCTGCTCGCCGCGGGCGCGGCGCTGATGGCGATCTGGGCGCGACGCGGCCTCGCCTCGGCCGAGCGCGCGGGCTAGCGCGCGCCGCGCCTGCGGGCGACAACGGCCGGCGACCGACCTGCCGCAACCGATCCCACTCTGCTCCAGATTCCATCCATCAGCGGGATTTGACCTCCGGTGGCACGACTGCTGCCGGCTGACTCTCGCGAAGACGAGCAACCACCCTGCTCATCAGCCTGACCGCGTGGTAGCCAACCACCAGCGCGATCAACAGAGCGACTACCGAATCCAGCCAGTAGGTGCCGTTCCTCGCCAGGATGATCGCGCCGCTGATTGCGACGCCGATCGCAGCTGCCGCGTCGGCCACGGTGTCCAGCATCACCGACTCCATGCTCAGATCGCCCTCCACGTTCCCCAGGATGAAGGCGCAGCCGATCATGGCGATGGCGGCGACCACGCTGACGATCACGACCGGAACGCCTTGGATCGACGGAGCTCCGGTGCTCAACCGATGAATAGCCTCCACCGCCACCCCTAGGGTCACGAGCAGCAAGAAGCTCGAGTTGGCCAGAGCCGCATACGACGTGGCTCCGCGATGACCGTGCTTGTTCCGACTCATCTTTAGGGCCACCAAACTAAGGCCCGTCCCCAGCGCGTCGCCGATGTAGTCGGCTCCCGATGCCAATACGCCAAGGGAGTGCGCGAGAAGCCCTACGAGGAGCAGGGCTAGGACCATCGCGAGGTTGATGCCGAGCACGAGGCCCAGACGTGTGTCTTGCGTCATGAGCCCAGTATGCGGGCCCCGCCCGACCTCGACTGTTCGGCATCAAGATGGAGGCGAAGGTCCCCGCGCAGGCTCTCGCTTGCAACGTAGCGCGGGGTGCGACCCCTGCCCTGCTGGACGACCAGCCCTGCGTCTAGTAGGCGCCTGAAGTCGTTGTAGCTGTTGGCGCGGAGATCTCCGCCTCAGCCGCGTAGGAGGCACGGTCGACACCCTGAAACAAGCTCTGCTCGAGGGCGATCACGAGCCACCGTTCGCGTATTTCGGGCGCTAAGATCGCGGGCGTACGGCACTTCACCTCCCTCAGCGCGTACGGCATCGACCTGGCCCCGCCGGAGGTCGCGCAGTGACCGCGATCGCTGACCTGGACGACTTCCGGGCGCTGGAGCCCTTCTTTCGCGTCGTCGAACAGTCGCTCGCCGGACTCGCCGACGGGGCGCACTTCTTCGACCTGCTGGCCGAGGACGTCGTTTTCGACTACATCATCACCGTGCCCACCTACCCCCGGCACGTCGTCGGCCGCGCGGCGGTCGCTGAGTTGTATCGCCCGTACGGGGAGATGTTCGTACTGAACAGATGCTTCGACGTGGCCGTCCATCGCGACCGCGAGACCGGCGTCGTCGTGCTGGAGTACGCGTCCGAAGGCCGTGTCGTCAAAACCGGGGCCGACTACTCCAACCGCTATGTCTCGGTGCTCACGATCACTGAGCGCAAGGTCACCCGATGGCGCGACTACCTCGACCCGATCGCCGTTTTCGACGCCGTCGGTTGGCCGGCGTCGCGCCACTGATTGCCCCGCAGCCCCCGCGCCCTGACTGAGGCGAGCGTCGACTTTGAGACGAGGGAGAGGAGGTTTCCGCGAGCGCGCCCGACAGGATTCGAACCTGTGACCTTCGGTTCCGTAGACCGACGCTCTATCCAGCTGAGCTACGGGCGCAGAGCCAGGTAGTCTAACGGCGCTGTTGCGCTTCGCCGCCGAGGCTGCGATGCTCCAGATACGCGACGTTGGAACCGGGCGCGGTAGTCACGCAGGGTTCCACGGAGTCCCCCTCATGCGCTCCCCCGCATCCCCCGTACCGGATCTCGAGCGATCGAGCCCCAGCGCCGACGCTCTCGGAGATGGGGGTGTGCCCGAGTTCAACCGCGAGGATCTCGCCCCGTACGCGCGCCCGCACATGGGACGCAGCCTGCTCGACATCGCCACCTCGGTGGTGCCGTACTTCGCACTGTCGGTGGTCATGTACAGGGCCCTGTCGGTCTCCTACCTGCTCGTTCTCGTGCTGGCAATCCCAGCTGCGGGCTTCCTGGTCCGCACGTTCATCCTGTTCCACGACTGCTCGCACGGCTCACTGCTGCCCTCCAAGCGGGCGAATGCGTGGCTCGGCATGGCGCTCGGGCTGCTCGTGTACTCCCCCTTCCTGCGCTGGCGCCACGACCACGCGATCCACCACGCCACCTCGGGCGACCTCGACCGGCGCGGTGGGGGCGACGTGCGCACGCTCACCATCTCCGAGTACCAGGCGCTCGCGCCGCGGGCGCAACTGGGCTACCGGCTGTTCCGCAACCCGCTCGTGATGTTCGGGATCGGGCCGATCGTCGCGCTGCTGATCGGTCCACGTCTGGTCGCGCGCGACGCCCGGCCGCGCATGCGCCGCAGCGTGATCGGGACCAACGTGGCGCTCGCGCTGCTCGTGAGCGCAGCATGCTGGCTGCTCGGCTGGAGCTCCTTCCTGCTCGTGCAGGCACCAACTGTTTTGCTCGCCGGCTCGGCGGGGATCTGGCTGTTCTACGTGCAGCACCAGTTCGAGGACGCCTACTGGGAGGACAGCGGCAGCTGGAGCTACGCCGACGCAGCCCTCCGCGGGAGCTCATATCTGAAGCTCCCGAAGGTCCTGCAGTTCTTCTCGGGCAACATCGGGCTGCACCACGTCCACCACCTCAACGCGCGCATCCCCAACTACAACCTCCAGCGCGCCCACGACGAGAACCCGATCTTCCACGGCGTCCCCACGCTCACGCTCGCGGACGGCCTGCGCTCGGTGCGCCTGAAGCTGTGGGACGAGGAGCGGGGACGGATGGTCACATTCGCGCAGGCTCGCGGCTCGAACGCCAGCACGGCCGGCTGAGCGAGCGGGCGGCGACGCCGTGGCTGCCGCCGGGCTCCTCGGCGCGCCCAACGTCGTCGGCCTGTTGCGCTCAGTTGGCGATGACCGTGAAGAAGTCGCGGTTGTACGGTTCGAGCAGCATCCCCGCGATCCCATGCTGGCCGGGCACGACCGGCAGGGCGCTGGGCCCGCCCGGGTGGTGCGCATAGAGGTATGCGGCCACCCACATCGGGTTGATGTCGAGCTCGACTGCACGCTCCACCCTTGCACGGAGCAGGCCGCGGGCTAGCTCGGCCGGTGAGAGGCTCGCACCCGCGGCGTACACGAGCTGTCCGTCGGCGGTGATCCCGAGGGCCGAGCGGGGGACGCTGGTGCCGCCCCCGAGCGTGCTCCCCCAGCAGGACTGCACGCATTCTTCGACGCTCCCCGCGGGCAGCCCGCGGTCGACAAGCAGGTGGAGGTTCTGTCGCACCGACGCGATTGGCTTTCCGGAGGCGGGCACGCCCGCGTGCCAGGCACCGATCTCGGTGGTGCCGTCGGTGTAGGTGACGATCGACGCGAGGCCCGCCGAGAGCGGTACGCCCACCCGGCCGGCAAGCAGGAAGCCGACCGAGGGCTGACTCAGCTTGAAGCCACCGTTGAAGGCGGCCACCACGCGGTGGATCTCGTGCGGCCCGATCTGATCGCCGTTTCGCCAGCCGCTCCCCGCGGGTTCGCCCGCGCCCGCGTGCAGCGCCAGGTGCACGAGCTGCTGGTCGAAGCGAATCAGCGTCACCCCTGAGCGCTGCGCCACCCACGCCGCAGCCTGACCCGCAATCGTCGCTACCGGTCGCCACTCGCTGCCAAGCACAGGCGGCAGGGAGATCATCGGCGTGCGCGACACCGGCTTGGGGGCGGGTGCAGGCACGGTGGCGGAACCGCTCGCGGTTCCCGCCGAGGAGCCGGGCCTGGCCGGGGTCGTGCGTGAGACCGAGCTGGAGCCGCCAGCCGCGCCCGATGAGGTCGTGCTGCTCGACGCCGTTCCGCAACCGGCGCCCCCGAGGAGCGCCAGTACGGCGAGTGGCAGCCACGGTCGCGTCAGCCGGGAACAGTGTCTGGGTCTGGGTCCGGGCACCCCCCCATCTTGCACGGCCGGCGGTCGGGAGCACGAGTGCATCCGAGAAGTCTCACGCAACGTGCACGGGCCGCAGGGCCAACCGGCGCGCGCAGAGGCCGGCGGAGTCACACGACGGGGCGTGTCACGCGGCCTCACCGTGACGTAGGGTGGCGCACGCCACGCGCACATGCACACACGGGGCGCTGCGCCGCGCGTCCAGGCGCGTCCCCACCGAGGAGGAACTACATGACCACCGTCTTCCGCACGCCCGATGAGCGTTTCGAGAATCTTCCCGGGTACCCCTACGAGCCCCACTACGTAGAGGTCGATGGCCTGCGCCTGCACCACATCGATGAGGGCACGGGGCCGACCGTGGTGTGCTTCCACGGCGAGCCCGACTGGAGCTACCTCTACAGGCACATGCTCGATGCGCTTGTCTCGAGCGGCCACCGGGTCGTGTGCCCAGACCTCGTCGGGTTCGGCAAGTCGGACAAGCCCACCGACCAGGCCTGGTACACCTACGAGCGCCACGTCGAGCACGTGAGCGGCCACCTCGCGCAGATCGAGCTCGAGGACGTGACGGTGGTGGTGCAGGACTGGGGTGGCCCGATCGGCCTGCGCTGGGCGGTCGAGCACGCCGAGCAGGTAGGGCGCCTGGTGGTGATGAACACGGGGCTGTTCACCGGCCGCGTGAGCAAGGGCTTCATGGCGTGGAGGGAGTTCGCCGAACGAACGCCCGACCTGCCGATAGGCATGATCATGCAGGGAGCCACCACCACCGAGCTCGCGCCCGAGGTGATCGCCGCCTACGAGGCGCCTTTCCCCACGGCGGAGAGCAAGGCGGGCGCTCAGCAGTTCCCGCTGCTGGTGCCGGTGAGCGCCGAGGAGCCGGGCGTGCCGGAGATGCTCGCCGTCCAGGACGAGCTCTCGCGCTGGCAGAAGCCGGCGTTGGTGGCCTTCTCAGACAGCGACCCCGTGTTCCCCTATCCCCAGGCCGGCGAGGTGTTCACCGCGCTCCTGCCCACCGCGGGGGAGCAGGTGCGGATCGAGGGGGCAGCGCATTTCCTGCAGGAGGATCGCGGGCCGCAGATCGTGCAGGCGATGCTCACCGCCTTCGGTCGTCCGATCGGCTGAGGCGAGCCGACGCACCGGACGCGATCAAACACGCCCACTTGACAAACAACACGACATATCAGGACTCCGCCCCGACGCGCTCGAAGATCGCCGCTAGGCCCTGACCGCCGCCGATGCACATCGTCTCCAGGCCGTAGCGCCCCTTACGGCGATCGAGCTCGTGCAGCAGCGTGGCAAGGATGCGCGCTCCGGTCGCGCCGACCGGATGGCCGAGCGAGATCCCCGAGCCGTTGACGTTGACGCGGTCGAGACCGTCGGGCAGCTCCCACTCGCGCAGCACCGCGAGCACCTGGGCGGCGAACGCCTCGTTGAGCTCGATCAGGTCGATGTCTGCGAGGCTCAGGCCGGCACGCTGCAGCGCCCTCTGCGTGGCGGGCACCGGGCCGATCCCCATCGTCTCGGGCGGGACGCCCGCGACGGCCCACGTCACCAGCCGCGCGAGCGGGCGCAAACCGAGCTCGGCCGCCCGTCCGGGGTGGGTGACGATGCACATAGCAGCTCCGTCGTTCTGGCCGCTGGCATTGCCCGCGGTCACGGTCGCCTGCGGGTCCTCGCGAGACATGACCGGCCGCAGCCGCGCGAGCGCCTCGAGCGTGGCGTCCGAGCGCGGGTGCTCATCGACCGCCACGAGCTCCTCGCCCACGGGTACCGCGACGATCTCCTCGGCGAAGCGGCCCTCGGCGTGGGCCGCGACGGCGAGCGTGTGCGAGCGAAGCGCCAGCTCGTCCTGCTCGGCGCGGGGAATCTCATACTCGCGCCTCACGTTCTCGGCGGTCTCGAGCATCCCGCCGGGGACGGGGTGGTGGACGCCGCCCGCGGTCGCTCTCGAGCGGGCCAGTCGATCCTCGAGACGCGCGCCCCCGCCGCGCACCCCCCAGCGCAGCTCGGTCGAGTACAGCTCCACCTGGCTCATGCTCTCGGCGCCGCCGGCGAGCACGAGCTCGGCTGCCCCGCTCTGCACCTGCAGCGCGCCGTTGATCACGGCCTGGAGCGCAGAGCCGCAGCGCCGGTCGATCTGCATACCGGGCACCCGTACCGGCAGGCCCGCGTCGAGCGCGGCCACGCGCCCGATCGCGGGCGCCTCCCCGTTGGGGTAGCACTGGCCCATGATCACGTCGTCCACGTGCTCCCCCCGCAGGCCGGTGCGCTCGACCAGCTCGTGGATCACCGTCGCCGCGAGCACGGTCGCGGGCACGTTCCGGAAGACTCCTCCAAAGCGACCGACGGGCGTGCGCAGCGGCTCGCAGATGACCGCCTCACGCGGGTTGGCTGGGCTCATCGGCTCGGCAGTCTAAGCCTCGGCGAACCAACGCGGCTCGTCCATGTCCGCCACACTACCCGTGAGGGCCCGCCGGCAAGCTCGCGGCGGCCGGCAGGCTCACCTCAGACGAACCAGTTAGTGGCACAATCGAGCGATGGCGGAGGCCAACGCCGAGCGAGCCCGCCTGAGTACGTTCTGCCTGATCCACGGAGCCTGGCACGACGGTTCGTGCTGGGATCCGCTCGTCGCCCATCTGCACGCTCACGGTCACACGGCGGTGGCGCCGGATCTGCCCTACGGCGATCCCACGTCGGGGTACGCGGAGCGTGTTCGCCCGGCTCTCGAGATGCTCGACGGTGCCCGCGATGATCTCATCGTCGTGGGGCACTCGATGGGATCTGCCTACTCAGCACTGGTAGCGGCGGAGCTGCCGGTCGCCTTGCTCGTTCATCTCTGCCCCCGGCTCGGACCGTTCCCACCGCCGCCCGGAGCACCGGCGATGTTCCGCGAGGGCTTCCCGTTTCCGCAAGAGCGACCCGACGGCACGAGCGTCTGGGATCCCGAGTCGGCGATCACCGCGATCTACCCACGGCTGCCACCGGAGACCGGCCGCGCCTTGGCGCGCCGATTGGTGCCGATGGCTCCTCCGGCCGGCGGTTACCCGCTCTCCGGCCAGCCCGGTGTTCACACCGTGCTCATCTACTCAACCGACGACGAGATCTTCGAGCCCGCGTGGCAGCGATTCATGGCGCGTGAACTGCTGGGCACCGAGCCCGTGGAGATCCCCGGTGGCCATTTTCCGATGATCGAGGACCCAGCGGCACTCGCCCACCTCTTGCATTCACTCGCTCGTCAATACGGTCGCGGTCGGGCCGGGCTGGATTGACCTCGCCTCAACGGGTCCTATAGAGTCATCGTCGGCGTCGCGATCCGCTCCGGCGACCTGGGAGGGGAAGCTCCGAGGGATGACAAGCGATCTGTTTAGGAGACGGATTTCGTTCTGTGGGGCTCGGCGGGCGCCGCAGCGATCGGACGTTCACCACGCCACCGCCTTGACGATCGTGGCGCGCCAGGTAAAGCGGAGCGCCTG
>FSYY01000106.1_pt1 | contig 37371 bp, 35 predicted proteins | sample 1638681 | NCBI WGS metagenome assembly FSYY01 (sample SAMEA3914813, study PRJEB12502) | metagenome | biome: forest; material: soil | place: Canada | collected 2011-07-07 | depth 0.3 m | reverse complement strand
TCTAGCTCGCTTTCGGTTCCTCTCTGCTGGGTATGCGGCTACGCGGCCGCCACGCGCTATTCCCCCCGAGGGGGGAGCAGGAGAAGAGAGAGAAGCGAGCAGTGAAACGACATCTAGGCGGAGGTTAGCAGCGCCGGGTCACAGGATGGGCCCAACCGCGGCGCGACCCGCCATACAGCTGCGGGTCGCGCCCTGCTGCGGCTCGTCCGCCTGTCCTCTACAGCTCGATGGCGCTGAGGTAGCAGTGCGGTGCCACTTCGCTGTTGCTACCCCCGACCACGCCCACCCAGACCACGAGCGAGGTGAGGGATCCGCCCGCGTTGAGCATGTAGGTGACGCTTTCCGCTCTCGCGCTTTTGTTTTCCGCGATCAGTTCGGCCGTGACGGGTCCTGTCGCGGGCACCGAGAGGTCCTGGACGCGGGAGGAGATTGCTTTTCCGTCCCACGCCGTTGCGGACAACGTCGCGGTTAGCGCCGCCGGGAACACGGCCGTGAGGAGGAGCTTGACATCGCCGGGTTCTTTCCCCGGCTGGCAGGCGATTCCGAGCTGGAAGGGTCCGACGGGGATCACCGGGTGGTTGGGGTCGCCGGCGCTGGGCGCCTCCGAGAAGGAGAACTTGCTGGCCCCCGGACCAGCGGGTCCCTGCGGACCTGAGGGTCCCTGAGGGCCGGGCAGACCCTTGGCGCCGGGCAGTCCCTGGGGCCCGATCGGCCCCCTGTTGGAGGTCTTCTTCTTCTTCTTCTTGCCGTGGTGACCGCTCGTGGTCCTTGCGTGCTTGCCGGCGTGCATTGTGGCGGATCCCAGGACAGGCAGGAGCATGCTGGCGTCGGCCGTTGCGGCTCCGGCGATCAGGCTCAGGCAGGCGGCGCACGCAAGCGCAGCGATCGGTTTGAGTCGCGATGGCATCGAGATCTCCAGTCCTTGATGGTGGGAGGCGGCATGGATGCCACCGGCCGACCGTTCGGCCGGCGCGCCCGAGCGTAGCTGTCAGCCCGCTGCGCCGTCCTGCTCGCCCTTGCGCACGTTGCGCAGCCACTCGCTGAGCTGCTTGCCGCCGTCCTCGATCGAGTCGCCGAGCTCCTTGAACGTTTCGCGGAAGCGCTCGGCGTAGTGCTCGACCGCGTCGCCCGCCTCGGCCCTGGGGCTCTGCGGGTCGCTCCGTGAGACGTAGTCGCCATCGACTATGCGGTCATACGCACCGGAGTGGACCCACTCCATCAGCTCGTGCACGCGCTGGACGGACATCGGGTGGGTGAGGTTGAGGTCGCTCAGCAGCCGCGAGAAGCGGTCAAACGGCGATGCCTTCTCGCGATAGTCCTGTCCCTGCTTCATGAACACGTCGAGGTCGAGGTTGTCGGCCTCGGCGCCCGCGGCGATCACGATCAGCGTCCGGCAGATCGCGAGCGGGTCGCGGATCACAAGCGCCGCCGCACGGTCGCAGCTCAGCTCGGCGGCGCGAAACCACTCCATCAGCGCCGCACGCAGCGGGAACAGCGGCACGGGGACACCGGGCAACGCCGACAGCCGCATCAGGATCACCAGCGCGGTGCGGTAGAGCACGTGGTCGGACAGGACATGCCCCGCCTCGTGTGCGAGCACGCCGCGCAACTGCTGCTCGTCGAGCAGTTGCACCAGCTCGGAGTTGAGCACCACGGCCGGTTTGCCGGCGCCGAAGGTGAGGGCGTTGGCGATCGGGTTCTGCATCAGGTAGAGGTCGGGCGCCGGCTCGAGGTCGAGGGTGAAGTAGGCGATCGCGTGGGCCCGCCAAACGTGGCCGAGCTGGTCCTCGCCGAGGCGCACCGCCGAGCCGAGGATCCCCCGCCGCAGCGCGCGCTCGTAGCCGAACTCGATGATCTTGCGCACGACCGTGTCCAGGTGCGGTATCGCCTTCAGCGCCGCGGTCGCCGCGCGATCGGCGGGGTGCTCGTACGCCTTCGACGACATGCCCTTGAGCTGATAGCCCTCGGCTGGGAGCGACACGGTCACGCTAACGGTAGCCGCTGGCGCGGCCTCGGGTTGCGCCGGTGGACTTCAAGGCCGGGCGCCGGCTGGTGGTCCTGGCATGCGTGCCGGCGTGCTGCGCGGTGGGCCCCAGGAGGGGCAGCACCATGCCGGCGTTGGCCGACCGGTCAGCCGGCGCGCCGAGAGTAGCTCAGGGCGTGAGCACGACCTTGCCGACGTTGCGCCGCTCCACGATCATGGTCTGCGCGGCGCCCGCCTCCGCGAAGCTGAAGGCGCCCGCCACCACCGGTTTGATCGTGCCATCGGCGAGCATCTCGTTGAGGGGTGAGATCCACGGCGCCAGCGTGCCGCGGTCCTTCCACAGCGTGAGCATGTTGAGGCCGATCACGGCCTTCGATTCGGACATCTGCTTGATCAGGTTGAAGCGAGGCATGCGCGCGACCGCGCGCAAAGCGGTGGCCACGTTTCTCTTCTCCCCGGAGACGACCGCGGAGGCGCCGAAGGCGACCAGCCGCCCGCCGGGACGCAGCAGCGAGTAGCTGCGGCGGAAGCTCGCTCCGCCGACCGCGTCCATGATCAGGTCGAACTTCGGCAGACCCTGCTCCCAGCCGGGCCTGGTGTAGTCGAGCGCGTGGTCCACGCCGAGCTCGAGGCAGCGCGCGTGCTTGCCCGGTGAGGCGGTGCCGTAGACCTCGGCGCCCGCCCGCTTTGCGATCTGGGTGGCGGCGATGCCCACTCCGCCGCCCGCGGAGTGCACGAGCACCCGCTCGCCCGCATGCAGACTGCCATAGCCGAGTAGGCCCGCCCAGGCGGTGCCGTAGTTGACGGGGATCGCGGCCCCCTGCTCGAAGGTGAGGTCGTCGGGCAGCGGGACCACGTCGCCCGTGGGCACCACGACCTGGGAGGCGTAGCCGCCGAACTGCGTGCCCGCGAACACCCGCTGGCCGTGACTGAGGCCCTCCACCCCGGCCCCCAGCTCGAGCACGGTGCCCGCGACCTCGTAGCCGACCACGCAGGGCGCCTTGGGCGCGTCCTGGTAGAGGCCCATCCGCGCCATCACGTCCGCGAAGTTGATGCCCGCGGCCGCCACCGCGATGCGCACCTGGCCCGGCCCGATCGGCGGGTCTGGCCGCTCCTGCACCTCGAGCACCTCCGGCCCCCCGTGCTTGGTGATCACGACCGCGCGCATCCGCGGCCAGCGTATCCGATCGCCGGATCAGCCGAACTTGACCCGACCGCGGCCGAGGATCAGCCGAGGTTGACCGACCAGCCGCCTACGAAGTCGGCCGAGGCGACGATCTCGCGCACTACCGCGTCGGGGACGGGTGCATCTGTGGTAACCACCATCGCCGCCAGGCGCTGCCCGCCCTCGCCGGAGGCGCTGCCGTCGGGGGTGTGCCCCACGGCCGCCGAGGAGATGTTGATGCCGTGCTCGCCGAAGGCGGTGCCCACGCGGCCGATCATGCCCGGCAGGTCCTCGTAGCGGAACACTGTCACGTACGGCTCGAGCTCGATCGTCAGGCGCCGTCCCTGCACCTCGACGAGGTGCGGGACCCGGTTGGGCCCGATGCCGGTACCGGCGACCGCCACGCGCTCGCGGCCGCTGACGACGGTCACGCGAATCAGCTCGTTGAAGTCCTGCGCCTCGGAGACGACCTTCTCCTCGAAGACGATCCCGCGCTGGTGGGCCATGGTTGGGGCGTTGACCAGGTTGACCTGCTCCTCGGTGCGCCCCTGGAGCGCGCCCACGATCACGGCCAGCCCGAGCAGCCTCGTGTCGAAGTCGGCGATGCGCCCGAGGAACGCGGCCTCGATGCGCTCGACCGAGCTGCCCTCGGCGAGCGCCATCGCGAGTCGCCCGAGCTGGGTGGCGAGCGGCAGGAACGGCCCCAGCATCTCCATGTCCTCGGCGCCGATCGCCGGGATGTTGACCGCGGTCGAGACCACGCCGCCGGTGAGCGCCGCGACGACCTGCTCGGCACTCTGGTATCCGGCCCTGTCGGTCGCCTCGGCGGTCGACGCGCCGAGGTGCGGCGTGACGATCACGCTCGGGTGCCCGAACAGCGGGTGCTCGGTGATCGGCTCGCTCGGGAACACGTCGAGCGCCGCGCCGGCGACCTTGCCCGAGTCGAGCGCGGCGGCGAGCGCGGCTTCGTCGATCAGGCCGCCGCGGGCGACGTTGAGGACCCGCACCCCGTCGCGCATCTGCGCGAAGGCGGCGGCGTCGAGGAAGCCTTCGGTCTCGGGTGTCTTTGGCAGGTGGACGGTGATGAAGTCGGCCTGGGCGTAGACGTCCTGCACGCTGTCGGCCTTCTCCACGCCGAGCTCGCGGTAGCGCTCGGCGCTGACGAACGGATCGAAGGCGAGCACGCGCATGCCGAAGCCGCGCGCCCGCTGGGCCACCAGCTGCCCGATCCGCCCGAAGCCGAGGATCCCGATCGTCTTCTCGTACAGCTCGACCCCGGAGAACTTCGAGCGCTCCCAGCGGCCGGCGGTGAGCGACACGTATGCCTGCGGGATGTTGCGGGCCATCGCCAGCAGCAGCGCCATGGTGTGCTCCGCGGCTGTGACGACGTTCGATTCGGGGGCGTTGGCGACAACGATCCCGCGCTTGGTGGCGGCCTCGACGTCGACGTTGTCGACCCCCACTCCGGCGCGGCCGATCACGCTCAGGCGCTCGGCACGTGCGAGCAGATCGGCGGTCAGCTTGGTGGCTGAGCGGATCACGATCCCGTCGTAGTCGCCGATCCGCTCGGCGAGCTGCTGATCGGACCAGTCGAGGCCCAGGTCGACGTCGAAGTGCTCGCGCAGCAGGGCCACGCCGCTCTCGCCGATCTTCTCCTTGACGAGCACCCGCGGACGGGGCTGTGCGCTGGGCTCCGCGACGGCGCTCACGCGACCGTCCTCTCGAGCACCCAGTCGACGCAGGCCGTGAGCGCCCGCACGTCGGCGGTGTCCACTGCCGGGAACATCCCCACCCGCAGCTGGTTGCGACCGAGCTTGCGGTAGGGCTCGACGTCGAGGATCCCGTTCGCGCGCAGCGTGGCGGCGAGCGCGGCCGCGTCGACCGAGTCGGCGAAGTCGACCGTGCCCACCACGAGCGAGCGCTTGGCGGGGTCGGCGACGAACGGCTCGGCCACCTTGCTGGCCTGCGCCCAACCGTAGAGGTGCTCGGAGGAGGCGCGCGTGCGTGCCACGCACCAGTCGAGACCCCCGCCCGCGAGCATCCAGTCGATCTGGTCGGACAGCAACAGCAGCGTGGCGATCGCAGGGGTGTTGAGCGTCTGGTCCTTACGCGAGTTCTCGAGCGCCGCGGCGAGCGAGAGGAATTCGGGGATCCAGCGCTCGGAGCCCGCCAGCTCGGCGATCCGCTCCTGGGCGGCGGGGCTCAGCAGCGCCAGCCACAGCCCGCCGTCGGAGCCGAAGCTCTTCTGCGGGGCGAAGTAGTAGGCGTCGGCATGGGCGAGATCGACCGGCAGGCCGCCCGCTGCGGAGGTGGCGTCGATCAGCACCAGCGCCTGCTCGGCGCCGCCCGGACGCGCGATGGGCACCATCACCCCGGTGGAGGTCTCGTTGTGCGCCCACGCGAGCACATCGGCCTGCGCCTCGGAGGCGGCGGGCCCGAGCCGCGCCGGGTCGGGCGCATCGCCCGGCTCGGCGGACAGCACGAGCGGCTCCGCGAGGAACGGCGCCCGGCGCGTGACGGTGGCGAACTTCTGGGAGAACTCGCCGTAGGCGAGGTGGGCGGCCCGCTCGCGCACGAGGCCGAAGGCGGCCGCATCCCAGAAGGCGGTGGCGCCGCCGTTGCCGAGCGCGACCTCATAGCCCTCGGGGACCGCGAACAGCTCGGCGAGCCCGGCGCGAATCCGGCCCACAAGCGACTTGACGGGCTTCTGCCGGTGCGAGGTGCCCATCGCCGACGCCTCGGATGCGAGCCGCGCGAGCGCCTCCGGGCGGACCTTCGAGGGACCGCAGCCGAAGCGCCCGTCGCGCGGCTTCAGCGCGTCGGGAATCACCAGTGGCTTCTCTGCTGTCAGCGGGCTCGGCGTCATGTGGGGCTCCTCGCTCGAGTCGGACCTCGATCGGGTGTCGATCATCTGAGGGTGCCCAGGCGCGCGGCGGTGATGTGTCGTCGCTCCCCGGTGGTGAACTCCACCCGAGCGCCAGTCGCGACGAGGTAGGCGAGTGTAGCGGACCTCGCCGCCCGCAACCGCACGCGCCGGAAGGGGTCAACCACCGAACAGCAGCTCGCGCTGCAGCGTCCGCGCCGTCCAGCCCACGGGCAGCCGCTCGGGCGCGACCCCAGCGGAGGGTTCCTCGGCGAGCAGGCAGAACTCGGGCGCGGGCCCGAGCACCAGCTGGCGTCGCCACAGGCTCGCGCTGAGGGGGTCCATGCCGTCGCCGAGCAGGTCTCCGAGCCCGCGCTGGCTGGCGCCGCTCGGGCGCGAGACCCAGGTGGCGGGCGAAGCCGCGCCCGGCTCGTGCGCGACGGGGTGCCACTCGCCCTCGACCCGGCAGTACACGCCGCCGGCGCTCGCGCCCACGCGCCGCGCGATGCGATCGTGGCTCGTGCGGTGGCCGCGTCCGACCGCCGCCTCGTTGAGGACTCCGAGCGCGGTGAAGTCGGCGAGCAGGTACCAGTCCTCATAGCCGCCCGCCGCCTCGCCGCCTCCCAGCCACGGGATCTCGCCGAGCCGGAAAGCGGCCGAGCCGCGCATCCCGACCGGAGGCGTGCGCGCTAGCGAGCGGTGGAAGGCCACGTGCGCCTGCTCGTAGGCAGCCGCTCCCGCCGGATCTCGGGGGCGATGCCAGAAGAGGTAGGCGAGCACCGTGCGGAGACCGTTGGCGCGGGCTCGCTAGAAGGCCGGCTTGATCCAGTCCATGTGCGAGCGCAGCTCCTGGCCGACGTGCTCGACTTGGGTGTCGGCCTGTTCGGCGCGCATGCGCTTGAAGTTCTCCTGACCCGCCCGGTTCTCGGCGATCCACTCGCGGGCGAAGTCGCCGTCCTGGATCTCCTTGAGGATCTTGCGCATGCTCGCGCGCGTTTCGTCGGTGATCACGCGCTTGCCGCGCGTGTAGTCGCCGTACTCGGCGGTGTTGGAGATCGAGAAGCGCATGCCAGCGAGCCCCTTCTCGTGCATCAGGTCGACGATCAGCTTGAGCTCGTGAAGGCACTCGAAGTACGCCATCTCGGGGTCGTAGCCGGCCTCGACGAGCGTCTCGAAGCCAGCCTGCACCAGCTCGGAGGCGCCTCCGCAGAGGACCGCCTGCTCGCCGAACAGATCGGTCTCGGTCTCGTCCTTGAAGCTCGTCTCGATCACCCCGCCGCGCGTGCAGCCGATGCCCTTTGCGTAGGCGAGCGCGAGCGCACGAGCTTCGCCGCTCGCGTCCTGCTCGACGGCGATCAGCCCCGGAACGCCGCTGCCTTCGGTGAACTGCCTGCGCACGAGGTGTCCGGGACCCTTGGGGGCGACCATCGCCACGTCCACCCCGGGGGGCGGAGCGACCTCGCCGTAGTGGATCGAGAAGCCGTGCCCGAACAGCAGCATGTTCCCCTCGGCGATGCCGTCGCTGATCTCGGACTCCCACACCTGGCGGTGGAGCTCGTCGGGGAGCAGGATCATCACGAGGTCGCCGCGGCTGGCGGCCTCGACCACCGGGAGGACCTCGAGCCCCTGGTCGCGCGCCTGCGCGACCGACTCCGAGTCGGGACGCAGGCCGACCACGACATCGACGCCGGAGTCCTTGAGGTTGAGCGCATGGGCGTGGCCCTGCGAGCCGTAGCCGATGATTGCGACGGTCTTGCCGTCGAGGAGCGTGAGGTCTGCGTCGTCGTCGTAGATCATTGGCCCGCAGGCTATCCAACTGCGATGGGGGGCGCGGCCGGCCGGCCGCGGAGGCGCGGCTCAGGCGCTCGCGGAGGCGAGCAGCGCGCGGCCCGGCACCTCGAGCGCGCCGTCCGCTGCGGTGTAGGGGGCGAAGCGCACGGCCAGCGACGCGCGGATCGCCTCGACCTCCGCGGGCGCACGCGAGAGCACCGCGTCGTGGAAGCCGCGCGAGAGGTCGAGGGTCGTCTCCCACAGCTCCTCGAAGCTCGCGTGGCGGCGGCGCAGCTCCATCGCCTCCACGTGCACCTCGGCGAATCCGGCGTGCTCGAGCAGCTCGGCCAGCCGCTCGTGGCTGGCGAGCGCGAAGGGACCCGGCCCGCCCGCCCCCGTCGGCACGAGCCGGCGCGCGGCGAGCTCCTGCGCGGGCAGGTGCGCCCACGGGTTCTGCTCGACTGCGCCCCACGTGGCCAGGGCCACGCGTCCGCCAGGCCGCAGCACCCGGCGCGTCTCCGAGAGCGCGGTGGCCGGGTCGGCCATCAGCATGTAGCCCCAGCGGCACAGAACCGAATCCACGCTCGCCAGCGGCAGGTCGATCCATTCGGCGTTGAGCACCTGGAACTCGAGGTTGCTGAGGCCGAGCTCGACCGCTCTCGCACGCGCGCCGGCGAGCATCGCCTCGGCCTGGTCGGAGATCACCACCCCGCCCATCGGGGCGACGAGCTCTGCGGCGAGCATGCCCGTCTCGCCGAGCCCGGCCGCGAGCTCGAGCACGCGCTGTCCCGGCTGGGGATCGATCTCCTGCACCATCCAGTGCGAGACGGGCGCGCCGAGCTCACGCAGCAGCCCCTGGCGGCGCACCCAGCCCGAGGCGGCCTCTTCCCAGCCCGCGAGGCTCTCCTGGCGGTGCGCTGCGGGGTCGAAGCTCATCGCAGCTCCCGGCGCAGCAGCTTGCCCGACGCCGTGCGAGGCAGCGGCTCGCCGGTCTCGATGAAGCCCTTCGGCACCTTGTGCGGAGCCAGCGTGCGCCGGCAGTGCTCGATCAGCTCGGAGAAGTCGATCTCGGACCCGGGTCGAGCGAGGACCCACGCCGTAACCGCTTCTCCCCACTCGGCGTCCGGGCGCCCGACGACCGCGGCCTCGAGCACGGTGGGGTGCGCCTGCAGCACCGCCTCGACCTCCGCGGGCGCGATGTTCTCACCGCCGCTGATGATCGTGTCCGACTTGCGCCCGTGCACGAGCAGCCTGCCGTCGCGCAGCGCCCCGAGGTCGCCGGTGTGCAGCCAGCCGTCGGCGGCGCGCGCGCCCGGGGCCACGGTCGGGCCGCGCACGAGGATCTCCTCGTCGCAGGCCACGCGCACGTGCGTACAGAACAGTGGCGGCCCGGCGCTCGCGCGGTGCGCGTGGGTCTCGGCGATGGGCGTCGTGGTCACCTGCGAGCAGCTCTCGGTGAGCCCGTAGGTGAGACTCACGGGCACGCCCGCGGCGTGCGCGCGCGCGACCAGCTCGCCGGGCACGGGGCCGCCTCCCGTGAGCGCGCAGCGCAGCGCGACCGGACGCCGCAGGCCGGCCGCGAGCAGGCGATCGAGCGTGGTGGCCACGAGGCTCACGAGCGTCACCCGCTCCTTGGCGAGCGCGTGCAGGACGCGGTCGGCCTCGAAGCGCTCGTGCACGACCGCGGTGGTCGCATAGATCGCCGAGCGCAGCAGGATCGAGAGGCCGCCAACGTGTGAGACGGGCAGGGCGCACAGCCAGCGCTCGTGCGGGTCGACCCCAAGCGCGACGGCAGAGCCGAGCGCGCTCCACAGGAAGTTCCCGTAGGTGAGCTCGACTGCGCGCGGCGCCGCGGTGGTGCCCGAGGTGTGGATCACGGCGGCGACGGCGTCGAGGTCGTGGCCGGCGGGCCGACGCTCGAGCGGCTCGCGCCCGCTCGCCGCCAGCGGCTCGGCGATTAGCAGCGCGCAGCCCGCGAGGATCTGCTCGCGCTCGGCGGCGGACAGCCGCGGGTCGACGGGCACTGCGACGGCGCCGAGCAGCAGGCACGCGTGGAGCGCCTGCGCGAACTCGATGCCGGGCGCGAGCGCGATCGCGACCCGGTCGCCCGCGACCGTGCCGCGCGCGTGCAGCTCCTGCGCACCGGCCTGCGCGGCGGCGTGCAGCTCGGCGTAGGAGCAGCTCCCAGTGGGGGCCTGCAGCGCGGTGCGTGTGGGCGCCGCGGCGGCCGCACGCTCTAGCCATCCCTCGACCACCATGGCCCACAGGCTAGCCTTCGCGCGGTGAGCACTACCTGGACAGCCGCAGCGCCGCACGGGGCGCGCCCGTTCACGGACATCCGCTACGAGAAGTCGGGCGGCGCCGACCGCGGGATCGCAAAGATCACGATCGCGCGCCCTGAGGTTCGCAACGCCTTCCGCCCGCGCACGGTGATCGAGATGTCGCGCGCCTTCGAGGACGCACGCGAGGACCCCGAGATCGGCGTGGTGGTGCTCACCGGCGAAGGTCCCGACGCGTTCTGCTCGGGCGGCGATCAGCGCGTGCGCGGGGACTCGGGCTATCTCGACGAGGCGGAGACAACGAGTCCCGCCCACCCGGCGGGGGTCGGTCGCTTCCACGTGACCGACCTGCACATGCAGATCCGGCGGCTGCCCAAGCCCGTGGTCGCGATGGTGGCGGGCTACGCGATCGGCGGCGGGCACGTGCTGCATCTCGTGTGCGACCTGACCATCGCGGCCGAGAACGCGCGCTTCGGGCAGGTCGGACCGAGGGTGGGGTCCTTCGACGGCGGCTTCGGCGCGGGGCTGCTGGCCAACCTCGTGGGACCGAAGAAGGCCAAGGAGATCTGGTTCTTGTGCCGCCAGTACTCCGCGGCCGAGGCGCTGCAGATGGGACTCGTGAACACGGTCGTGCCACTCGAGCGGCTCGAGCAGGAGACGGTCCAGTGGTGCCGGGAGATGCTCGCCCTATCCCCCTTCTCGCTGCGGTTGCTGAAGGCGAGCTTCAACGCCGCCGAGGATGGGCTGAGCGGGATCCAGCAGCTGGCGCATGACGCCAACCTGCTGTTCTACGGGAGCGAGGAGGCGCAGGAGGGCAGGGACGCCTACCGCGAGAAGCGCCCCCCCGACTTCTCGCGCTTTCCCAAGCGGGCCTAGGGTGGGCACAGCGCGCATCTGGGTGATGGCCGCGCGCGTGCGCACGCTTCCGGCCGCGGTCGCGCCGGTGCTGGTGGGCACCTCGCTCGCGCTCGGCGCCGGGCGCTTCCGCCCGCTCGCGTTCGTGGCGGCGCTGCTCGGCGCGCTGTTCATCCAGGTGGGGACGAACCTCTCAAACGACTACTCCGACGCGCGTCGCGGGGCCGACAGCGAGGACCGCCTGGGGCCGGTGCGGGTGACCGCGGGCGGCCTGGTGCCCCCCAGCCAGGTGCTGCGGGCGACCTACCTCACGTTCGGGCTGGCGGTCGCGTGCGGCGCCTATCTCGTGGCTGTGGCGGGCCCGGAGCTGCTCGCGGTGGGCGCCGCCTCGATCCTCGCTGGCGTGCTCTACACGGGCGGCCCCCGCCCGTACGGCTATGAGGGGCTCGGCGAGCTGTTCGTGTTCCTGTTCTTCGGGGTGGTGGCGGTGGCGGGCTCCTACTTCGTGCAGGTCCAAGAGCTGCCGTGGCAGGCGTTCGTGTGCGCCGTCCCGGTGGGGCTGCTCGCGAGCGCGATCCTGGTGGTGAACAACGTGCGAGACCTCGAGACCGATCGGCGTGCCGGCAAGCGCACGCTCGCCGTACGGCTTGGGCGCGAGCGCACGCGCGCGCTGTATGCGGCGATGCTCGCCGCCGCCTTCCTCACCGCTCCGCTGCCATGGATCCTCGGCTCGATGAGCGCGTGGCTGCTGCTCCCATGGGCGGCGATCCCGCTCGCGCTGCGGCTTGTGGCGGTCGTGCGCAGGAGCAGCGACGGCCCCTCGCTGAACCTCGCGCTCGCTCGCACCGGGGCGCTGCAGCTGCTCTTCTGCCTGCTGTTCTCCGGGGGCATCCTCGCCAGCGGCGGCGTCGGCTCGTGAAGCTCGAGCTGCAGCGGCGCACGCTCACGCTCGCGGCGCCGCTGCAGAGCGCCTACGGCACGGTGCAGGAGCGCGAGCTCGTGATCGTGGCGCTCACCGACGGCGAGGGTCTCACGGGCTACGGCGAGGCGGCGCCGCTGCAGGCCTATGACGGCGTCGGCATCGAGCAGGTGCAGCGGGCCCTCGAGCGCTACGTGCCCGTGCTCGCCGGGGCGGGCTCGCACGGCAGCGAGGGCGCGCAGATGATCGACGCCTGCCGAGCCGAGGTGGATCTGCCCGCCGCGTTCGCGGCGATCGACATCGCCCTGTGGGACCTCGCGGGCCGGCGCCAGGGCCGGCCGGTGGCCTCCCTCTTGACGGACGCCCCCGCGCAAGCGGTGGCGGTGAACGCGACCCTGACCGCGCTCGACCGTGCGGGCGTGGCCGAGCAGGCGGCTGCGGCGGCGCGCGCGGGCTTTCAGTGCCTGAAGCTGAAGGTGGGCGTAGGGGACGACGCCGGACGGGTGGCCGCCGCACGCGCCGCGGCCGGCCCGCAGGTGGCCCTGCGCCTGGATGCGAACGGGGCATGGAGCGTGGAGCAGGCGGTGCGCTCGATCGAGGCGCTCGCGCCCGCGGGTCTCGAGCTGGTCGAGGAGCCCACCCACGGCCTGCAGGGTGTGCGCGAGGTGCGCGAGCGCGTTGCCGTGCGGGTGGCGATCGACGAGACCGCCGCGCAGGCGGGCGCGCTCGGCGCGGGTGTGGCAGACGCCGTGTGCCTGAAGGTCTCGAGGTGCGGAGGGATCGCGGGGCTGCTCGCGGCGGCCGCGCTCGTGCGTGCCTCCGGCGCAGAGGTGTACCTCGCCTCGACGCTCGATGGGCCGCTGGGGGTGGCGGCGGGGCTGCACGCCGCCGCCGCGCTGGCCTCGCGCGGCCCGATGCCGCACTGCGGCCTGGCCACGCTCGGCCTGTTCGCGGACCTCGAGGACCCGCTGCCGGTGCGTGCCGGCGAGATCGCGCTCCCGTCAGCGGGCGGATTGGGCGTCGAGCCCCTGTAGGACGCGGGCGAGCGCCTCGGGGTTCTCGAGCGGGAGACCGTGCCCCCCGGCGACGACCACGAGCTCGCCGTCGGGCAGCTCGGCGCGCAGGCGCGCGCCGAGCGCGCGGAACTTGGCGTCGCGCTCGCCCACGAGCACCGTCACGGGCATCGTCAGCTCCGCGAGGCGCCCCCACAGCGGCTCCATCTCGCCGCTGCCAAGGCCGCGCAGGACCGCCGCGAGGGCCTCGGGGCGGTTGCGGCGCTGCTCGGCGCGCGCGAGCTCGCCCACGTGAGGGGGGTCGGCCGCGAACAGCGGCTGGCTGCGCCAGCGCTCGATGAACTCCTCGAACGGCCGCTCGAGCAGCTCCCGGGCGAGCGCCTCGTCTGAGCGGCGCCGCCGCGCGCGCTCGGCCGGGTCCTCGATCCCGGCGGTGCTCGACACGAGCACCAGCCGGCCCACCCGGGCGGGCGCGGCGAGCGCAACGTGGAGGGCCACACGCCCGCCGAGCGAGTAGCCGCACAGCGTGAAGCGCTCGGGGGTGCGCGCGAGCACGTACTCGACGCACGCCGCAAAGCCGAGCGGGCGTGCGTGCGCCGCGGCCGAGCCGTGCCCGGGGAGATCGAGGGCGAGCGGCAGGTACCGTTCACGATCCAGGCGCGCCACGACCCCGTCCCACGCGTGGCTGGTGCCGCCGAACCCGTGCAGCAGGACCACGTTCTCGGGCACGTGCCAATCCTATGGATCCCACCGCCGCCACCTACACGCTGCTGAGAGCCTTCGCCGAGGAGCTCGCGCGCTGCGGGCTGCGAGCCGCCTGCACCTCGCCCGGATCGCGCAGCGCGCCGCTGGTGCTCTCGCTCGCAAGCGAGCCGGGGCTGCGCTGCTACTCCCACGTCGACGAGCGCTGCGCGGGCTTCTTCGCGCTCGGCCTCGCCAAGGCCTCGGCGCGACCGGTGGCCGTGACGTGCACGTCGGGGACCGCCGCCGCCGAGCTGCTGCCGGCGGCCATCGAGGCACGCGAGGCACGCGTGCCGCTCCTGCTGCTCACGGCCGACCGGCCGCCCGAGCTGCGTGAGAACGGCGCTGGACAGGCAATCGACCAGCTCGGGCTCTACGGCGGGGCGGTGAAGTGGTTCTTCGAGGTCGGCGTGCACGAGGCCGGGGCCGCGCAGCTGCGCTGGATGCGCACGCTCGCCTGCCGCGCATACTGGACCGCGCTCGAAGGCCGTCCCGGCGCGGTGCACCTGAACTTCCCGCTGCGCGAGCCGCTCGTGAGCGAGGCCCCGCTCGGCCCCGACCACACCGCGCGGCCGGATGGCGCTCCGTACGTCGCTCGTTTCGCGTCCGGCGGCGGCGGCTTCTCCGGGGGGCGGTCGGCGCTGGCGGGACTGGCCGAGCTGCTCGCGGGTGCACGCCGAGGGGTGGTGGTGGCCGGGCGCCACGAGCGCCCGACGCCGCTGGGTTCGAGCGCGGGCGCCTTCGCGGCCGCGCTCGGCTGGCCGCTGCTCGCCGACCCGCTCTCGGGGGCGCGCCGCGGGCCCGCCGCGATCGCCCACTACGACGCGCTGCTGCGCGACGCGACCTTCGCGCGCGAGATGCGGCCCGACCTGGTGCTGTGCGTGGGAGACCTGCCCGTATCCAAGCCGCTGCGCAGCTGGCTCGAGGGGCTCGAGGGGGTGCCACAGATCGCTCTCGACCCCGAGGGCGCCTGGCAGGACCCCGCCTCGGTGCTGTCGCACTCGCTCGCGCTCGACCCGGCCACGGCGCTCGCGGCGCTCGCCGCGCTGGTCGCTAGCCCGGCGGACGCAGCGGACGCGGCAGGGGAGCCGCGCGTAGCGCCGAGCGAGGAGGAGTGGCTCGCGGGTTGGCGCAGCGCCGACGGCCGCGCGGCGGAGGCGATCCTCGGCCAGCTCGGCGGGCCGGGGCTGTCAGAGCCGCGCGTGGCGGCCGAGCTGGGGGTGCTGCTTCCCGCCGAGGCGTGCCTGTTCGTCGCCTCATCGATGCCCGTGCGCGACATCGAGACCTTCTGGCCGGCCCGCGAGGATCCGCCGCGGGCGCTGTGCAACCGCGGGGCCAACGGCATCGACGGCACCGTCTCGGCCGCGTTCGGCGCAGCAGCCGCCGACGAGGGCCGTCCCGTCGTGCTGCTGATCGGCGACGTCGCGCTCGCGTATGACATCGGCGGTCTGCTCGCCGCCGGCCGGCTCGGGCTGAGGCTCACTATCGTGCTGCTCGACAACGGGGGCGGCGGGATCTTCGACTTCCTCGCGGTGGCCGGGGCGTCGCTGGCACGCGCTCCCGAGGGTGCAGGAGAGTCAGCGGGCGATGGCGAGGCCGCTGCGCGTGCGGGCACGGACATCTACACCCAGCACATCGCCACCCCCACCGGTCTGGACTTCGCGCGCGCGGCCACGCTGTACGGGCTCAGCCACGAGCGCGTCGAGGATGTGGCGGGCTTCCGCTCGGCACTCGAGCGGGCGCTCGCGGGGTCCGGCTCGAGCATCGTTGAGGTGCGTGGTGAGCGGGCGGCCAACGTCGAGCTGCACCGGCGTGTGTGGGCGGCGGTGTCGGAGGCGCTCAGCAGGTGAGCAGCGGCAACAGCGCCTGCAGCTTGACCTCGGTCTCGGCGAGCTCGCGGGCGGGGTCGGATTCGCGCACGATCCCGTTGCCGGCGTAGCAGCGGGCGACCGATCCGCGCAGCAGCGCGCAACGCAGCGCGACGCAGAACTCGCCGTCTCCCGTGGCGTCAGTCCAGCCAACCGGCCCGGCATACCAGCCGCGATCGAGCCCCTCGAGCGCCGGGATCAGCGGCGCCGCGCGACTCAGCGGCTCACCGCCCACGGCCGGCGTGGGGTGCATCAGCTCGACCAGCTCGAGCGCGTCCATCGGCGCCGCCAGCTGCGCGCGGATCGGGGTCCCGAGGTGCTGGATGTTGGCGATCCGCACGAGCGCGGGCTCCGGCGCGGCAGCCACCCACACCGAGTGCGGCCGCAGCGTGCGCTCGATCCGGCGCGCGACGATCGCGTGCTCCTCGCGGTAGCTTGGGTCGCGCAGCAGCTGCTCGCCGAGATGGTCGTCAACCGCCGGGTCGGCGCTGCGCCGGGTAGAGCCGGCGAGCGCGAGCGTGCTCACACGCTGGCCCTCGCGCCGCACGAGCAACTCGGGGCTCGCGGCGATCAGGGTCGCCTCGCCGCGCCCGACGCAGAAGACGTAGCACGACGGGAACTCCGCGCGCAGCACCCCGAACAGCGCCGCGGGGTCGTACGGCCGCGGCGCGTGAACCTGCACCTCGCGCGCGAGCACGATCTTCTCGAGCTCGCCCCCGCCGATCAGCGCGACCGCGCGCGCGACCGCCTGCTCGTAGTGCTCGGGGGGCATCGCACTCGCCACGCGGAAGCGCCCCGTGGGCGACGGGTCGAGCAGCGGCAGCGACGGCGCGCGCAGCTCGGCGAGGCGGCGCTCCAAGCGCTCGAGCAGCTGCTCGGGCACGTCATCCGGGCAGGCCACCGCGGCGAGCGTCATCCGCACGAGCTCCTCCCCCGCGAGCGTGGTGCGCGCGAACGCGAGCTCGGGCACGCTCAGGGCGGCCGGCGCGAAGCCCTCCCAGTGCGGGGCGGCGCCACCCTCGGGGGCGAACGCGAAGCCTCCGAGCGCGAGCGGGCCGCCCCCGGCGGGATCCTCGCCGGGCTCGCTCACGGCGGCCGCCGCGAGAGCACGCCAGCGGGCGGCGACCTCGGCGAAGCGCCCGGGCCCCGACGCGCTCAGGCCGCAGGCCTCCCCCAGCCCGGCGAGCGCGGCCCGCCCGCGATCGGGCTGCTCGAAGGCGAACCACGGCTCACCGGGGCGGCGCGAGGCGCACACGACCGCCGCCGGGTCCACCTCGGCGGGCATTGCGACCGACACAGTGGCGAGCGTCGCGGTGCCCGACGTGCGCGCCCGCCGGACGGCCGTGGTCAGGCGCGCGCGGAGCCGCTCCCGATCGTCCTGCGAGAGCGCGTACGGCGAGCGTGCGCCGGTCTCGAGCTGCAACTAGGTCTCGCTGCGACCCCGCGAGATCGCGATCTCGCCCGTGCGCATCATCTCGATCAGCCCGAACGGCCGCACCATGCTCTCGAACGCGGCGATCTTGTCGGTCGTGCCGGTGATCTCGATGATGACCGCTCGCTTGGTCACGTCGACCACCTTGCCGCGGAACACCTCGGCGATCTGCATCAGCTCCCCGCGCTGGACGCCGTCGGCCGAGACCTTGAACAGCGCGAGCTCGCGGGCGACCGTCTCGCCCGGCTCGAGGTCGCGGATCTTGAGCACGTTGATGAGCTTGTGCAGCTGCTTGGTGACCTGGTCGATCGGGTGCAGCGCGCCGTCGACGGTGAGCGTCACACGCGAGACCTGCGCGTCCTCGGTGGGACCGACCGTGAGCGTGTCGATGTTGAATCCGCGGCGCGCGAACAGCCCGGCGATGCGCGAGAGCACTCCCGACTTGTTTTCGACGAGGATCGAGAGCACGTGCTTGCGTCCCGTGCGCATGCTGGTCGCGGCCTCGAGCTCCTCCAGGCTGAGCGGCTCCTTCGTTCCCGGTTCGCCCATGGCCGCGCTCACCCGACCATCTCGCGCGCGGCGCTGCCGGCGGGGATCATCGGATAGGTGTTCTCCTCGCGCGTCACCCGCACGTCCACCAGCACCGGCCCCTCGATCGCGATCGCGCGGCGCATGTCATCTACGAGCGTGGTCTTGTCCTGCAGGCGCAAGCCCGTCACCCCGTAGGCCTCGGCGAGCTTGACGAAGTCGGGGAACTCGCCCATGTCGACGTGGCTGTAGCGGCCGTCCCAGAACAGCTCCTGCCACTGGCGCACCATCCCGAGGTAGCCGTTGTTCATGATGAACACCTTGATCGGGATCTTGTTCTGGGCGCACGTGGCGAGCTCCTGCGCGTTCATCTGCACCGAGCCGTCGCCCGCGATGCAGCACACGACCTGACCGGGGCAGCCCACCTGCGCGCCCATCGCCGCGGGCAGGCCGAAGCCCATCGTGCCGAGGCCGCCCGAGTTGATCCAGCGGCGCGGCCCGGGGAAGTCGTAGTACTGCGCCGCCCACATCTGGTGCTGGCCAACGTCGCTCGAGACGATCGCCTCGCCGCCGGTAGCCTCATACAGCGCCTGCACCATGTACTGGGGCTTGATCTCGGAGTCGCTCGAGTCCTCGTAGGCGAGCGGGTGCTTGGTCCGCCAGCCCTCGATCCGGGTCCACCACGCCTCCAGGCGCGCCGGGTCGGCGCCGATCGCGCGGTACTCCACCGCGAGCTTTGCGAGCACGTGCTTGGCATCACCCACGATCGGGATGTGGGCGGGGACGTTCTTCGAGATCTCAGCGGGGTCGACGTCGATATGGATGAACTTGGCGCGCGGGGCGAACTCGGACAGCTTGCCGGTGATGCGGTCGTCGAAGCGCGCGCCCACCGCGCAGATCAGGTCGGCCTCGTCCATCGCGTAGTTGGCCGCGCGCGTGCCGTGCATGCCGAGCATCCCCAGCCACTGCGGGTGGGGTGCCGGGAACGCGCCGAGGCCCATCAGCGTGCACGTGACCGGGAAACGGTCGGAGGTGGCGAAAGCGAGCAGCTCCTCGGAGCCGTTCGCGTTGACCACGCCGCCGCCCGCGTAGATCACCGGGCGCTGCGCGGAGGCGAGCGCCTTGGCAGCCTGGCGGATCTGCTTCTGGTTGCCCTCGAGTTTCGGCTGGTAGCCGGGCAGGCGCAGATCCGACACGGGCTCATAGTCGATCTCCGCACGCGAGAGGTCCTGGGGGATGTCGACGAGCACGGGCCCGGGGCGGCCCGTGCGGGCGATGTGGAACGCCTCGTGGATCGCCCGCGGGAGTTCCTGGGGGTGCTGGATCATGAACGAGTGCTTGACCACCGGCATCGTGATCCCGATCGTGTCGGCCTCCTGGAAGCCGTCGGTGCCGAGCAGCTCGGTGCGCACCTGGCCGGTGATGAACACGACCGGCACCGAGTCCATCATCGCGTCGCAGATCGGGGTGAGCAGGTTGGTCGCTCCGGGTCCGCTGGTGGCGAACGCCACGCCGACCTTCCCGGTGGCCTTGGCGTAGCCCTCGGCCGCGTGGCCGCCGCCCGCCTCGTGGCGGACGAGGATATGGCGGATGCCGCCGTCGACGAAGGCGTCGTAGGTGGGGAGATTGGCGCCGCCGGGCAGGCCGAAGACGACGTCCACGCCCTCCGCCTTCAGACATTCCATCAGAGCATCGACTGCCCGCATCTCACCGACCTCCTTCCAAGCATTCGAGAGGGAAAAAGCCAGTGTACCAGCGGGTTTGCGCCCCCCTCAGCAGCGCAGGGCGCGGTTCAGGAGAAACCGAGTGCCACGCCGATCGTCAGCGTGATGACCCCGCCGACGGTGACGCTCAGCAGCGATGAGCGCATCGACACCCCGAGGAAGCGTTTTCTCACCCAAGCGATAGCGAACAGCTCGAAGGCGACGACGAACCCCGCCACGACGAGCGCGCGGTGGACGTCGGAGATGATGAACGGCAGCGTGTGGAAGATACCCCCGAGCGTCGTCATCCCACCCGTGATCGAGCCGCGCACCACCGCCGAGCCGCGACCGGTCTGCTCGCCCGTGTCCGACAGCGCCTCCGACCAGCCCATGCTCACGCCCGCGCCGAGGGCGACGCCGAGGCCGACGACAAGAGCCGTGTGCGAGCTCGAGGCGATCGCCGCGGCAAAGATCGGCGCGAGCGAGGAGACCGTCCCGTCGATCATCCCCACGAGCGCCGGCTGCACCACGCGCAGCACGAAGTCGCGCTCGCTGCTGAAGCCGGCCCTGTGGATCCAGCGCTGGAGCGTCGACTCCGAGCTCTGCGCGGTGTTGGCCTCGGTGCTCATGCTGGCCACAGCCTAGGCGAGCAGGCGGCTTAGGGCGGCCAAAATCGGATCAGGGCGCCCTAACCCCGGTCGGTCTCGGCGAAAGGGTCAACCGGGCCGCGCCCGCCCCGTGGTGCCCGCCGCGGGGGTGCGCTCCCACGATTCGGGCGCGATCGCGACCTCGGGGAAGTCGAGCTCGGTTCCGCAGCGGGTGCAGATCGCGTCGTAGATCTTGGTCACACGCCCGCACCGCGGGCACTCGCGGCGCAGCTCGTCGCGCTCGAAGCGGTAGGCGATCGCCGCGAGCAGCCCCATGAACGGCACGAGCCCCGAGATCAGGAACCACAAGACGAACGAGCTGCCCTTGATCTTGCCCACGATCCCACCCGCGAGCCCGAAGCAGACCGCGATGATGACGTAGGCCACCGCTGTTACAGGATCACGCGCAGCGCCCACACGACCGCCACCACGGCGACGATCAGCAGCAGGGAGCTGAACAGGAACGACAGGATCCCGATCACGAAGTGCAACAGCACCCATGCCGCCACCAGCAGCACGAGCGCGGCGATGACGGTCCGTCCAAACGGTCTCGAGGTTGACTCGTTCATGTCCTCAGCTTAACGCCACTTGCGCCCGGACACCAGGCGCGGGCGAAACTGCCCCGGGGCGTGGGCCCGACGCGCCGCCCGTGCGCCTCGGCAAGCGCTCGCGGCGGTGGCGGCCGGGCAGGAAATCCAACCCCTGCCCGGCCACTCGCCGCTGATACCGGCCGAGGGAAGCCGGAGGTCTATCCATGAGGAGAGGAACTACAGAGGAACTACACGAACTACAACGCCCCAGTCCGACCGAGCTCGCGTGCGCCCGATACCGAGGGGATTCCGGCACCGGCACGGGAGCGGCCACGGCCCGCCCCCTGCCCGACGCTGGTCAGCTGGTAGCGGCGGATTCGCCTGCCCTGGCTCATACCGCCGGCTGAGACCTCGGGCAGCAGGATGAACCGCCGAGGAGGTGAAACGCTTGAGTTGGCTGCTAACCGGTTCATGTCGAGCATATTGGCGCGCGAAGAACCAGCTGCCTTTGGCCGGGAGTCCAAAATCTCGCGCGGGGGCCTCTCCGAAGTGGTGTGGCGGGCGCTCAGGCGCCGAGCTGGGCGTTGATCAGCCGCGCGACCTCGGTGCCATCGGCACGCCCCTTGGTCTCGCGCATCACAGCCCCCACGATCGGGCCGATCGCCTTGGCGTTGCCGGCCCGTACGCGCTCGGCCGCGTCCGCGTTGGCCGCGATCGCAGCCGCGACGATCCGCTCGAGCTCGGCGCCGTCAGCGAGCGCCGCCAAGCCCTCGGCCGCGACGATCTCCGCGGCGCCGCCGCCCTCGGCGACCAGCCGGTCGAGCACCTGGCGCGCGGCGCCCACGCTCACGCGGCGCGCGTCCACGAGCCCCACGAGCTCGGCCAGCGCAGCGGGGAGCACGCGCGAGCCCGCCGGGTCCTCGCCGTCGCCGAGGCGCCCCAGCAGCTCCCCGGTGACCCAGTTGGCGAGCGCCTGCGGTGGCGCCGGGGGCGCCACCACCGCCGCCAGCGCCGCCTCGTAGTAGTCGCCGAGCTCGGCCCGGAAGGCGAGCAGCTGGGCGGTCTCGGCGCTCACGCCCAGCTCGCGCTGCAGCCGCGCGGCTCGGTCCGCCGGGAGCTCGGACATGGCCTGCTGGGCGGCGTCGACCATCGCCTGCTCGATCGCCACCGGCAGCAGGTCGGGCTCAGGGAAGTAGCGGTAGTCGTGCGCCTCCTCCTTCGAGCGCAGCGAGGTGATGGCGCTCGAGCTCGGGTCGAAGTGGAGCGTCTCCTGCACGACCTCTTCCCCGCCCCGCAGGATCGCTTCCTGGCGGGTTATCTCCGCCCGCACCCCGCGTTCGATGAAGCGGAAGGAGTTCATGTTCTTGAGCTCGGTCTTCACGCCCAGCTGCTCCGTGCCCGCGGGGCGCAGCGAGATGTTCGCGTCGCAGCGCAGCGAGCCCTCCTCCATGTTCACGTCGCTCACGCCGAGGGCGCGCAGGGTGCTGCGCAGCAGCCTCAGCCACTCGCCTGCCTGCTCTGCGCTGTGCAGGTCGGGCTCGGTCACGATCTCCGCCAGCGGCGTGCCGCCGCGGTTGAAGTCGACGATGCTCGCCTCCGAGCCGTGGATCCGCCCGCTCGCGCCCACGTGGATCAGCTTGGCGGCGTCCTCCTCGAGGTGGACGCGGTGGATGCGCACCTCGCCGAGGCGTCCGCCGCGGCACAGGGGCTCGTCGTACTGGGAGATCTGATAGCCCTTGGGGAGGTCGGGATAGAAGTAGTTCTTGCGATGGAAGATCGACCGCGGAGCGAGCTCCGAGCCGAGCGCGAGGCCGATCATCAGCCCGAAGTGGACCGCGCGCGCGTTGGCCACCGGCAGGCTCCCGGGGAGCCCGAGGCAGACCGGGCAGGTGCGCGTGTTAGGCGGCTCCCCGAAGGACAGCTCACAGCCACAGAACATCTTCGTGGCGGTCGCGAGCTGCACGTGGATCTCGAGGCCTATCACCGCCTCGTATGACTCAGCCACGGACGTGCGCCCCCTCGAATGCGAGCGCGCCCTCGAGCGCATGTGCCGCCTCGAGCAGGCGGTTCTCGCTGAACGCGGGGCCGGCGAGCTGCAGCCCCACCGGCAGCCCTTCGCTGTATCCGCACGGGAGCGAGAGGGCCGGGATGCCCGCGAGCGACATCGGCACGGTGCAGTAGTCGTTGAGGTACATCGCGAGCGGGTCGGCCGTCTTCTCGCCAAGCCTGAACGCCACCGTGGGTGCGGTCGGGGTGGCGATCACGTCCACTCGCTCGAACGCCGCGCGGAAGTCCTCGGCGATGCGGGTGCGCACGCGCTGTGCGCGGCCGTAGTAGGCCTCGTAGTAGCCGGAGGAGAGCGCGTAGGTGCCGAGCATGATGCGACGCTTGACCTCCGCTCCGAAGCCGTCGTGGCGCGTTCGCGTGTACATCTCGAGCAGGTCGTGCGCGTCCTCGGCGCGCATCCCGTAGCGCACGCCGTCGAAGCGCGCGAGATTCGAGGAGGCCTCGGCGGGGGCGAGCACGTAGTAGGCCGAGAGCGCGTGCGGCGCGTGCGGCAGCGCGACCTCGCCCACGTCCGCGCCGAGCTCTCGCGCCCGCGCGAGCGCGAGCTCGAAGGCCTCGAGCACGCCGGCCTCGATCCCCTCGCCCGTGAGCTCGGCCGGCACGCCGATCCGGACCCCGTCGAGCCGCTCCGCGCTCGGCAGCGCGATCTCACCGGGGAACCGCAGCGAGGTGGCGTCGCACGGATCGTGCCCCACCATGTGCCGCAGCAGCAGGGCGGCGTCGCGCACGTCGCGCGCGAGCGGCCCCGCCTGGTCCAGCGAGGATGCGAAGGCGATCATCCCGTAACGCGACACCGCCCCGTAGGTCGGTTTCATGCCCACGATCCCACACAGAGCGGCCGGCTGGCGGATCGAGCCGCCGGTGTCGGTGCCGAGCGCCCACGGCGCGAGGCCCGCGGCGACGGCGGCGGCGCTGCCCCCGGAGGAGCCGCCGGGCACGCGCTCGCGATCCCACGGGTTGAGCACCGGTCCGAAGGCCGAGTTCTCGTTCGAGGAGCCCATCGCGAACTCGTCCTGGTTGGTCTTGCCCAGCAGCGGTGCCCCCGCCCGCGCCAGCCGGGCGACCACGCTCGCGGTGTAGGGCGGGCGATAGCCCTCGAGGATCCGCGAGCCGGACTGGCTGGGGACGCCCTCTGTGCAGAACAGGTCCTTGACCGCCAGCGGCACCCCGCCCAGCGGCGCTGCCTCCACCGGCGCGGGCACCCCCTCGGCCACCCAGGTGAAGCAGTTGAGCCCCTCATCGCCCGCCTCGCGGTCGGCGAGGGCGCGCTTGCGATAGGCCTCGAACAGCTCGGCGGCGGACACCGACCCGGCCCTGAGCTCCTCGGCCGCAGCCACGGCCGAGAGCTCAACGAGCTCGCTCGCGCTCATCTCGCCTCCGCGGACATGTGCCCGGCGCGGTCGCGCGCGAGCGCGATCATGCCTGCGGGCTGGGAACGAGGAAGCCCCCCTCGCCCACTGCGGGAGCCTGCGCGAGCGCCACCTCGCGGGGCAGACACGGTCGCGGCTCGTCCGCCCGCAGCGCAGGGTGGGTGGGAACCGCATCACCCACCACGTGCGATGTGGGCGCCACGTCGGCGAGGTCGAGCTCCTCGATCTTGGCGACGTGGTCGAGCACCGCCGAGAGCTCGCGGGCCATCGGCTCGATCTCCTCCTCGCTCAGCGCAAGGCGGGCCAGGCGGGCGACGTGCAGCACCTCATCGCGTGTGATCACGGTCGCGCATTCTACGGGCCGCCCGCGCGCGGGTGGGCGGGCGGCCGATCCGGCCGCGAGGAGCTAGATCTGCGGCGGCGACTCGCCGGGCGATGGGGACCCCGGCGACGAGGCGGGCGGAGGCAGCGGCGGCGAGGGCGCCGGCGGCTGCGCGGGCGGCGCAGGCTGCGGTTGCGCTGCCGGCGGCGATACCGGCGGCGAGGGCGTGGGCGGAGCAGGCGGCGGTGCCGCGGGAGGCAGCGGCGACGCCGGCGGCGAGGGGGTGGGCGGCACGGGCGCGGACGGCACAGGCGTCGGCGGCACCGGGGCGGGCGGCGTAGGCGCGGCGGGCGCGGGTGTCGGTGGCGCGGGCGTGGACGACGCGGGCGACGACTGCGGTGGCGAGGCGGGCGTGGACGGCGCAGGCGTCGTGGGCGCTGCGGGAGCCGAGCCCGATCCGCCCTGGGCGGTGAGGCCCGCGAGCGTCCCACCGGCCGCGCCGCGCAGGTCCGCGAGCGAGGTGCCTTCCTCGGTCATCGCGAGATAGCCACCGTAGGCGATCACCGCTGCGGAGATCAGCCCGAGCCAGATGCCGATCTTGATGCCGTAGGAGTAGTGGGCCAGCCCGAGGTTCCCGCTGCCGCTGGGGTGGTGGACGATGCGGTAGAAGATCAGCAGGGTAGAGAGCGCGCCGAGGCCCGCGACGAGCGCTCCGAGCGGGATCGGGCTCTGGAACTCGCGGCGAGCCGCCCGCAGCGCCACCAGGCCGACCGCGACGAGGATCGTCAACACCCAGATCCAGCGGCTGTTGTGAAAGGTGTGCCAGCCGTTGAGGCTGCTGCTCACGGACAGATTGCCGAACGATGAGCTCGCGCTCCCGCCATACCACTTGAACAGGAACAGGGAGATGAACAGCGCGAGCGCGCCGCCGCCTACGATCCGGTCGGAACGACGCAGCTGGTTGACGTCGAAGTTCATGGCATTGACCCCCGAGCTGGCGTGAGGTTGAGCCGCCTATCCGGACGGCAGAGCGGCCGCGAGTTGCGACTGCTGTTGCGGTGTTCTGCGGGTGGGCGTCCGCTCCTGCATTCCCGCGGCGCGCGGAGGCAGGTTCGCTACGGGCGCGGGCGAGGCTCCGGGCGCGCCGGGTCATACAGCGACGGGCGTTCATCGCGCAGGGCCAGCCACGCACCGATCAGGATCGCGACGGCGCCCACGAGCGCGAGCCACGTCCCCACGCACAACCCGCTTGCGTGCTGGGGGCGCTCGAGCACCCGCACGACGGCACCGATCACCGCGAACAGGCCGAGCGGAACACACCACACCGCGGTCGAGACGGGCAGCGCAGGACTCTGCTCGGTGAGCGCGCTCACGATCATCGCGAGCGCCGCGCACAGGGCCGCCAGCAGCAGCACGACGCTCGGGCCGAAGGTGTCCCACGCGTCGAGCTGGCCGATCGGGCTCTGATACCACGGCTCGAGCAGGGCTGCGATCACGCAGATCGAGCCGGCCAGGGCGAGCAGCTCGCCCGCGCGCAGGCGCTTGAGGCTCATGCTCCGATCCCCCGCCGCCCGCTCATGCCCGATCCAGGTCGACTTCCGGCAGGCGCTCGCCCAGGCCGGCCTGCTGGCGCGCCGCCTGCAGCGTGTTGCGCAGCAGCATCGCGATCGTCATCGGACCCACCCCGCCCGGGACGGGGGTGATCGCGCTCGCCACCTCCGCGGCTCCGGCGAAGTCGACGTCCCCTACGAGGCCGCTCTTGTTGCCCGCCTGCTCGGGCGTGAGGCGGTTCATTCCCACGTCGATCACCACCGCTCCGGGCTTGACGAAGTCGCCTCCGATCAGACGCGCCCGCCCGACCGCCGCGATCAGCACGTCGGCGCGCGCGCACACGGCGCGCAGGTCGCGCGTGCGCGAGTGGCACACGGTCACGGTGGCGTTCTCGGCGAGCAGCATCTGCGCCATCGGCTTGCCGAACAGGTTCGAGCGCCCCACGACCACCGCCTCGGCGCCCTCGAGCTCGGCCCGCGCGTCGGCGAGCAGCTCGAGCACCCCCGCGGGGGTGCAGGGCCGCAGGCCGGGGCGGCCCAGGGCGAGCAGCCCGGCGTTCACCGGCGTGAGCCCGTCGACGTCCTTCTCCGGGGCGATCATCCCGGTCAACTCGGTGCCGTCGAGCTGTCCCGGCAGCGGCAGCTGCAACAGGATCCCGTTCACGTCTGGGTCCGCGCCGAGCCGCTCGAGCTCCTCGGCCACCTCCTCGAACGACGCCTGCGCGGGCAGGCGCCGGTCGAACGGCGTCATCCCCACCTCCAGGCACGCTCGCTGCTTGCCGGCCACGTACACGGCCGAGGCGGGGTCCTCGCCCACGAGCACGGTCGCGAGGCCCGGCGTGCGCCCGCTGGCCGCAGTGAAGGCACGGACCTGCTCTCCCACCTCCGCGCGCACGCGGGCAGCGATCGCCCTGCCGTCGATGATCCTCGCACTCACCCGAGAGATGCTATGCGCTCGGGCCGCCGTCAGAGCGGGACCGGCTCAGCGGCGGCTGACCGGCGCGTACTCGGCCATCAGCTTGCGTTCGCTGCCGTCGCCCGCGAAGCGCACGACGATCACGCCCCCCGGCTCAACGCCCGTGACCACGCCATCGCCGAAGGCGGCGTGCACCACGTCCTCACCGAGGCGGAACTGCACCCCCGCGGCGGGCGCCTCGCGAACGCTGCGCGCCCAGTCCCCTCCCGTCCGCGCGCCCGCGCCGCCCACGGTGCCATAGCGGCCGGGGCCCGCGCTCGCCCTGAACGCTCCGGGGCGGAACGCCGTCTGCGGCGGTTCCTCGAGCAGATCGGGTGGGATCTCCTCGAGGAAGCGGCTGCGCATGCCGAACGTCTGGGCGCCGAACACCGCCCGCCGGCGCGCGTAGCTCAAGTACAGGCCGCGCATCGCGCGGGTGATGCCCACGTAGAACAGGCGCCGCTCCTCCTCCAGGCCGCCCTCGTCGAGCGCGCGCGAGTGCGGGAACACGCCCTCCTCCAAGCCGGCGATGAACACCACCGGATACTCCAGGCCCTTGGCGTTGTGGAGCGTCATCAGCGTCACGAGGCCCTCGTCGTCGGCGCGCGTGTCCGCGTCGGCCACGAGCGCGATCTGCTGCAGGAACACGTCGAGCGTGTCCTCGCCCGGCGCGGCCGCGAGGTCGAACTCGCGCCCGACCTCCACCAGCTGCTCGAGGTTCTCGATGCGCCCCTGCGCCTCGATCGTGCGGTCGGCCTCGAGCGCCTCCACGTAGCCGCTCTGGGCGAGCATCGCCTCGAGCAGCTCGCCGATCGGCGCCGGACGCCCACCGCTGGGCTCGGCGGGGTCCTCGCCGGAGGGGCGCTCGCCCGCAGGGTCCCCCGCGGCGGGATCCTCGGAGCTCGCGGCGCGCTCTTCGGCGGGGACACCTGCGAGCGCGCGCAGCTCGCCCATCGTGTCCATGAATCGCCTCAGCGCCTTCACAGCCGCGGCGGCGAGGCCCGGGATCTGCTCCGGCTCAGACGCCACCTCCCACACCGAGGTTCCGAGCGTGGCCGCATGCGAGACCACACGCGCGAGCGAGGTCGCGCCGATACCGCGCCGCGGCGAGTTCGCCACGCGAGTGAAGCTGACGACGTCGAACGGGTTGGCGAGCAGCGACAGGTAGGCGATCGCGTCCTTGATCTCCGCGCGCTCGTAGAACTTGGTCCCGCCGATCACCTGGTAGGCGATCTCGCGGCGCACGAGTACGTCCTCGATCACGCGCGACATCGCGTTCGTTCGGTAGAGCACCGCTATCTCAGAGCGCGAGATGTGCTGCTCGTCGAGCAGACGCTCGATCTCGCCCACCACGAAGCGCGCCTCCGCGTGCTCGTCCTCGAGTGCCCGCAGCTGGATCTGATCGCCCTGCCCGAGCTCGCTCCACAGCCGCTTGGCGATCCCGCCACGATTGTTCGCGATCACGGCATTCGCCGCCGCGAGGATCGTCTCGGTGGAGCGGTAGTTCTGCTCGAGCTTGACCACGCGCGCGTCGGGGAAGTCGTCCTGGAAGTCGAGGATGTTGCGGATGTCCGCCTGCCTGAAGCTGTAGATCGACTGGGCGTCGTCGCCCACCACCGCGAGGTTGCGGTGCCCTACCGGGCCCGCGTAGGTCGGACGGTCGCCGCGCTGGGCCTCGCCTGATGAGACGCCCGCCCGCCCGCCGCCCACGAGCAGTTGCAGCATCCGGTACTGGGCGTGGTTGGTGTCCTGGTACTCGTCCACGAGCACGTGCCGGAACGTGTCGCGATAGCGCTCGCGCACCTCCTCGTAGAGCTCGAGCAGGTTGACCGTGCGGAACAGCAGGTCGTCGAAGTCCATCGCGTTCATCCGCAGCAGGTCGCGCTCGTAGAGGTCGTACACGTCCGCCACCATCTCCTCGAACGGCGAGCCCACCGCCTGGCGATAGTCGGCCGCGTCGCTGAGACGGTTCTTGGCCGCGGAGATCTGGTTCTGGATGGCGGCGGGGGTGTAGCGCTTGGGGTCCACCCCCACGGCGTCTGCGCAGCGCTTGGTCAGGCGGCGGGAGTCGGCTTGGTCGTAGATGGTGAACTGGCGCGTGTAGCCGAGGCGCTCGGCCTCGGCCCGCAGGATCCGCGCGCAGGCGGAGTGGAAGGTCATCAGCCACATTCCGCGGGTGCCCCTGCCCAGCAGGCGCTCGACGCGCTCGCGCATCTCGCTCGCCGCCTTGTTGGTGAACGTGATCGCGAGGATCTCCCCCGCCTGGGCCTGGTCGGTGTGAATCAGGTAGGCGATCCGGTGGGCCAGCACGCGCGTCTTGCCGCTGCCCGCCCCCGCGAGGATCAGAAGCGGCCCCTCGCCGTGCGTCACCGCCTCGCGCTGGGGCTCGTTGAGTCCCTCGAGCAGCTCCTGCAGATATTCCGCGTGGGGGTTGGCGGGCATCTCTCCCCAGGATAGATGCGGGCTCGGCGTGCGCACTCGGGCGGCAGGGGCATGCTCCACGGATTCGAGCGGGCCGGGCGGTTCGAGCAGGCGGCCTATCGGCTGCGCCGCGTTGCTCCTGGAGCGACGGTCCGCGTTGGCGGTCTAGCCGCCCGCTGGGTTGGTGCCGCGCACGGTGCGCAGCGGACGCACCTCGGCCACCGGCTGGGGGTCGCTCTCGGACAGCTCGGCCACCCTGCCTTCGAGCGCTCCGATGCGGTTCGACAGGGCCTGGATCGCCTCTGCGATCGGGTCGGGGAGGTGGATCCAGTCGGCGTCCGGGCCCTCCACGCGGCGCCCGTCCACGCGCACCGGGTGACCTGGGTTGCCCACCACCGTGGAGTTCGGCGGCACGTCGGTGATCACCACGCTGTTGGCGCCGATCTTCGCGCCGTGGCCGATCGTGATCGGGCCGAGCAGCTTCGCGCCCGAGCCGATCGTCACGTTGTCCTGGACGGTGGGGTGGCGCTTGCCCGTGGCGAAGCCCGTCCCGCCGAGCGTCACCCCCTGATACAGGGTCACGTCGTCGCCGATGTCGACCGTTTCGCCGATCACCACGCCCGCACCGTGGTCGATGAACAGGCCCGCGCCGATCCGCGCCGCGGGGTGGATCTCGATCCCAGTGAGCGTTCGCATGAACATCGAGATCACGCGCGGCAGCACCGGCACTCCGCGCGCCTGCAGGGCGTGCGCGACGCGGTGCGCGAGCAGCGCCTGGATGCCCGGCCACGTGGCGAGGATCTCGCCGGTCGAGGCGGCGCGCGCGACCGGGTCGCGATCGCGTGCCGCGCGGACGTCGCGGCGAACCTCGCTGCTCACCCGCGCGAAGCTCTGCAAACCGGGCATGTCAACAGCGTAGCGGGCAATCTCGCAGAAGTTGCCCGTGCAACCGAATATCGACAACGGCCCAACACGAGCGCGCCCCGGCAGGGGCGCCCAGCGTCCCCACGCTCAGGGCGCGAAGAACGCCTGCGAGACGTAGCGCTCGCCCGAGTCGGGCATCACGACGACGATCCTCTGCCCCTTGGACTCCGCGCGCGCGGCCACCTGCAGGGCGGCGTGCAGCGCCGCGCCACAGGAGATCCCCGCGAGCACGCCCGCGCGCCGCGCGCAGCTCCACGCGGTGTGGATCGCGTCGTCGTCGCTCACCGCGATCACCTCGTCGAGCAGCTCGCGGTTGAGCACCGGTGGGATGAAGCCCGCGCCCATGCCCTGGATCCGGTGCGGACCGGCGCGGCCGCCCGACAGCACCGGCGAGCCGCTCGGCTCGACCGCCACCACGCGCAGGCGCGGGTTCACGCGCTCGCGCAGGTACTCGCCCACGCCCGTGATCGTCCCCCCCGTCCCCACGCCCGCCACGAGCACGTCCACGCGGCCGTCGAGCGCACGCTCGATCTCGGGGCCGGTCGTGCGCCTGTGCGCCTCGGGGTTGGCGGGGTTGGAGAACTGATCGGGGAGGAACATGTCCGCGCCGCGGGCCATCGCGCGCGCGGCCTGCACCGCCTCGCCCATCCCGCCGAGCGACTCGGTGATGTCCACCCGGGCGCCGTAGAGGCGCAGCAGGCTCTCGCGCTCGCGGCTCATCCCCTGCGGCAGCGTCAACACGAGGTCATAGCCCTTGGCCGCGCACACGAACGCGAGCGCTATGCCCGTGTTGCCGCTCGTCGCCTCCACGATCGTCGTGCGGCCCGGCTCGATCCGCCCTTCGGCCTCGGCCGCCTCGATCATCGCCACGCCGATCCGGTCCTTCACGCTGCCACCCGGGTTGAACGCCTCGAGCTTGGCGAACAGCTCGATGCCGTTGTCGGCCGCGGGGGTCCCCTCGAGCATGCGCGGAAGCCCGATCAGCGGCGTCTCGCCCACCAGCTCGGCAATGTTGATCGGGATTCGGCCCATGCCCGACGACGACAATAGTCGAGGGCTCCCGCCGTGTGGCCGAGCGCCCGAGCCCCGCGCTCGCCGTCTAGTGGCCCTTAGGGCGCCGTGCGCGTGCGCGCTGAAGCACCAGGCGCACGCTCGCGCTGCGCGCCTGTCCCGGGCCGGGCGTGAGCGAGACGATCGAGAGGGCCGCGCGCAAGCGGCCGCGCCTGGCCCTCAGCAGCGCGCGCCCGAGCGCGTTCAGCTTGAGCCCGACGGTGCTCGGCCGGCTGCCGAGGATCGTGAAGCTGCCCGTCGCGATCGTCCTCAGGCGCGAGCGCCTGCCCACCCCCACCCGCGCGCGCAGCAGCAGCGTGCCCTTGCACGTGCCCGTCCCGCTCCACAGCAGTCGCACCGCCGCGCGGGCCCGGGTGCTGACCGCGATGCTGGGGCTGAGGAGCCTCGCCCCGCAGCCCGCCGCGCCCCCCGGCACCGGGCCGAAGCCGAGCACCAGCCCACCCCCCGGGGACGACGATCCGCCGCCGCTCACGGGCGGCACCACGGGCGGCACCACGGGCGGCGGAGGCTCGCCGGGGGGCGCGGACGTCGCGTATCCGAAGCTCGCGCACAGGCTGGTCCCTTCGGCGGTTCTCACGACCACGCACACCGGTCCGAGACGGCCGCCCGGGCTGGCCGGCGTCGTCACGAGCAGGCTGCCGTCCGCGTTCGCGGTGAAGCTCGCGGGGGTCCCGCCGAACGTCACCGAGCGCGCGCCCGCCAGGCGTTCGCCCTCGATCCGCACCGCCGTCCCTCCGCCCGGCGGCCCCGAGTTGGGCGAGACGCGGCTGATCAGCGGGATCAGTCCAGGATCGGTGAACATCCACACGGCGCCCGCGCTTTCCGCTTCGTAAGGCGCGCCCACCACCGCGGTGCGGCCGTCCGCGCGCAGCGCCACGCCGGCGCCGAATGCGCCTTTGTGGGCCTTCGAGCCGGTGAGCTTCCCCTCCAGGCTCCAGGTCCCGCTTTCGCGGGTGAACAGGAACGCCGCTCCCACCACCCCGGCGTCGCGCGGGGCGCCCACCAGCGCGGATGAGCCGTCTGCAGAGAGCGCCACGCTGAAACCGAATTCGCCCGCTTCGGCGCTCGCCTCTTCCGAGCCGCCGGTGAGCTTGGGGCCCTGCTGCAGCCAGCTCGAGCCGCTGTTCGCGAACACCCAGGCGGCACCCGTCGATCCGCCCGCGTCCAGGCGTCCCCCCACGAGCGCCGTGGAGCCGTCCGCGGACATCGCCACGCTCTGGCCGAAGTGACCCGCGCCGCTCTCTTCGGCGCCCGTCAGCTTGCCGCCCTGCGCGACCCAACCGACGCCCGAGTTGGCGAACGCCCACACCGCTCCCGTGTAGGCCGTGTCGCCGGGACCGCCCGCGATCACCTTCGCGCCGTCGCCCGAGATCGCCACGCTGCCGCCGAAGTGCGCTTCGCCGGTCGCCGCTTGGCCCACCAGGCGCGGGGCCGCCGTCCAGGTGCCGCCGCTCTGCGTGAACACCCATGCCGAGCCGCGGCCGCCACGGTCGGAGGAGGCACCCACGACCGCGGTCGTGCCATCCGCCGAGAGCCCCACGCTGCGCCCGAAGCGCCCTTCGGTGCCCTCTTCGGGCCCGCCCGTGAGCGTTGCGGTACGGCTCCAGGCGGTACCCGAGCGGGTGAACACCCATGCGGCGCCCTGATTACGGCACTCTTCCGGTGCGGGTTTCCCCGGACAGGGGCCCTTCTCGCGCGGTCCGCCGATCAGCGCGGTGTTGCCGTCCCCCGACAGCGCCACGCGCCTGCCAAACGCGCACCCTTCCGCCTTGGGGCCGGTTTCTTCGCCGCATTCGCCCGCTTCGCCGGCGCCTTTTTCGCCTGCGGTCAGCTTCGGGCCCTGCTGGGCCCAGTCTCCGTCCGAGCGCACGAACACCCACGCCGCGCCCGCCGAGGCGCCGTCCTGTGGAGCGCCCACGAGCGCCGTGTTACCGTCGGCCGACAGCGCCACGCTGTAGCCGAGGGCGCCGTGCTGGACCACCTTTTCACCGCGGATTTCGTTCTCTTCGGGCCCGCCCCTGAGTTCCTTCTGCTGCACGAGCGGGTCGATCCTCAGCGGGTATTCGGCGCCGCGGTCCGCCACGCGCAGCAGCAGCCGGTGGCCTTCGAGCGCCAGCCAGCTGTGCAGGAGGCCTCCGCGTGCGTCGATCGCCCGCAGCCCGCCGTAGCGCAGCGCGCGTCCCCCCGCGCCGCTCAGCACGATGCTGCGCTCGTCCCCCGCCAGCGCTGCCGTCGCGTTGCCGCCGAGGGCGATCGCCAGCGTGAGCGGCCCGCCACCCGCGGCCGGCGGGCGTGCGAGCACGAAGCCCTGCTCGATCCCGAGGGGACCGTTCGCATACCACTCGGTCAGACCGGCGCGGCCGTAGCTCACGCGGTTGCCCCGCGCCGTCGGCGCCACCCGCGCGAGCGGGCTCGTGCGAGCGCCACGTCCGAAGCCACTCAGGCTCAGCTCGAGGGTTAGGGAGCCCGTGCTGACGTGCGCCCCGGCGCGATCGAAGCGAGCGGCGAGGTGCTGGGCGGCGCTCGAGCTCGAGAACCCCGAGCCGGCTGGGCCGAGCGCGGTGAGGGCGTAGGCCGGGTCGCTTGCGCCGAGCGCCGAGGACACCACACCCTGTGCGGCGAGCGGCAGGCCCGCGACGGCGCGGGCGGCGGGAGCCACGGTGCGCACACGCGGGACCGGGCTCCCGCCGGCGAGGAACGCAGAGATGCCAACCGGCAGCGAGCCGGAGGCCACCAGGAGCACGCACGCGAGCAGCCCCGCGACCGCGGCCAGGCAGAGCCGATGCGCGCTGCGCGAACGAGCGCCCAAACGCTCGATCATGGTCTCATCCCTCTGCCCTGAGGGACAGATCCGCCGTTCTCCACCGTCGGCAACCTTCCGTAGTCGCGTCCGTCTCACACCTGCACGCGGACCGCATCGGCGCTCGGAGCGCACTCATACATTCGTCCGCACTCGGAGGCTACACACGCCCAGTCCAATGTCAAGACGCGTCTGCGAATCCTGTCCAGGTGGCCTACACGAACCTACTCAGCTTGGGGCAACTGTCTACATGCGACCGTCGCTGCGGCTGCTGTCGGGCGTGGACGGCCCCACACGGGCCCGCGCGGACTTCGGCGCAAATTGCGGCCCTTTCTGTCCGCCACCGGTTTCGACGGGCCGTTGTCGGGTAGGCGAATCCTTCGGGAGGAAGCCTGATCAGGAAGGAGAGTCCATCGTGCCCAGAGTCATCGTCACGACCGACTCGACCGAGAACGACACGCCCGTGATGCTCGACGAGCAGGTGGGCGCGGTGCATGTACACAACGAGCACACCTCCAGGCAGCTGCTGGAGCGACTCGTCTGGGCGATCGAGGATGCGGAGAGGGCCGAACACGCCACGCACGCCCATGCGTAGTACATAGCCGTGGAGGGGGCGTCCCGCTTCGGCCGCGGCGCCCCCTCGGGCGCGAGGAGATGCAGTGGGGAACGAGCAGCTCACGATCAGGCAGACCCCCACGGGGTACTGGGTGCTCGAGCGCGGCTCGGTTCAGGTGGGCGGAGGCCCGACGCGCCACGCGGCCGAAACCGAGCGCGATCTGTTTGAGCGGCTGCAGCAGCGCCGGCGGCGGCGCACCAGGGCGGCGCCGGCTTCCCGGCCACGCTCTGGGATCATCAAGGGGTGACCATCCTGCTAGTGGGGCTCGCCGGCGCGGGCGGCGTGCTGCTGCGGTACGGGATCTCCTCGTCCTTCCACGGGGACGTGCTTCCGTGGGTCACGGTCGCCATCAACGTGCTCGGCTCGTTCCTGCTGGGCCTGCTCGTGGTCGCCCACTGGGCCTCGCCCCAGGCGCGCACCGCACTCGGCGTCGGCTTCCTCGGGGGGTTCACGACGTTCTCCACGTTCTCCGTGCAGGCGCTGCTCGACGCGCAGGCGGGCGAGCCGCTGCGCGCCCTCGCATACGTGCTCGCCTCAGTCGCGCTCGGCATCGCCGCCGCGGCCGGCGGCTACTACCTCGGGCGCGCCGTCCAATAGCTGCGCCCTGCGTGGCGCAGTACCTCTACCCCCACAGGCCAGCCTTAGATGTGGTACATGGACGCGCCCGCATCACGCAGCTCGCGCTCGACCACGTCGGCGATGGTGGTCTGCGCGAGCACCGCCCGGGCCGCATCGGCGGCGTCGGCGAAGATCCCTTGGGAGTCGCGTCCGAGCGGACCGTCGAGCAGCTCGACGATCTCCAGCACGGTCACGCTCGCGGGGTCGCGGGCGAAGCGGTAGCCGCCCTTCACGCCACGCTGGGAGCTCACGATCCCCGCGCGCCGCAACACCGCAAACAGCTGCTCGAGGAACTGCACGGGGATCTCGCGCCTGCGCGCGAGCTCGCCGATCGGCACGGGCTCGGTGCCCGCGCTGTGACCGAGCTCGGCGAGCGCGAGCAATGCGTAGGGCGACTTGCTGGTGATCGAGATCATCTGACTGGGCTGACCGCGGCCGCCTCTGCGGGGGCCGCTCGATCGATCGTATTGGGCCGCGCGGGCGCCCGCGCGCCGATCCCGAACCGCCCGCCCGGCCAGCCGGCCGCGGCTAGAGCCAGCCGCGCTCGGTGGCGATCAGCACGGCCTGGGCGCGATCGACCGCGCCGAGCTTGCCGTAGATGTTGTGCAGGTGGGTGCGCACGGTGCTCGTGGAGAGCGTGAGCTCGTGGGCGATCTGCTTGTAGACCTTGCCCTCGGCCAGTCGCTGGAGCACGCCCAGCTCGCGCCCGGAGAGCGGGCAGGGGTCGACGTGGCGCTGGCGCTGGCTCGTGGAGCTCGGCAGCTCGTACATCACGCGGCGCAGTTCTTCGGGGCCGAGCCCGACCGCGCGTGCGCTCTGCAGCATCTCGCTCGGCGACACGCGCGCGCCCTGCTCGTAGTGGGCGAGCATGTCCGCCAGGCGGATGAACGCAGCCTCGCCGTCGGCCTCGGGATTGTGGTGGCGCTCGATCGGGGTGGCGATCGCGGCGGGGAGGCCCCAGCGGCGGATCAGCACGCCGCCCACGAGCGCGTGGTCGACCCCGAGCTCGCGCCGCTCCTGGTGGATGCGCTCCTCGGGGGTGCGCGCGCCGCGGTGGACCTGGGAGGGGTAGCCGGGGTAGGCGTGAATCAGCACGAGCTTGCCGATGTCGTGAAGCAGGCTGGTCACGGTGAGCCGGTCGCGGTTCTCATAGCCGACCTCGGCCGCCACGCGGTCGGCAGCATGCTGGGTGGCGAGGGCGTGCAGGCGGAAGCGCTCGGGCGCGGCGTCCCACACGCTCGCGCGCTCGAAGAAGTCGAAGGTGCGCACGCGCTTGGCGAGCGCGAGCACGGTCTGCGGGCTCAGCAGCTCGACCGCTGAGACGGCGGTGTCGACGCGGCCGCGGCCATCCTGGGCGCGGTTGGCCAGGCGCAGCACGGAGATGATCAGCGCGACATCGGACTCGACGGCCGCGACGACGTCGGCGGTGGCGACGTGATCCTTTGCCATCACCGACAGCAGGCGGTTGCGGGACTCGGCCAGTGCGGGAAACGCCTCGAGCGCCTCGAAGGCCATCGTCAGCCGGCGTCCATGACCCTCGTTCTGGTGGCGCTCGCCTCCCTGGGCGGCGGGTGTGGCCGTGCGCGCGGCAGCCGCCGCGGGACGGCGCGCCTTTACCTCCTTGCGCTTCTTGGCCGTGACGGTTGCCTGCATTCGTGATCCTGCCCCTTCCTTGGGTTCTCCGGCCGTCGGGGCCGTGATTCCGCGTTCGATGCCCCTATCGGCATTCTGCGCCGAACAATTGAGCCCTGGCAGCGAGCTCAGACGGCGGCGAGCGCGCGATCGATCCGGCGCAGGGTCTCCTCGCGCCCGAGCAGCGCGACGCTCTCGAAGATCCCGGGCGAGACGGTCGCACCCGAGATCGCCACGCGTAGCGGCTGGTAGACCTCGCGCGGCTTGATCCCCTCGCGTTCGATCAGTGCTCCCAACGCAGCCTCGAGCGCGCCCTCATCGAAGGCGGGGGCGCTCTCGAGCGCCGCCCGCACCTGGCGCAGCCGGGCGCGGCCCTGCTCATCGAGCCAACGCTCACGCGCCTTGGGGTCCTGCACCGGGCCGTCGATGAGCGCGCCAGCCAGAGGCCAGAAGTCGGCGAGCGTCTGGATCTTCTCCTGGCTGATGCGCGCTGCCTCCTGCAGGCCGTCGCGGCCGGTGAACCGTTCGAGCCGCTGGGCCAGCTCGGGCACGGGCAGGGCCCGGATGTAGAGCCCGTTGAGCCACCTGAGCTTCACCTCGTCGAAGCGCGCGGGGTTGCGGCTCACGCGCTCGAGCGTGAAGCGCTCGATCAGCTCCTCGGTCGAGAGCACGGTCGCGTCGTCCCCCGAGCCCCAGCCGAGCAGGGCCATGTAGTTGCGGACGGCCTC
>FSYY01000084.1_pt1 | contig 37857 bp, 41 predicted proteins | sample 1638681 | NCBI WGS metagenome assembly FSYY01 (sample SAMEA3914813, study PRJEB12502) | metagenome | biome: forest; material: soil | place: Canada | collected 2011-07-07 | depth 0.3 m | reverse complement strand
GTCGTGATGGTTCGCGGCCAGCAGCAGCGCGGTCGGCGCGGCGCCGCAGTGCGCGACGATCACGCAACGGTCCACGTGCGCACGGTCGAGGACGGCGATCGCGTCCTCGGCTTCGAGGCTGCTCGTGTAGTCCTCGGCCCGGGCGGGTCGGTCCGAGCGACCGTTGCCGCGCGCGTCGAACGTGACCACCCGGAAGTGGCGAGCGAGGTAGGGGACCTGTGCCTTCCAGAAGCGCGAGTGGATGATCGACCACGGCGGCAGCAGGAGCACCGCGGCACTGCCCTCGCCGAAGGCCTCATACGCGATGCCGACACCGCGCAGCTCGACCCGGCCGACCTCGTCCGGGGTCAGGGCACGCGACGGCTGCGCGGCGTCGGTCGCTCGCACGCTACGCCGGGACCCCCGCCGCGAGAGCCCGTACCGCCTCGGTCGTCATTGCCTGGCCCCCGATCCCCCAGTCGCCGCTCTTGACCTCCTCCACGACGACCCAAGTCACGCCGCGCATGTTCTCGCCCTCGATCTCGACCATCGTGTCGGTCAGCCGCTCGACGATCTCCCGCTTCTGCGCGGAGTCGAACACACCCTCGATCAGCTTGACATTGACGAATGGCATTTGCTGCCTCCTAGAGTAGTTGGTCGTTCGACCGACTAATTTAGTTGATAGGGTGTGTCCATGTCAAGTGGGGCGATCGACGGCCGAGCGCTGCGAGGCGAGGCGACGCGCGAGCGCGTGCTCGCAGCGGCGCGCGAGGTCCTGCTCGAGCGCGGGTTCGCCCAGACCACGACGCGCGCCGTGGCCGAGCGCGCGGCTGTGGGCCTCTCGCTCGTCCACTACCACTTCGGCAGCAAGCAGGGGATGCTGATCGAGGTGCTCGAGCGCGAGAACGAGCTGCTGCTCGCGCGCCAGCGCGAGCTGTACGCAGCGCCGGGATCGCTCGCCGAGAAGTGGCGGACCGCCTGTGAGTTTCTCGATGAGGACCTGCGCTCGGGCTACGTGCGCGTGCTGTGGGAGCTGTGGGCGGCCGGGCTCGCCGACGAGACGCTCGCGGGACGCTGGCGCTCGGCGATGGCGGGCTGGCGCACGCTGCTCGAGTCGGTTGCGGAGGAGTGGGTCGGCACACTCGAGACCGAACCCCCGCTCTCCCCCAAGGGGCTGGCGACGCTAGTCGCGAACGTCTTCCAGGGCATTGAGGTCGAGCTCCTCGCCGGGGTGAGCGAGCAGGAAGCGCACCACCGCGAGGTGCTCGACGCGCTGGGAGCGGTGATCGAGCGGTGGGAGCACCCGCGGGCGGGCCGCTCGAAGGCCTAGTTCCACGCGATGCATTGCGACCGACGCCGTCATGGCGCGGGCGCAAGCGCCGTACCCCTCCCTCGCGCTCCCGTGGTTCGTACTTAGCCGAACGTGGATGGCGTGCTTTTCCGGATGACGCGAGCGGCAGAGGCTGTGAGGCTGCGCACATGGCCGCTACGAAACCGCTCGATGCGATCCCGGACACCGCCGCGGCGCCGCAGGGCCCGCCCGCCGAGGATGAGCGCCGCGTCACACGCCGCCAGCTCCTGCGCCACGGTGTGCTGGGCGGGGGGACAGTGCTCGTCCTTGGATCGGGTGGCGTCGGCTACCGCGCCTACGACGAGGGGGTCTTTCAGACCGGGGTGGGTGGAGCGTACGACGCGTGGCGCGACTGGAGCAAGCAGCGCGGGCCGATGGCGCTCATCGCCGCGGCGATCCTCGCCGCGAACCCGCACAACACGCAGGCGTGGAGCTTCCGCGTCTCCAGCGATCGCATCGACATGTACGCCGACCGTGCCCGCAACATCGGCGCCGTCGACCCGCTTCTGCGCGAGATGTACGTCGGCCTAGGCGCGGCGCTCGAGAACCTGCTGCTCGCTGCGGCGCCCAACGGATACCGGGCCAAGGTCACGCTGCTGCCCACGCGCGGCGAACCGGTGCACGTAGCCAGCGTCGAGCTCACCGCCAGGCCCGCGCAGCGCGGCGAGCTGTATCAGCAGATCCCGCACCGGCATACCGACCGCAGCGCATACGGCGCGCAGGCCGTCCCCCCGACAGCCCTGGCGCAGATGGCGGCGCTCGGCCGGGACCTACCCGACACGCACCTCTACTGGCTCACCGGTGAGACCGAGCGCAAGCAGATGGGGGCGCTGTTGGTCGCCGCCGCCCAGGCGCTCACCGAGGACAGCCGACAGTCGATCGACGACAACCGCTGGTTCCGCCACGACTGGGATGCGATCCAGCGCTACAAGGATGGGCTCACGCTCGACGCGCAAGGTCTGCCCGCGCTGACGACCGCGCTCGCCAAGATGCTGCCCGCCACCTCGCGCGGCTACAACGACAGGTTCTGGGTGCAGCGCACCCGCGACCCGCAGACGAGCACCGCTGCCGCGTACGGCATCATCGCAGTCCCCGACCCGAGCGACCACCGACAGCGGCTCAACGGCGGGCGCCTGCTCGAGCGTATACACCTCTGGACGGCTGGGCACGGGCTCTCGCTGGGCCACATGAACCAGATCACCGAGCGAATCGACCGCGAGCGCCACCTCGGTGAGCAGCCCAGGTTCGAGATCGCCGCGAAGCCTCTGATCCCCGATCAGGGGCTCGCGCAGCTCGTCGCGTTCCGGATCGGGTATCCGACGAGCGGTGACGGTCGGCGCCTGAGCCCGCGTCGTCCGGCGGCTGCGGTGTCGGCGTGAATGCTCGAGGCGGGCGCGAACGTTCGGACCGCCTCGCGGGCCGGCTCGCCACTGCGGGTGCGGCCCTCGGCATCCTCGTGGGGCTGGTGGACGTCGCCGTGGGATCATCGATCCGCGGCTGGGTGGGCAACAAGCTCGACACCACCACACTTGGCCTCGGCACGGTGGCCCTCGCTTCGATCGCCCTCGCGAGCGCGATCGCCTGGCAGCGCCCGGGCGGAGCCGGTGGTGGACGACGCCCGGCGACGGTGCTCGCACTCGGCGTCCCCGCGGCGATCTGCTTCACCACGATCGGACGGCTCTGGTACCTGCCCGGGCTGTTGCTGCTCGGCGCGGCTGCGCTGATCCTCGCAAGGAGCACGAGCGCCGAGCTCTCGCGCGCCGTCGCGGAGCGCGCCTGGCTGGGCGGCCTGACCGGCCTGCTCGGCGGCTACTACGTTTTCCTCGGATTTGACGCCCTCAACGCGGCCGGGTTTCTGGGCATCCTCGGCGGGATGCTCCTGTGGACGGCGCTCGCGATCGCAGGCAACACGCCACGGGTCGCGTTCGGGCTGATAGCGCTCGGCGCGCTTCCATTCGCTATCGCCACCTGGTGGAGCGTCGCGACGCCGCTGATCGCCGTGCTGATGCTGGTGATCGGCACCGCCGCGGTGTCTCGTGCAAGCGCGATGGGTCGGCGTGTGGGCCCCTCGCGCCCGCACCAGCGACCCGGCGAACTCGCGAGCTGAGAACACAGGCATCGCGCCGGCCGTTGCGGCGTGCGTAGTTCTCCGTCGGGCGCCGGCGGCCGAACTCGGATGCCGCGGCCTGGCCTGTGCGCGAGTCTGAGGATCGTGCCGAGCGCAGCTCCGATACCCCCCGAGCCGGGCGGCGCCGCGCGCGCGTATGCGCGGCCCCGGCCTGAGCTCGTTCGCCTGCGCGACGGCGCGATGGTCACGATCCGGCCCGTGGCCGAGGACGATGAGGGGTCGCTACGGGCCTTTCTCGGTGACCTGTGCGACGAGGCTCGCCGCCTGCGCTTCTTCAGCGCGGCGCTCGACACGGTCGCTGCGGCCCACGACGCCGCCGAGACGAGCGCGGGCAGCCGAGGGCTCGTGGCACACGACGAGAGCGGGATGATCGTGGGCCACGCCGTCTATGTCCCGCTGGATCCCCGACGCGCGGAAGTGGCGGTCGAGGTCGCCGATCACCTGCACGGCCGCGGCCTGGGAACGATCCTGATCGAGCGCCTCGCGGTGACCGCCGAGCAGCACGGGATCACATACTTCATCGCCGAGGTCCTGTGCGAAAACCGCCCAATGCTCGACGTCTTCCGAGAGGGCTTCGACGCGCGCATGACAAGCCGCGAAGGGACTCAGGAGAGAGTCGAGTTCCTCACCTCGGGGTGGCGCCTTGCGCAGGGGCGCTTCGGCAGCGCCCGCCACTCGGGCCCGGCGCGGCGCCCGCCACCGCAAAGCAGGTGAGCGCCCCTCAGCCGAAGAACAGCTCCGCGGTCGCATACAGCGCGGGATCGAGCAGCTTCGGCGCCTGGAGGGCGTCCTCGAGGGAGACCTCGACGATCTCGGTGCCGCGCAGGGCGACCATCACGCCGAAGCGTCCAGCCGCTACAGACGCCATCGCGGCTGCGCCGAACCGGGTCGCGAGCACGCGATCGAATGCGACGGGCGTGCCGCCGCGCTGGACGTGACCGAGGATGGTCACGCGCGTCTCATAGCCCGTCCGCGCCTCGATCTCGCGCTCGAGCAGGACGCCGATGCCGCCGAGGCGGGCGTGCCCGAAGGCATCCGTGGGGGCGTCCGCGCGGGTCTGGAGGGTGCCTTCGCGCGGCACGGCACCCTCGGCAGCCACGACGATCGAAAAGCTGCGGCCATGCTCGTGGCGCCGTCGCAGGTGCGCGCATACCTGGTCGATGTCGAACGGACGCTCGGGCACGAGGATCGCGTCGGCGCCGCCGGCCATCCCCGCGTGGGTGGCGATCCAGCCCGCGTGGCGCCCCATCACCTCCACCACGATCACGCGGTTGTGCGACTCGGCGGTCGTGTGCAGGCGATCGATCGCGTCGGTGACGATCTGCACGGCGGTCTGGAAGCCGAACGTGACGTCGGTTCCGCCGAGGTCGTTGTCGATCGTCTTGGGGACTCCCACGATCGGGATCCCCTCGCGGTGCAGCCGCAGCGCGGCGCCGAGCGTGTCCTCTCCACCGATCGGGATCAGGGCGTCGACACCGCGCCTTGCGAGCGTCCTGCGTATCTCCGCCGTGCCGTCACGGCCGTCGGCGAACGGGTTCGTGCGCGAGGTGCCGAGGATGGTTCCCCCGCGCGGCAGGATGCCGGTGGTGCTCTCGCGGGTGAGCTCCAGCGCGTCGTCCGCCAGCACCCCCGCCCAGCCGTAGCGAAAGCCGACGAAGCTCATCCCCGGATCGGCCAGACCGCGCCGAACCACGGCCCTGATGACCGCGTTCAGGCCCGGGCAGTCCCCGCCACCGGTCAGCAGGCCGACCCGTCGCACCCGGCTCAGCTCTCCACGACTGATCGGGGCCGCGCCCTACTGCGCGATCAGGCCACGCTCGAGGGCATAGCCGACGAGCTCGGCGCGGGTCGAGAGCCGCAGCTTCTGCTGTATGTGCGAGCGATGCGTCTCAACCGTGCGGACGGACAGGAACAGCTGCTCGGCGATCTCAGCGTTGGTGTGACCCAGCGCGATCAGGCGCAGCACGTCGACCTCGCGCACCGAGAGGTCGTCGGGTGGCCCGGGGGGCGGCTCGGATGCGATGCGGGCGCCGAGCCGAGGGTTCAGGTAGCGCTCACCCACGGCGGCGCGCCGGACCGCCTCTACGAGCTCCTCGTCGGCGGCCTCCTTGAGCACGTATCCGAGCGCGCCCCCGGCGAGCGCCTCGCGCGCGAACGCCGGCTCCTGCTGCATCGTGAGCACCACGATCTGCGTGTCGGGCAACTCCTCACGAAGCAGTGGAATCGCCTCGAGGCTCGAGCCACCCGGCATGTTCAGATCCAGCACGAGCACGTCGGGATGGTGACCGCGCACATAGCGACGGGCGGCCTCAACGTCGCTCGCCTCGGCCACGACTTCGAAGTCCGGCTCGGAGTCGAGCAACATCCGCAAGCCGCTGCGCACCACCGCGTGATCGTCAGCGAGGACGATCCGCGTCGCCTGCGAACCGGGAGGCTCTCCCTCGGTGGAAGCGTCCGGCGGCCTGGCGTCCGCGTCGAGCACCACCTGAAGGTAGCGCTTGGCGCGGCGACTGAGCTGCGGGAAACTACGGAGCAGCGCATCGTCGCGCCACTCCTCTCGCCGCTCGGCGGCGACGTACGATCACGACGGTGGGGGTTGAACCAAGTGACCAGCTGAGCGCCCACGGGCCCCCGCCCGCGCCAAGTGACGTGCTCGCCTTCCTCGGCGCGCATCCGCCATTCGAGTCACTCGGACCAGAGGACCTCGAGCGCGTGAGCGCCTCAGCGGAGGTCGAGTTCTTCCTGGCCGGCTCGACGATCTTCTCCCAGAGCACGCGACCGGTCGAGCATCTCCGTGTCGTGCGCACCGGCGCCGTCGAGGTCCTGCTCGAGGACCGCGTCCTGGACATGCTCGGCCCAGGCGAGCTGTTCGGTCACGCCTCGATGCTGTCCGGGCTGCCGCCCGGCTTCACCGCGCGAGCCCAGGAGGACACCCTCTGCTATCGCATCCCCGAGCGGGTGGCTCGCACGGTGCTGGCACGGCCCGAGAGCGTGGGCTTCGTCGCGCGATCCCTGCTGGCCATGCACGCTGTGGAGGCCGCCGCCCGCTCGGTGCAGAGGGCCGCGCCCGACCCCGCCAACCAGCCCGTGTCGGCATTGATCCGCGACCCGCCCCTGCTGTGCTCGCCCGAGACGACCATACGCGAGGCGGCTGCGAAGATGAGCGCTGCCCCGGCAACGTCGATCGTGATCGAGCTCGGTGACTCGCTCGGCATCCTCACCGATCGCGACCTGCGCTCGCGCGTGGTGGCGGCCGGCGTGCCCTACGACGCCCCGGTGTCGTCGGTGATGAGCGCACCGGCCTACAGCGTCGAGCCCGACCGGCTCGGGGGGGACGTGCTGCTCGAGATGCTCGACCGGGGCATTCGCCACTTCCCGGTCGTCACGGCCAGCCGCGAGGTTCTCGGCGTGGTCGAAGCCACCGACCTCCTTGCCGTCGAGACGCTCTCCTCGTTCTCCCTGCGCCGCGCGATAGCGCGAGCCGAGACCGTGCCCGAGCTCGCCCGCGCGGCGCAAGCCCTGCGGCCGGCGGTGATCGCCCTGCACCAGACTCGACTCGCCGCCTCGAGCATCGCGGCGATCTACTCGGTCGTGCTCGATGCGCTCACGCGCAGGCTGATCGAGCTGACGCTCGCTCGCACGGGCGCGCCGCCGGCTGAGTTCGCATGGCTTGCGCTCGGCAGCCAATCGCGCCGCGAGGCGACCCCGGGGTCTGACGTGGACAGCGCGATGGTGTGGTACGGCGACGTCCGCGAGGAGACGATACGGCCGCTCCTCCACGCACTCGCCACGGAGGTCGCTGCAGGCTTGGAAACGTGCGGGCTCCGCGTCGATGCCCACGGCGCCACCGCCTCGGACGTGCTGTTCGTGCGCTCGGTCGACTCGTGGCAACACGTCGCGCGCAGCTGGGTCGAACAGCCGACCCGCGAGCAGGCGCTGATCCTCGTCTCGGTGCTCGTCGACAGCCGTCCGGTATGGGGCGTGCACAGCGGCAGCCCCGTGTCGGACACGTTCCGCGCAGCGCATGCGCGGCCTGAGCTGCTTCACCTGCTCGCGCGGTTCGCGCTCTCGCATCGGCCGCCGACGGGATTCCTGCGCGGACTGGTCGTCGAGCACAGCGGTGAGCGTCGCGGGCGGCTGGATCTCAAGCACGGCGGCGTGCTGCCGGTCGTCGATCTCGCACGCTGGGCGGGTATGGCGGCGGGCGTCACGAGCGCCTCCACACTCGAGCGCCTGCGCACTGCGGGCGACGCGGGCACCCTGCCGGAGGAGGACGTGCGCACGCTCGAGGACGCGTTCGAGCTGTTCAGCGAGCTGCGGATGGACCATCAGGTGGAGCAGCTGCGCGCGGGCAGCGAGCCCGACGACCATCTCGATCCGAACGAGATCAGCGCGCTGGCGCGGGCACAGCTGAAGGAGGCTTTTCGGGCGGTGGCTTCGGTCCAGAGGCGGATCGCGGCCGAACTGAATCTCGGCGTTCGATGAGGGGTTCACGCTCGACCCGTGGGCCGGGCGCGGCCGCGTACGCGCGGTCGCGCCCACCGCGTGGCCGAACCGCGTGGCGCGCCGGTAGCTACTGCGCCGTCGACCTCGAGCTGAGCGGCCTCGATCCGAAGCGCGATGAGATCGTCTCGTTCGGGGCCGTCCCGATCGAGGATGGCCGCGTCCAGATCGGAGCGGCGGTTCAGGGCCGAGCCCGGCCGCGCGGCTCGCTCGGCGAGGCCTCGATACGCATACACGGCCTGCGTGCGGCTGACCTGGCGCACGCACCACGGCTGGAGGTCGCGATCGACACGCTGCTCGGCGTGATGGCCGGCCGGATCCCCGTCGTACACGTGGCCGCCATCGAGCGCGGCTTCCTGCGGCCGGCGCTTCGCCCCCTGGGGCTGCGCCTGCGCAAGCCGATGATCGATACAAGCGTTCTCGGGCTGGTGTGGCTGCACGAGCGCGACGGTCACGCCCCGCGGCGCATCTCGCTCGGCGAGCTGGCCGGCGAACTGGGCCTGCCCGCGCACAGCCCGCACGATGCGCTCGGCGACGCGCTCACCACCGCGCAGACGTTCATCGCGCTCGCGAGCCATCTCGGCGCGCGCAGCCCAGAGACCGTGAGGAGCCTGACGACCGCCGACAGGCGGCTGGAGTCCCTGCTCGCCTACCAGTTGCGCTAGGCGCGAGCCCTCGCGCGCCCCGGCGAGAGTGCGCGTGCGCCCTCGAGCGCGGGGTCAGCCGCCCCGCGCCTGCCGCTCGGCGAGCGTGCGCTCGGCCGTGGGGAGAGCTTCCAGGCGCGCGTCGGGGATCGGCTCTCCACTCTCGACCGAGAGGCCGTAGGTGCCCGCCGCAAGCCTCGCTTCGGCGCGCTCGACCGCGGCGAGCTGGTCGGCGAGATCCTCGGCCAGGCCGATGTCGCGCTCCTTTTCGTAGAGCTGCTCGGAGCCCATTTCGCCCGGCTCGTCCTGCTCGCCGAGGGCCTGCTCATCCTTCTCGCCGCGCACGGCGATCGCCCGCTCGATCCGCTCGCGCTCTTGCGTGAGCAGCTGGCGTGCGCGCTCGGGGTCCATCACTGCAGCCTAGCGCGCGGAGCGGCCGATTCGACGCTGAGATCGCCATGATCTGAGTATGCGAGCGATGCAGATCGAGCGCCCCGGGGTGATGCGCCCCGTGGAGCGGCCCGAGCCACAGCCCGGACACGACCAGGTACTCGTGCGGGTGAGCGCATGCGGCGTTTGCCGCACCGACCTCCACCTGCTCGACGGAGAGCTCGAGATACCCCATCCGCCGATCATTCCCGGCCACCAGATCGTGGGAACGGTGATCGCATGCGGCGAGCCGACCGAGGCGGCCGAGCCGCCACCGCGTCCCGGAACGCGCGTGGGTATCCCCTGGCTGGGTTGGACGTGCGGACGCTGCCGCTACTGCCTGAGCGGCAGGGAGAACCTGTGCGACCGCGCGCGCTTCACCGGCCGCGACATCGACGGCGGATATGCGCAGAGCACGCTCGCCGACCAGCGCTACTGCTTCGCGCTGCCCGAGGGCTATTCCGACCTCCAGCTCGCGCCGCTGCTGTGCGCGGGGCTGATCGGCTACCGGGCGCTGGGCATGACCGGCGATGCCGAGCGGCTCGGTCTGTTCGGCTTCGGCTCATCGGCGCACATCGTGGCGCAGGTCGCCCGCTTCCAGGGTCGGCGCGTGTTCGCATTCACCCGCCCCGGGGATCGGTCCACGCAGGCGTTCGCGCTGTCGCTCGGCGCCGAGTGGGCGGGCGACTCTGTGACCGCGCCACCCGAGGAGCTCGACGCGGCGATCGTGTTCGCCTCGGCCGGCGAGCTCGTCCCGGTGGCGCTTGGGATGCTCGCCAAGGCCGGTGTCGTCGTGTGCGCCGGCATCCACATGTCCGACATCCCCAGCTTCCCCTACAGCACGCTGTGGGGCGAGCGCGTGATCCGCTCGGTCGCCAACCTCACGCGCCAGGACGCGCGCGAGTTCCTCGCGCTCGCACCACAGGTCCCGGTCCGCACCGACGTGCACCCTTACGCCCTGGCCGACGCCGCTCTCGCGCTGGAGGACCTGCGCCACGGTCGCTTCGTGGGCAGCGCGGTGATCGACCTCGCGACCGAGCGCTCGGGCGCCCGGGACCCAGCGTAGGGCGGCACGTAGCGTCCGCGCGAGGGCGCGGGCCGTAGATCTCGGATGGCCCCTCGCGGGCGAGCGCGTACGGCGGATCCCGGGGCTCGAGCTCCGGGACGCTCCGTGGTGACTACGGACGCTGCCGGGCTGCTATTGCGGATGACCGGGCGACCACGCCGTGGGACGTTTGACTCCCCAACGCGAGGAGTCAGAGATGAAGGCCGCGATCGTCCACAGCTTCGAGGAGCCGCTTTCGCTGGAGGACGTCCCGATGCCGGTGGCCGGGCCCGAGCAGGTGCTCGTGCGCATCGAGGCGTGCGGCCTGTGTCACACCGACATCCACGCCGCGCGCGGCGAGTGGCCGGTCAAGCCCGAACCGCCGTTCATCCCCGGCCACGAGGGCGTCGGGATCATCGAGCGCGTAGGTCCGGGCAACTCCCACGGCCTGGAGCTGGGCATGCGCGTCGCGCTGCCCTGGCTCGGCTACGCGTGCGGCGACTGCCGCTATTGCAACTCGGGCGCCGAGACGCTGTGCGAGCGCCAGATCAACACCGGCTACGGCATGAACGGCGGATTCGCCGAGTACGCGGTCGGCTACGCGCGCCACGTCGTGCGTGTGCCCGACGACGTCGACCCACTCGACGCGGCGCCCCTCACATGCGCCGGGGTGACCACATACAAGGCGGTCAAGGTCTCCGGCGCATCCTCGGCGGGGCTCGTGGCCGTGTTCGGCGCCGGCGGTCTCGGCCACCTGGCGATCCAGTACGCCCGCGTAACCGGCGCGGCGGTCGTCGCCGTGGACATCAACGAGGAGCGGCTCAACACCGCCCGCGAGCTCGGCGCCGAGCACGTCGTGCACGTGGGCGAACAGGACCCCGTCGCCGCGATTCAGGCCCTCGGCGGGGCCGATCAGGCGATCTCGACGGCCGTGAGCCCCTCGGCTTTCGAGCAGGCGCTGTCCTCGCTCGCTCGAGGAGGGACGCTCGTCTGCGTCGGGCTCCCCGCCGAGAACGAGATGCGCATCCCGATCTTCCAGACGGTGCTCGGCGGGCTGACCGTGAAGGGCTCGATCGTAGGCACCCACCACGACGTCGAGGAGGTCTTCGAGCTGCACCGCCGCGGGCGCACGCAGGTCGAGCGCGTGGAGCGCGACCTCGACGACGTCAACGAAGCGATCGAACAGGTGCTGGACGGCAGCGCACCCGCCCCACGGATGGTCTTCCGGATGGCCGCGGTGCCGCTCGGCGCGGGCAACCACGCGAGCGCGGCCGCACCGGCTTAGCACGGCAGCCCGGAACCCCACTCGAACTCTCACCACCTCAAGCATCAAAACCAGGAGGAATTGCTGATGGCAGTTGCAACCGACACCCCAACCCTGTTCGCGGCTCCCGGAGCGCCGGGGAGCCTCGTCGAGCTGAAGCCGCGCTATGAGAACTTCATCGGCGGTGAGTGGGTCCCGCCGACCGACGGGAGGTATCGCGAGAACCTGACCCCCGCAACCGGAGAGCCGTTCTGCGAGGTGGCGGACTCGAGCCCCGCCGACGTCGAGCTCGCGCTCGACGCCGCCCATGCCGCGAGCGAGGCCTGGGGCAGGCGCTCGCCCGCCGAGCGGGCGGCGGTGCTCGACGCGATCGCCGACGCCATGCAGGAGCACCTGCAGATGCTCGCGATCGCCGAGAGCTGGGAGAACGGCAAGCCGGTCCGCGAGACGCTGGCGGCCGACCTACCGCTGGCGATCGACCATTTCCGCTACTTCGCCGGCGCGGTGCGCGCCGAGGAGGGATCGATCTCAGAGATCGACGAGAAGACCTACGCCTACCACTATCGCGAGCCGCTCGGGGTGGTCGGGCAGATCATCCCGTTCAACTTCCCGCTGCTAATGGCCGCGTGGAAGCTCGCCCCGGCCCTGGCGGGGGGGAACTGCGCGGTGATCAAGCCGGCGAGTCCCACTCCCTGGTCGCTGCTGAAGCTCGCCGAGGTGATCGAAGGCGTCGTCCCGCCGGGGGTGCTCAACATCGTGGGCGGCTCCGGGGCCGAGGTCGGGCGCGCGCTCGGGTCCAGCAAGCGGATCGCAAAGATCGCGTTTACCGGCGAGACGGTGACCGGACGGCTGATCATGGGCTACGCCGCGCAGAACCTGATCCCCTCGACGACCGAGCTCGGCGGCAAGTCCCCCAACGTCTTCTTCGAGGACATCCTCGACGCGGACGATGCACTGCTCGACAAGGCGATCGAGGGCCTGGTTCTCTACGCCTTCAACAAGGGTGAGGTCTGCACCTGTCCCTCGCGCGCGCTGATCCAGGAGTCGATCTATGACGAGTTCATGGGCCGTGCGCTCGAGCGGATCCGCGCGATCCGCCAGGGCAACCCGCTCGACCCCTCGACCCAGATCGGGCCGCAGGTCTCGGCGGCCCAGCTGGAGAAGATCGAAAGCTACGTGCAGATCGGCCTGCAGGAGGGCGCCGAGCTGCTGATCGGCGGCCATGCTCCGACGATGTCAGGCGAGCTCGAGGGCGGCTACTACTTCGAGCCGACCGTCCTGCGGGGCGAGAACTCGATGCGCGTCTTCCAGGAGGAGATCTTCGGCCCCGTGCTAGCGGTCACCACGTTCCGCGACGAGGCTGAGGCGCTGGAGATCGCCAACGACACGATGTACGGCCTCGGCGCGGGCGTCTGGACGCGCGACGGCAGCCGCGCATTCCGCATGGGCCGCGCGATCAAGGCCGGACGCGTGTGGACCAACTGCTACCACCTCTACCCCGCCGGCGCGGCCTTCGGCGGCTACAAGTCCTCCGGGGTCGGGCGCGAGAACCACCGCATGATGCTCGATCACTACACCCAGACCAAGTGCCTGCTCGTCAGCTACGACCCCGAGCCCCTCGGGTTCTTCTAGGAGATGCATGCTGCCGAGCGCGAGGGACGTGTCAGCGCAACGGCGCCGGTGCTCGAGGTCCTCGAGCGCCTGGCCGCGCGCTACGGCCCGCTGGTGATCCACCAGTCGGGGGGCTGCTGCGACGGTAGCTCCCCGATCTGCCTGCCGGCGGGCGAGCTGCCCCCCGGACCCCACGACGTCCTCTTGGGCGTGGTGGGCGATACCCCCGTCTACGTCGACCGCGATCAGGATCAGCGCTGGCGGCGCCCCATCTTGAGGATCGGCCTCGCGACCGGTCCGGCGATGGGCTTCTCGCTGGAGGGCACCGAGGGCGTGCATCTCCTCGCCGTCGACGATCAGGACCGCGGCCTAGCCCCCCATCAGATCGCACGCGTGCAAGCCGCGTGCTTTGCCGCAGCACGGGGGGTTGTTCCCCCGGAGGACGGCGTCCCACGATCGCACTAGCTTGGATGGATGGACGTGCCACACCTGCGACTCGCCCCCGCCCTCGCGGACAGCGCCCGGCCGGCGGCGAGCCAGGGAACGATACGCGTGCTCCTGGCCGACGACCACACGCTGATGCGCCGCACGCTGCGCCGGCTGCTCGAAGACGAGAAGGACCTCGAAGTGGTAGCCGAAGCCGGCGAGCTGACCTCGCTCGTGCGCAACGTCGACGCCCACCAGCCGCACGTGCTGGTGCTCGACCTCGGCCTCTGCGAGGAGGGCTCGGGCAGCGAAGCGATCCGCCAGCTGCGCGAGCGTGCACCCGACACGCAGATCGTGATCGTGACGATGCAGGAGAACCCGATCTTCGCCGAGCGTGCCCTCGCCGCCGGGGCGATCGGGTTCGTGCTCAAGGAGCGGGCCGACGAGGAGCTCTCCGAGGCGATCCGCCGCGCCGCGCGTGGCGAGCGGTACATCAGCACGCAGCTCGCCGTCCCGCTCGGCGACATGCATCGTGCCGTCGCCGAGGACGACCTGACCGTTCGCGAGAACGAGGTGCTGCGGTTGACCGCGCTCGGGTACACGAGCGTTGAGATGGCGCGCAAGCTGCACCTTTCGCCTCGCACCGTCGAGAAGCACCGGGCGCGGATTCATCGCAAGCTCGGCCGGGCCACCCGCGCCGAACTCGTTTCCTACGCGCTAAGACGCGGCCTGCTGAGAGCCTGAGCCCGCTCGCTTCTCGCGCGCGCGTCGCATCGGCAGGCAAGCCGTGAGCAGCGTGCCCTGCTCGCCGGACTCGACGCTCAGCGTGCCGCCTGCGAGCGCTGCGCGCTCGCGCATCCCCGCCAGGCCGAAACCCCCATCGGCCGACTTGGGGTCGAAGCCCACGCCGTCGTCCTGAACCTCGATGCGAAGCTCTCCCTCCTCCGCGCCGACGCGCACGCGCACGCGCTCGGCGCGGGCGTGCTTGGCGACGTTGGTGAGCGCCTCCTGCACCATCCGGTAGACGGTCGTCTCGAGGTCCCCGTCCAGCCGTTTCTCCTCGGCGGACGGGCCGGGCAGCGCGAGCTCGTCGTCGACCTCGAAGCCGCTCTGCTCACGATGGCGGTCGAGCAGCGCCTCGATCGCCGTTCGCAGGCCGAGCTCGTCCAACGCTGCCGGGCGCAGCTCAGCGATGATCGCACGCAAGTTGGCGATCTCGTGCTCGATGTGCTCGACGGCTTGGCGCATCGCGGCCTGCGCGCGAGCGAGATCTTCGCCGCGCAGCGCGGATGAGAGCAGCACGCGCAGGCCGCCGAGGCTCTGCAGGGTCTCGTCGTGCAGCTCTCGGGCCCAGCGGCGGCGCTCGGCATCGGCGGCCGCGAGCGAGCTTCGCAACCGGTCGGCCTGGACGCTTTGCGCCAGCGCGACGGCGGTCGCGGCGCTGGCCGCGAAGGTGCGCAGCATCTGCTCCTCCTCCTCGCCGAACACGCTCGCATCGACGCCCCGATCGAACGCCGCGAGTATCCCGAGCGCCTCGCCGCGATGAATCATCGGTACCAGCAGCGCGGTGTGAGCATCGCTCACCCCAAACTCGCTGGGCGCGATCCGCAGCCGCGCCTCGACGTCGGTGATGCGCTCCGCCTGCCGACGCTCCAGTACCTGCCCCGATGTCGAGTCGCCGATCGGTAGCCGCACGCCGCGCATGTCGGTCGCGTGACCGGCGCTGGCGTGTACCACGAGCTCGTCGTGGTCTCGCAGCATGATCACGAGGCTGCGGGCTCCGATGAGCGCACGTCCGCGCTTCACGATCAGCTCGAGCACGTGCTCTAGCGCGATCTCGCCCCCGATCGCCACCGCCACGTCGCGGGTCGCCTCGAGGCCGCGGATCGCCTTCTCGGCCTCCTCGCGGCGGCGCTCGCTCGTCGCATAGGTGCGGGCGTTGTCGATCGCGATTGCGGCCCAGTCGGCGAGGATCACAGCGGCCTCCTCATCGCGCTCGCTGAACGCCTCGTCCTGCTTCTCGGTCAGGTACAGGTTGCCCCACGCCTGCCCGCGGATCAGGATCGGAACGCCGAGGAAGCTCCGCATAGGCGGGTGTCCGGCGGGAAACCCGTAGCTGCTGGGATGCTCACCGACGTCCTCCAGGCGCAGGGGCCGAGGCCGCTCGATCAGCGCGCCGAGGACACCCCGCCCGCGCGGGAGGTCGCCGATCGAGCGATGGGTCTCCTCATCGACGCCGGAGGTCAGGAACTGCTCGAGTTCCGAGCGATCCTCGTTGAGGATCCCGAGCGCCGCGTAGCGAGCGCCGGTGGTCTCACGAGCGGTCTCGAGCACGCGGTCGAGCACGGCAGGGAGGTCGAGCTCTGTCATCAGCGTTCGACCCACGTCGAGCAGGCGACGAATCCACAGCTCCTCTGATGCCGAGCTCACCTCTGCAGAGCTTAGACCTGAAAGAGGGGCGACTCGGGCGCCCGACCGCTGGTGAAATCCCGGGCTCGCTCACCGGCCGCAGCCCGCCGCTTGCCTTTGTCGACTGCTGTGGGGGCGTGTCGGAGCGTAGTCCTCCTCATAGCCGCTGCGGACATGTACGGAGACCCCGGCGCGTCTGTCGCCCTAGCCTCGTTTGGCAACCCCCAAAGGAGCGATGGGGACCGCGACATGGGCAAGAACATGAGATGCGAGCGCTGCGGGGATGTGATCGGCGTCTATGAGCCGCTGGTGCAGGTGTCCGACGGCCAGGCTCGGCTCACCTCGGCGGCCGCCGAGCCGCAGATCGGCGACGAGCCGGGTGAGCGCTTCCACCGCGCCTGTTTCACGGAGCCGCCCGCCTCAGGGGGCGTGGCCTAGCCACGCCCCCTGAGGCGGCGCAGATGTCGGGCGCGTGAGGGCACGCCACGCCGGCCGGCTGCGCTCGCGAAGTACGTAGTTCTCCCGCATTGCAAGACGGGCTTTACTCGGCTGACCGGGACTCGCGGCGAGCCTAGTCTCGTTGTATGACCAATCAAGGCTCCCCCTCCACCAAGTTGCGCGTGTGCATCGTGGGCGGCGGCGTTGCCGCGATCGAGGCCGCTCTGGCCCTCGCCGAGCTCGCCGCCGAGCAGACCGACGTGACGGTGATCGCCCCCGACTCCGAGCTCGTATACCGGCCCATGGCCGTGTCCGAGCCGTTCGCCGCCGGCGGCGCACGCCACTACCGGCTCGCGCCGATCGTCGCCGACGCCGGCGCGAGGCTGCTCCTCGGCAGGCTCGACTGGATCGAGCCTGAGAAGAGCATCCTGCACACCGAGGCCGGCGAAGCGGTCGAGTACGACGCACTGATCCTCGCGATGGGCGGGAGCCCGTCCCGGCGCTACAAGCACGCCACCACGATCGACGACCGGCGCCTGGATGAGCTCATGCACGGACTGATCGAGGACGTCGAGGGGGGCTACGTCCAGAGCATCGCGTTCGTCTCACCCGGGCGCATGCCGTGGCCGCTGCCGTTGTACGAGCTCGCGCTGCTGACCGCGGGGCGCGCGTACGACATGCAGGTCGAGCTCGCCACGACACTCGTCACCCCCGAGGATGCCCCGCTAGCGATCCTCGGCCAAACGGCGAGCATCGCTGTCGCAGAGGTGCTCGCGCGCGCAAAGATCCAGACCATCACCTCGGCCTACGCCGAGGTACCCAACAGCCGCGAAGTTGTGATCAACCCGGGCGACCGCCGCCTGCAGGTCGACCGCGTGGTCGCGCTGCCGGAGCTCGCAGGCCCCGGCGTGCGCGGCATCCCGCTGGGCGAACACGGCTTCATCCGGGTCGACCAGCACGGCCATGTGCGCGATCTCGACAGCCCGATCTTCGCCGCCGGCGACGCGATCGACTTCCCGGTCAAGCAGGGCGGCCTCGGCTGCCAGCAGGCCGACGCCGCCGCGGAATCCGTCGCCGCGCTCGCGGGCGCGCCGGTCACTCCCCGGCCGTTTCACCCGCTGATGCACGCCAAGCTGCTGACCGACGGCAAGCCGCTGTACCTGACCGCACAGATCACCGGCGGGCACGGCTTCAGCTCCGAGGTCAGCGACACGCCCACCTGGTCGCCGCCCAGCAAGATCGCCGCGCGCTACCTCGCGCCATACCTCGACGCGCTCGACCAAGCGGCAGATCGGGCAACGCGCGAGGGTCGCGAGTCCCGGACCGGCGCGGTTCCCGCTGCCCCAGCGAGCGCGTGAGCGCAGAGCAGTCCGACGCGCTCAGCGTCAAGCTGCCCCGTCGAGCAGGAAGGACTCAATCGCGACGTCGGGCTCCATGTGATTGGCGCTCAGGAAGGCCCGCACCTTCCGTCCGGTGAGCCCTTCGACGCCCGCAATCAGGTCCTCTCGCATCGTGCCCTGGAACGCCAGCCTGACGCGGAGCACCAGATCTGCCCTACCGTCCCTCACGAGGCTCCGCTCGCCCTTGGTCAGGCTGTCCTGGAGAACGACCGTGACGAGGTCCTCCGCTATGTAGGTGCGGGCCTTCGTGGGACCGCGGCCGGTGTACTCGTTCACGAGCTTCACGACCAGGTTGGATATCGCGGCCGCACGCTCGCCGTCGGGGGCGCGTTCGGTGTCGGTGCCAGACATAGCTGGCCTTTCTCGCCCCCCTCTGAGTTGGGTGCCACGCATAGGAGAGGAACGGAAGAGATCCGTGCGCGCCACCCGCGCTCCCCGGGCCGACGCGGCAGATGATGCGACCGGGACGGGAATCGCGCCCCCTAAGCGTACCGCGCGCAGGACAGCGGCACGCTCAAAGATCGAACCAGACCCGCGTAGCGCCGATGCGATCGACGCCCCAGCGCAGGGATTCGCGAGCGACGAGGTACAGGCCGAAGCCACCGGGATCGCTCACGCGGCGCCGTCCCGGCGTGAATCCGCTCCCCGCGTCGGTGACCGCGCCCCTGACGACCCCGCCGTCGAGGTCGACGGTGAGCAGGATCGGAGCATCGGCAGGGCCTTCCGAGTGAAGCGCCGCGTTGGTGACGAGCTCTGAGACCAGCAGCACGAGGGTGTCGTGGCGTCCTGTGTCGAGGCCGGCGGACTCAGACCAGGCGCGCGTCGCCGCGCGCGCGATGCCGGGCGCGCGGTTGTCGCGAACGAGCGTCAACCGCAACTCTGGCAGCGCCTCGATACCGGGCGGCGCACCCGGGTCTGCGCCTGTCATCGGATGCGGGCTCCACGGCACGAACAGCCCCAGGGCCGTCTAGTCGAGCGTGGGTGTCAGGACCGACCGAGGGGAGGCGATCGGACCCGAACGCGGTCGCGGGCTGGTTGTCCGGCCCTCGTCCCTGACCGCCCACCCCACGCGCTGCAGGAGCTGATCGGCTGAGTACGGGTCCTCGAGGTGCTCGGGCCTGACGTCCCGCTCGTCCATCAGGACCGTCTGCTGGTCATCGGCCTGCACCAAGATGCGCGCCACGGCGCCTCCCCTCAATTCGTTTCCCGAGCGCGTCCCGGCGGTCCACCTCGGGCTCCACACTGCCCTCTACCCGGTCCTGGCCGCCCTACCCTTAAATGAGAGCGGCGTCTGCCGGCGCCCGTATCCCCGCGGGCCGCAACCCGCGCGGATACGTCTCCAGCGGGTTATCGTGGGCGCCGTGATCCGCCCCTTCCGGCACCAAACGCAGAACCCCCCGGCGCGCCCGGCCGCCGCCGAGACCTCCTTCTCACGGCGGACGAGCGCGAGTCGCCCGTGAGCGCGACGCTCGCGTCCACCCCGAGCGCCGACGGCTACAGCATGCCCGGCGAGTACGAGCCGCACTCGGGCTGCTGGATGGCCTGGCCCGAGCGTCCGGACAACTGGCGAATGGGAGCCAAGCCCGTTCAACAGGCATACGCCGCCGTGGCCGAGGCCATCGACGCCTCCGAGCCGGTCAGCATGGCTGTCTCGGCCGGGCAGTTCGAGCACGCCCGCTCGGTCCTCGCACCCTCGATACGGGTAGTTGAGATGTCCACCGACGACGCCTGGATGCGCGACACGGGCCCGAGCTTTCTCCTCGACGGCGACGGCGGACGGCGCGGGGTGGACTGGCGCTTCAACGCCTGGGGCGGCCTCGACGGGGGCCTGTACTTTCCCTGGGACCGCGACGACCGGGTGGCCGCGAAGGTGCTCGAGATCGAAGGGGCCGACCGCTACCGGGCGCCGATCGTGCTCGAGGGCGGCTCGATCCACGTGGACGGGCAGGGGACCGTGCTCACCACCGAAGAGTGCCTGTTGAACCCGAACCGTAATCCGGGAGTCTCGCGCGAGACCATCGAGCAGGCGCTGCTCGACTACCTCGGGGCCGAGAAGGTGATCTGGCTCGGCGGCGGCGTGTACAACGACGAGACCAACGGGCACGTGGACAATCTCGCGTGCTTTGCGCGACCCGGCGTCGTGCTCCTCACCTACACCGCGGCTGCGTCGGACCCCCAGCACGCGATCTCTCGCGACGCAGAGGAGCGGCTGCGGCGCGCGAGCGACGCGCGCGGTCGGCCGATCGAGGTGATCCGGCTGCCGATGCCAGGGCCGATCACGATCAGCGAGGAGGAGGCGCGTGGAGTCGACGCGGTCGCCGGAACCCGGCCGCGGCGCGCGGGCGAGCGCATGGCTGCCTCCTATGTGAACTTCTACCTGGGCAACTCGCGCGTTGTCTTCCCGCTGCTCGACCCCCGCCACGACGAGGAGGCCGCGGAGCTGGTGCGCGGCTGCTTTCCCGCACGTGAGCTCGTGGGAGTCCCCGCGCGCGAGATCCTGCTCGGCGGCGGGAACATCCACTGCATCACCCAGCAGGTCCCCACAGCGGCCGCCGAGGGCGCGCACCCGATGGCCCCTGCCGGCGAGCGCTAGACCGCCTCGCACTGCGCGCCGCGAGCCCATCGCGAGAGGTCAGGACTGGGCGGCGGGCGCGGGCGCGGGGTCGGCCATCCCTGCGCGCTCGTCGCGGTCGGCCCACTCGAGCAGCTGCTCGAGCGAGAACACCGCGTCGTCGATCCCGCGATGGAGGTCGCCCAGCCGCGCGAACCGCTCCAAGACGGTCGGGATCGTGCACTCCTGTGGGACCACGCTGTCGATCTCATCCCATGCGAGCGGGGTCGACACGGTCGCCTCGCTGACCCCGCGAACCGAGTAGGCGCTCCTGATCGTGTGATCCCTTGCGTTCTGGTTGTAGTCGACGAACACCTTGTCCGGCTCGCGGTCCTTGCGCCACCAGGTGGTGGTCGCGTGCGCAGGCGCACGCCGCTCGACCTCGCGCGCGAACGCGAGCGCGGCACGACGCACGTCGGCAAAGCCCCAGCGAGGCTCGATGCGCACGTACACGTGCAGTCCCGACCCGCCCGAGGTCTTCGGCCAGCCCACGCCGCCCAGCTCATCGAGCAGCTGGTGCGCCACCCGCGCGACGGTCCGGACCGTCTCGAAGTCGCACTCCGGCATCGGGTCGAGGTCGATGCGCCACTCGTCCGGCCGCTCGGTGTCGGCGCGGCGCGAGTTCCACGGGTGGAACTCGACGGTGGACATCTGCACCGCCCACACGACGCTCGCGAGCTCGGTCACGCACAGCTCGTCCGCGCTCCTGCCCGAGGGGAAGTCGACACGCACCGTCTCCACCCATGGCGGCGCCGCCTTTGGAATCCGCTTCTGATGGACCTTCTCGCCGTCGGTCCCCTTCGGGAAGCGGTGCAGCATGCACGGTCGCTCCCTCAGGGCGCGGACGATCCCCTCGCCCACGCCGATGTAGTACCGAGCGAGATCGAGCTTCGTCTCCCCGCGCGCGGAGAAGTACACGCGGTGGGGGTTTGAGATGCGTACCGTCCTCCCGGCCACGGCCAGCTCGACGGCCTCGTTGTCCTCAGCTGCGTGCATGGTGACCGCGGCGATCGCAGGCGCGTCCCCGCCGAAAGTACTCTAGGACAGCCGCTCCAGCAGCCGCTTCGGTGACCCGGCAGGCGCCCGGTCGCTCGGCAGGCGCCCGGTCGCTCGGCAGAGCCGCCGATCGCCGGACCTGACACGATGCGCAACGGTGTCGGAGATGTGGAACAGCGTCGCCCCGGGATGGGACGCAAACGCCCGGTATGTCGATGACCAGCTCGCGCTCGCCACCCAGAGCCTGCTCGACGCGGCAGCGGTGGGCGAGGGCGATTCCGTCCTCGAGCTCGCCGCGGGCCCAGGCGGCGCCGGTCTCGCGGCGGCCAGACGCGTCGGTCCGACGGGAGCGGTCGTGCTCTCCGACGTGGCCGCCGAGATGGTCGCCGTGGCAGCGCGGCGTGCGAGCGAGTACGCGTGGGTGAGCACCTCGGTCTTCGATCAGAGCGAGATCGCGGCCGCGGACGGGTGCTTCGACGCGGTCATCAGCCGACACGGCCTGATGTTCGTGGAGGACCCCGCGGCGGCCATACGGGAGGCCGCGCGCGTCCTGCGAGCCGGGGGTCGATACGCGACGATGACCTGGGGTCCGCGGGAGCAGAACCCGTGGCTCGGGCTGGTGCTGGATGCCGTGGGTGAGCAGTTCGGCGTGCCGTTCCCGCCGTCCACCGTCCGCGGGCCGTTCGCACTCGACGACGAGGGGCTGCTGCGCAGCGTGCTGGCCGAAGGCGGCCTCTCGGATATCGAGGTGCACTCTCAGCCGACCCCGATGCGCTCGGCATCACTCGAGGCATGGTGGGAGCGCGTCCCGCAGCTGGCTGGTCCGCTCGCGGTCGCGCTGGCCGCGATGGAGCCGGACGTCCGCGAGGCGATCGTGGCCCGGGCGCTGAGCGCCGGCGCGCGAGAGGCCCGCCGTGACGGAGACGAGATCGAGTTCGCGGGGTCGGTGTTGGTCGCCTCTGGCCGCACGCCCTCGGGCTGATCGAGGCGGAGCCCGCGCAGCTGTAGGCGCGGGCGGCACGCCCAACCTCAGCCCTGCTCCACCCAGTCGATCACCGCCTGCGGGCGCTGTTCGGGAACCCAGTGCGCGACACCCTCGACCCGTCCGACGCGGAGCTGTGGCTGTCCCTCCACGGGACCGTCCACCGAGCCCCTCGTCACGAGGTCGCGCGCCCCGACGAGCACCGTGGTGGGCACCTCGAGCACCGCATTGCGGTAGCGGCCCCGCACCCCCGCTGGGACCTCCCTGGTGAGGAAGGTCCGGTACATCGCGACGCTCACCCGCGCGGGAATGTGTTCGGCGAACAGGGCAACATCGCCCGGGTCGAGCCGCTGACCGAACCGTCCGGCCTGCAGGATCGCGCGCACCATCGGGTCGGCCACGCGCCGCCCGAGCAGCGGCAGGCTCAGCGGCGCCTGATAGCTCAGCAGCGCCAGCTGGCGCGGGTGCGGTTGCGTCCAGGGGTGCGGGATGCAGAGCGAGAGCATCCGTGCGATGCGCGCGGGTGCACGCAGCGCGGCGAGCATGCCTGTCCAACCGCCCCAGTCGTGGCCGACCCAGGTAACGCGCTCGATCGCAAGCTCATCGAGCAGCGCGAGGAGGTCGCCGGCGAGCTGCTCCTTCTCATAGCCACGCTCGGGGGCCTCGGTCCAGCCGTGCCCGCGCAGGTCGGGCGCGATCACCCTGTATCGCTCCGCGAGCGCGGGGATCACGCGGCGCCACGCCCACCAGTTCTGGGGCCAGCCGTGCACGAGCAGGACCGGTGGCGCGTCCTCTGGGCCGGCGAGCGCGACGTGTGTGCGCAGCCCCGCCGCGCTCACGTGCTCGTGCCGCACGCCGGGCAGCTCGGGGGGGTCGGCCATCGCGCACCTCCTGGTCTCGGTATGGAGCCGGCGGCGGGAACAACCGCAGCCGTGCCGGTGCACGCCACCGTACTGCTCACCTGACGCTCACGTCGCTCACGCGCGCGCGTTAGCCTGCTCACCTCCAATGCGCGACCGCCTCGCGCCTCGACACGGACGCGATCCCCGGCGGCAGCTACGCTCGGTGGCTGCCTCGCCGTTGCGAGCAGCGACCACATGACCCGATCGACCGCGATCATCCTCACGCTGATCAACATCCCGAGCGGGCTCGGCTATCCGGCGCTCGGCGGCCTCGTGGCGGCTGAGTCGATGGGCGTGCCGGTGCCCGGCGAGACCGCGCTGATCGCGGCCGGCATCCTCGCCCACGAAGGCAAACTGCGGATCGCCCTGGTGATCCTGATCGCGGCCGCCGCCGCGATCACGGGCGACAACGTCGGCTATCTGATCGGTCGCAAGGGCGGGCGGGCGCTGCTTGAAAAGCCGGGGCCGCTGCTGCGGCACCGGCAGGAGGTCCTGGCCAAAGGGGAGCCGTTCTTCGAGCGCCACGGCCCCAAGGCGGTGTTCCTCGGTCGCTGGGTCGCAGGTCTCAGGATCGCGGCCGCTTGGCTGGCGGGGATCAGCCGCATGCACTGGCTCAAGTTCTTCTTCTGGAACGCGCTCGGGGGGATCGCGTGGGCCACGTCGGTCGGCCTCGCCGCCTACTACCTCGGCCCGACCGCCGAGAAAATCATCAAAGGCGCGGGCTACGCGGGGATCGGCCTGGTCGTGGTTGCGATCATCGGGTTCTTCATCTGGCGTCGCCGCCGCCTGGCAGCGGAGCGCCCCACGAGCTGAGCGGATCGGGCACCGAGCGCGGGGCGCCCGCTTCAGTGTCCGGCGTCCCGGCAGGCGCTCAGCGCGAGGGCGTGTCGGATCGCCTCAGCGAGCGCGGGGCCCGTCTCCTGGATGCTGCGCGGGCTCCCCGGGAAGTTGACGATCAGCGTGGAGCCGCGCAGCCCGGCGAGCCCGCGCGAGAGCGCCCAGAACGGTGTGTGGGCACGCGAGGCCGCGCGCATCGCCTCGGCGAGGCCGGGGATCTCGCGGTCGAGCACCGAGCGAGTGGCCTCCGGCGTGACGTCGCTGGGAGCTACGCCGGTGCCCCCGCTGGTCAGCACGAGCCCGCAGCGCTCGACATCGCACCAGTGACGCAGGCGCGCTTCGATCTCGCCGCGATCGTCTGAGATCAGCTCGGCGGCGAGCACCTCGCCGCCGAGCGAGCGTACGAGCTCGCCGAGCAGCGGCCCGCTCTCATCCACGCCCTCCCCGCGCGCCTTGGAGGTGCTGATCGTGATGATCGCGGCGCTCGGCCCCGCGCCGCCGGCGGCGGCCGGTGGCGACACCTCCTCGGCGGCCGGGGGATGCTCCTGCTCGCGCACGTAGTCGCTGCTCCCGCCGCGCTTCTCGAGCAGCACCACCTGCTCGAGCTCGATTCCCCGCTCGAGCCCCTTGACCATGTCGTAGACAGTGAGCGCCGCCACCGCGCAGGCGGTCATCACCTCCATCTCGACTCCCGTCCTGGCGTGCGTGCGGACCTCGGCGAGGATCTCGACCAGGCCCTCGGGCACCGCCACGCTGGCGCGCACATCGATGAAGGTGAGCGCGAGCGGATGCGCGAGCGGGATCAAGTGGGCCGTCTGCTTGGCGGCCTGGATCCCCGCGAGCCTGGCGACCGCGAGCACCTCCCCCTTGGGACCGCTCCCCTGGCTGACGATCTCCGCGGCGGCGGGCGACATGCGCACGCGGGCGCGCGCGCGGGCGACGCGCTCGGATGGCTCCTTGCCGCCGACGTCCACCATACGCGCGCTGCCCTCGGCGTCGAGATGGGTGAGGCGCCCGCCGCTCACCGGCGCCACCCAGCCAACCGTGACCACCGCGGCGCGGTCACAGCCCCAGCCCGCCCCACCGCCGGAGCGGCTCGACCCGCACCTCGTCGCCGGCGCTCACATGCGTGGCGTCCGTGGGGATGATCGCGAGCGCGTCGGCGCCGAGCATCGAGCTGAGGATGTGCGAGCCCTGCGCGCCGGTCGGCTCGGCATGCCAGCCGTCGGCGCGCGCGCTCAGCCGGCAGCGCAACGCGTGCGCGCGTCCCGCCTGCTTGCGGTAGTCGCAAGCGAGCGCGGCCGTGCTCGTCCCGTGCTCGCCGTCGCGCGCCCCGAGCAGCGCGCGCAGCGCGGGGCCGACGAACAGCACGAACGTGACCATCGCCGACACGGGGTTGCCGGGCAGCCCGAAGACCAGCGTCGACCCCATCGTGCCGAACCACAGCGGCCCTCCCGGCCGCAGCGCCACCCGCCAGAAGACCTGCTCGGCGCCGAGCTCCCGCAGCGCCGGACGGACGTGGTCGTGCGTACCCACCGAGACCCCTCCGCACACGATCACCACGTCGGCCCCCGCGAGCGCGGCGGCGATACCCGCGCGTGTCGCGTCGGCCTCGTCCGCGAGGCGTCCGGTGGCGCTCACCAGCGCGCCCGCCTGGCGGACGAGCGCGGGGATCGTGAGCGAGCTGGTGTCGCGCACGCCCCCCGGCCGCATCGCCTGCGCGGGAGAGAGCAGCTCATCGCCGCTCACTAGCACCGTCACCGCGGGCCGGCGCGAGAGCTGCACTCGGGGGCGCCCGAGGGATGCAAGAACGCCAAGCTCCGCGGGTCCGAGCGTCGCCCCGCGACGCAGCACGGTAGCGCCCGCTCGCACGTCCTCGCCGGCGCGCCTGACGTTCTGGGCGGGGGCGGGCGCGCGCAGGATCTCGACCCGCGGCGCGCGCACGCGCGTGTCCTCGACCCGCACGACCGCGTCGCCGCCCGCGGGGAGCATCGCACCGGTCGAGATCGCCACCGCCTCGCCGGGACCGAGCGCCCGCTGGGCGGGCGATCCGGCGCGCGACTCGCCCACCACCTCCAGCGCGACCGGACTCGACGCCGCGGCCTCGCGCACGTCCGCGCGACGCACCGCGAAGCCGTCCATCGAGGCGTTGTCGAAGGTGGGGACCGGTTCGTCGGCCAGCACATCCTCACCGAGGACGCGTCCGAGCGCCTCGATCGAGACCTCGACCGTCTCGTGCCCGAGCGGCGCGGCGGCGGCGAGCACCATCATGCACGCCTCGTCGATCTCCACCGGGCTGCTCGCCGCCATCGCCGGTCACTGTAGTGGGAGACTCCCGGGGTGCTCGATTCCCTTGAGCGTCCCCTGCGCGACCTGCGGATCTCGGTCACCGACCGCTGCAACCTGCGCTGCCGCTACTGCATGCCGAGGGAGGTGTTCGGAGCGGACTTCGTGTTCCTGCCGCGCGCGCAACTGCTCAGCTTCGAGGAGATCACGCGGGTCGTCCGGGTCGCAGCCGAGCATGGCGTCTCGAAGGTGCGGCTGACCGGGGGCGAGCCGCTGCTGCGCCGCGACCTCGCGCGGCTCGTCGAGATGCTCGCGGCGATCCCGGGTGTGCACGACCTCGCGCTCACCACCAACGGGCTGCTGCTGGGACGTCACGCCGCAAGGCTGCGCGAGGCGGGCCTGCGCCGCGTGACCGTCAGCCTCGACGCGCTCGATCCGGCCGCGCTGCGGGCGATCAGCGACGCGCCGATCTCCGCCGGGCCGATCCTCGCGGGCATCGCCGCGGCCGAGGCGGTGGGCCTCGACCCGGTGAAGGTAAACATGGTGGTCCGCCGGGGCTACAACGAGCACTGCGTGCAGGCGATGGCCGAACGCTTCCGCAACACGAGGCAGATCCTGCGCTTCATCGAGTACATGGACGTCGGCGCCAGCAACGGCTGGCACGCGGCGGACGTCGTAACGGCCAGCGAGATCCTGGCCGCGATCGAAGCGCGCTGGCCGCTGGAGCCCTTGCCGCCGAGCTACCCAGGTGAGGTCGCCAGCCGCTATCGCTATCGCGACGGAGCCGGCGAGATCGGGGTCGTCCATTCGGTCAGCAAGCCCTTCTGCGGAGGCTGCACCCGCGCGCGGCTATCGGCCGACGGGAAGCTCTACACCTGCCTGTTCGCCAGTCGCGGGCACGACCTGCGGCGTGTGCTGCGCGACCGCGCGGCCGGCGAGGAGGCCCTCGGATGGAACCTGCGCAGGATCTGGCGGGCGCGCGCGGACCGCTATTCGGCCGAGCGCGCGCACGCGCCACCGGCGGATCCCAGCGAGCCCCGCGTCGAGATGTCATACATCGGCGGCTGAGGCCTCACGGTGGATCGACGCGCCGCCGCCAGGCGCCCCGCCGGCAGACGCGCGAGGAGGGCGCGCCGCCGGGCAGGGCACCCGCGACGTTGGGGTGAGGGCAGCCGCCGACCCTCGCAGGCGGCCGCCCGCACGATCATCCGCGACCGGGCGTTGAGGCTGCTCCGACGCCCGTGGGCGCCGCGGGCAGAGGCTCCGAGAGACCCTGCGCGTTCTGCTGCGCATTCTGCGGGCTCGTGTGAGCCTGCACCGGCGGCCCGATCTCGGCGGGCCCGCTGACCGCGGTCAGCGAGTCCTTGAAGCCGCGCATGCCGCTGCCCAGCGATCGCCCGATCTCGGGCAGGCGCTTGGCGCCGAACACGAGCAGCACCAACATCAGCAGGAACAGGATGTGGATCGGGTTGTCGAGACCCATGACCTCAGCCTTCCTCGACCGCGGCGTCCGCAGCGCTCGCCAGTTCCTTCAGCGCGATGAAGAATTCCTGCGAGTGCCCGAGGAACAGCCCGTCGTCGGTGAGCGCTTTCACGGCGCCCATCGCCGCGCCTTTGGTGTGCGTGGGGCGGATGATCGAGACCGTGGGGAACGACTTCTTCAGGAACACGGTCGGCTCGGGCATGATCAGGTTCGTCTGGAAGTCCTCTCCGCCGAACGGCGGTTCGTTCAGGTTCGGGAACATCAGACCGTTCGTGGGGTCGGTCACCGCCGGGGCGTTGCCAACCTTGTCGTGCCAGGTCTGGAGGTGCATCGCCTCGGTCGGGCCGATGCTCAGCAGGATCCTCAGTACCTCCGGGTCGCTCACGCGCTGCGCGAGCTGGGGGTACAGGCTCGTGCCGCCCTGCTCGATCGTGCCGAAGTGGAATCCGGCCGTGTTGGCGATCGCCTGGATGTGGTCTTTCGGGTGCAGGTCTTTGTCGCTCGGTGGGATCGCCGGGAATTTCCCTTCGGCGAGGCCTTTCACCGCGGGCGCGAAGCTGCCGCCGAGGTCGGGGTTGGCGCTGCGGCTGCGATAGCGCGTCCACCAAGTGGTGTCGACCGTCAGTTCCATCAGGTTGGTGAGACGCCCGATCTGCTGTGCGCCGCTCGCTTTGCTGCTGGGCAGGTTGCGGAACCTGTCAAGGCTGACCGGTTCGGCGCCGCGCGACTTGAGGTACGCGTTGATGAAGGCGGCGTGGGTGATCTCATCCTCGGTGTTGTCGTGGATGTACTGCGGCATGTCGAGGTCCAGTTTCCGCAGGGCGTGGGTGTATGGCGCGCTGCCGCTGCCGCCCGGCACCTCACTGTCCTGGATGCCGCCGAGCTCGTTGTACTGCTGCCAGAGGTCGGCCTCAATGATCTCGGCGGCCGCGAGGAAGCGCAGGATCGCGGCGTCCCCGGTGCTGAGCGTCGAGCTCGCGATCGAGCTGTCGGCGAATGCCGAGGTGACCCTGCCCAGCGGCGCAAGCCCCGCCCCCACTCCCAGCGCCACGCCGCCGGCGAGGAACGATCTACGGGTGGATCCCGCAGTCTCCTCGTTCGATGCCGCTACCGCCGCGCCAAGGCTGCTGTCAACCGGGACTCCTGCTGCGCTGTTCATCTCGAACCTCCCTCGAGGGCGTGTGGATCAGGACCACTACGACCCCCAAGACGCCAGCGGCGTCGCATCCTTCCCCGCCAACCGACAACGCGCGTGCCCGCTGCGCGCCGCGTAGCTCTGCGGTGCTCAGCGGCGCTCGGCGAGCCAGCTCAGGATCGCGCGCGAGCCGGGGATGACCGTGCCGTCGGGCAGCTTGAGCGTCGGCAGCTTGGTCGTTCCGGTCGCGGCCTGCAGCTCATCGCGTGAGCCTTTGCGCAGGAACGGGATCGGGCTGCCGTGGCCGGCGACCACCTTCTCGTACTCCAGCGAGGCGTCGTCGAATGCCTCCTGAACCCGTCGACACGGATGCATGCGCGGACCGCCGGTGTCACCGTGACAGACGAACAGCGTGGGAATCTCAGCCATCTTGGTCCTCCGATCGTGGGCTCGGAGCGCAGGCTAACGCGCCGCACCCACCCGCGTCGCGGATATCGTCGGCCGATGGCCAGCTGGGAGGATGTGCGCCGGATCGCGCTGGGACTGCCCGAGACGAGCGAGCGCTCCTCCCGCGGCCGGCCGCAGTGGCGGGTGCGCGAGAAGCTGTTCGTGTGGGAGCGTCCGCTGCGCCAGAGCGAAATCGATGCGCTGGGCGAGACGGCACCCGACGGACCGATCCTGGGGGCGCGGGTCGAGCACCTGGGGGCGAAGGAGGCGTTGCTCGCCGACGCCACGGGCGTGTACTTCACAACGCCGCATTTCGACGGCTATCCGGCGATCCTCGTCCTTCTGCAGCGGATTCCGATCGAGGAACTCGAGGAACTCATCACCGAGGCCTGGCTCGCCCGCGCGCCCGCGCGCCTGGCGCGCTCATACCTCGACGCACGCTAGGTTCCCCCCGACGGTCGCGCCGGGGTGGCCACGACGCCTCGCAGGCTGACTAGGATCCCGAGCATGGAGTTCACAGCGAGAATGAACGGGCACCGCACGCCGGGCGTCAGCACGCGTTCGGTGGCGGTGGTGGGCGCGGGGTTCGGCGGCGTGGGCGCAGCGGTGCTGCTGCGTGGCGCGGGCTATGAGCGAGTGACGGTGTTCGAGCGCGGCGAGCGCGTGGGGGGCGTGTGGCAGCACAACAGCTACCCAGGCGCGGCCTGCGACGTCCCCTCGCACCTCTACGAGTACTCGTTCGAGCCGAACCCGCGCTGGTCTCGCCGCTACGCGCCACAGGCTGAGATCCAGGCCTACGTAGAGGATGTCGCACGCCGCCACGGCGTGCTCGAGCAGATACGCACGGGGGTGGAGGTGACCCACGCGCGATGGGACGATCAGCGCAGCGTATGGGTCCTGCAGACGAGCGCGGGAGAGCACGAGGCGGACGTGCTGGTGACCGCGTGCGGGCAACTCTCGGTTCCAAAGACGCCCACGATCGCAGGGCTCGAGCGCTTCGAGGGCCCGGTCTTCCACACCGCACGCTGGCGTCACGATGTGGACCTCACGGGCAAGCGCGTGGCGGTGCTCGGCACGGGCTGCAGCGCGATCCAGGTGGTCCCGGCGATCCAGTCTCGGGCCGCCCACATCGACGTCTTCCAGCGCTCGCCCGGCTGGACGATCCCGAAGATGGACTTCGCGTACAGCGAGCGCAGCAAGCGCCTGTTCGAGCGCTACCCGGCGCTGCAGCGGCTCGACCGCGCGGCGGTGTTCGCGTTCATGGAGCTGGGTGCCGTGGGGATGACCAGGTACCGCTGGCTGCTGCGCCCGTTTCGCGCGCTCGCTCGCATGCAGATCGAGAAGGCGATCAAGGACCCCGCCCTGCGCGAGAAGGTCACGCCGGTGGACGAGGTGGGCTGCAAGCGCTTGATGCTCACCGACGAGTGGTACCCGACGCTCACGAAGGCCAACGTCGAGCTGGTGACCGAGGCGGTCGCCGAGGTGACGCCGGATGGGATCCGCACGCGTGACGGGCGCGTGCACCCGGCTGACGTGCTCGTGCTCGCAACCGGCTTCCGCTCGCACGCATTCGTCGCGCCGATGGAGATCTGGGGGCGCGACGGGCGCTCGCTGGCCGAGTCGTGGTCGGAGGTGGCGCGCGCCTACCTCGGTCTGAGCGTGCCCGGGTTCCCCAACATGTTCCTGCTGTATGGACCGAACACGAACGGGGGCACCGGCTCGGTGATCTACACGCTCGAGGCCGGCGTGGCGCACGTGATCAGCGCGCTCGCGGAGCTCGACCGCCGCGAATGCGACCGCATCGAGGTGCGCGCGCGGGCGGCCGAGGACTTCGATCGCGAGCTGCGCGCGGCGCTGCGGCAGACGGTGTGGCACAGCGGATGCACGAGCTGGTATGTCGATGAGAACGGCAACGACCCGAGCCAGTGGCCGTGGCTGTGGAGCGATTATCGGCGGCGCACGCGCCGGCTGGCCCCCGGAGCCTACGAGCTCGGCCGCGCCGCGCACGAGGCGCAGACCGGCGCGAGCACCTGACCCGCCCAATGGCGCGATTGACCCCTCGCGATCGCTCCACCGAGTCCCACGGCGGGTCGGAGTCGACCGGAGAGCTGCGCGGCGGCCTGCAGGTGCTGCACCTCACCTCCCAACCCGAGTGGGAGAGCTGGCTGGGAGCCAACCACGAGCGCGTGGCGGGTGTGTGGCTGAAGGTCGTGAAGCGCGGCTGCAAGGAACGTGGCCTCACCTACGCCGAGGCGGTCGAGGGCGCCCTGATGTTCGGCTGGATCGACGGGCAGGGCGCGCCTTTCGACGAGCGCTTCTGGCTGCAGCGCTTCACGCCACGCAAACCGCGCAGCCGCTGGTCGCAGATCAACCGCGCCAAGGCGCTCGCGCTGATCGAGGCCCGGACGATGATGCCCGCCGGGCTCGCCGAGGTGAAACGCGCGCAGGCGGACGGACGCTGGGAGGCGGCCTATGCGGGCCAGCGAACGGCGAGCGTCCCCGAGGAGCTCCAGCGTGCGCTCGACCGCGACCCGCAGGCGAGCGCGTTCTTCGCAACGCTCGACAGTGCGAACCGCTACGCGATCATCTACCGCGTGAACGAGGCCAAGCGCGCCGAGACGCGCGCGCGACGGATCGAGAAGTTCGTGGCGATGCTGCGCGCGGGCGAGACGATCCACCCCCCTCGCCGCGGCCAGGCGGGCGGGGCCTAGCTGGTCAAGGCGTCGCGAGCTCGGCGGCACGCGCGGCGAGCACGCGCAGCACGCCGGTGAGCTCATCCGCCAGCGCTGCGAGCTCGTCGTCCAGCAGGGACCGCATGTCCCGCAGCACGATCGTCGCGCCCTGCTCGGGCCCGGCGATCACCGCGAGCCGCAGCGGGATGTCGACGGCGGCCGCGAGATCGTGCTCCAGCACCTTCGCTCCGGCCCTGGGGTTGCCGAACACGAGGGTCCACGCGACGAATGTGCCGGCACCCGCGACCGCCATGTCGTGACCATGGTCGACGACCGCGTACTCGGTGATCCCGCGCTCACGCACGGCCTCGCGCAGCGCCGCGACAACGTCCGCAGGAGATGCCTGCACGGGAACGCGCTCATAGGCGTCCATCGCCCTGCAGTGTAGGCAGGAGGCGGCGGCGCTTGCGCGTCTCCGTGCTGTTGCGGTGGCCATGCGACGGCCGGCGGGACCGTGCAATGCACGGTCCCGAGCCAGCCAGCGGACACGGTCGGCTACCAGCCGATGCGACCGAACATCATCGAGGCGGCCTGGCCGAGGAACAGCCCGCCTTCGTAGTTGCGGTACTCGTGGTGTTCGGTGTCGCCGGCGTTGAAGCCCTGGCAGATCGCGTCTTTGAGCCTGCACCAGTCGCCCAGCCGGTTGTTGATTTTCGAGGAGTAGTTGCCGCGCTCGCCCAGCAGCCCCCAGTGTTCTGAGCTGTAGTTGCCGCGTGCGGTGGCGTGGTCGTCCTTGCTGAAGCGCGGGTCGCCGAACATCGCAACGCCGTATACGCGCGACAGCGAGCCGTCGTTTTTGTTGGCGAGGTTTTCGATCGAGTCACCCACCACGTGGGCACCCTGGGAGAACCCGGCCACGAGGATCTTCATGCTCGGGCAGGCCGACGCGTCGCCTTTGACCCGGCTTTCGAGGTGTTCATCGCCTTCCCACACGCTGAAGAAGTAGTCCCACGCCTTCCACCATTCGGTGACGTTCACGGCCTGGTATTCCAGCCCGTAGGACTGCAGCGTCTGGTTGGAGGGCTTGCGTGCCCTGACGCGTTCATAGAGAGCGGATATCTGCGTGCCCATCCCGAAGTTGCCCGAGTAGCTTTCGCCCGATCCGCGCACGCCGATGAACTCGACGTTCGAGCACGCCAGCCCGCTCGCCGGTGCAAGCGCGGCGAGCGTCAGCCACAGCGCCAGCGCGAGCAGGCCGCCCATCAGCAGCCTGCGTGCGTTCGGCCCCACACGGGCCCCCGCCTGATCTACGTCCATGTGAGCTCCTCCCTCGTGCCGTGCCCTACGCTGCGACCCGGCGATCTCGCCGCGCAAGCGGCGCCTCTGCCTCGCGAGCGACTCTATTTCGCTCCTGCTGACGGGGTCTTGTACTCTTGCGAGCGTCTGGGCGCCCTGAGACGAGCTGAATTTGCTCCAAATGGACAAAGACGCGGTGCCGATGGGCGAGGCTCCCCCGCCCGAGCTGCGCGCCGCGCTGCTGCCCGCTGTGCCCGTGATCGTCGAGGCGGCGATCGCCGCCATCCGCAGCCACGGACCGGGCCTCGGGCCCTCCCAGCGGGCGCTCGAGCGCAACCTGCGCCTCGGCCTCACCGACGCCGTCGACCGCTGGTTCGAAGCGGTGCCCGCGTCGCGTGGCGAGGCCGACCTGCATTTCGCGCTCGGCCGAGCGCAGGCGCGCGCAGGTCGAACACTCGACGAGCTGATGAGCTTCTACCGCATCGCCGCGCAGACGATGTGGCGCCGTCTGGCCGAGGTGGGGGCGGCCGAGGGGATCGAGCCGCAGCACCTCTACAGGCTGGCCGAGACGGGGTTCGGCTGCGTGGATGAGATCTCCACGCAGGCGGCGGCGGGATTCGCCGAGGAGCAGTCGCACCGGTCGGGCGCCTCACACTCCCGGCGCAGCGAGCTCGTGCGGCTGCTGCTCGAGGAGGCCCAGCCGGCGCCCGAGGTGCTCGCCGTGGCGGCCCATGCGGTCGGTGTCGAGCTCAGCCCGCTCCTGGCGATGTACGTGGGTCCGGCCGAGCGCTATGACCCGTTCATGCGCTCTTTGAGCGACCAGATCCTGCTCGGCCCCCGCGAGGGTGAGTTCGTGGGCGTTCTGCTCGATCCGGAAGGCCCCGGTCGCCGGCGGGCGCTCGCGGGCGCCGCCGCGCGCGCAGGCGTGCAGCTCGCGCTGGGGCCGGTGGTGGCGCTCGCAGACGCCCGCCGGAGCCTTGCGAGGGCACGCGCGCTGCGTCACCTCGCCAATGCCGGCCTGCTCGACGGCGGTGCGCTGCTGGAGGCCGAGCATCACGACGTGGCACTGCTGCTCAGCGCCGATCCGCGGCTCGCGGGCGAGCTGGCCGCACGGATGCTCGCCCCGCTGCAGGCCGTGCGCGGAGCGTCCACGCGCGCGAAGCTCGAGGCGACACTGCGCGCGTGGCTTGCGACCCCGGGACAGCGCAAGGCGATCGCCCACGCGCTCGGGGTTCACCCCCAGACCGTGCGCTATCGGATGCTGAGGCTGCGAGAGCTGTTCGGCCCCCTGCTCGATGACCCGCAGCGGCGCTTCGAGCTCGAGCTTGCCCTGCGCGTGACCCCATTCGCCCAGCTGCAGGGCGCCGCGCGCGCCTGAGCTCCGATGCTGCTCTACGACTCGGCGATCTCGGGCAACTGCTACAAGGTCCGCCTGCTGCTCGCCCAGCTGGGCCTGGCGTGCGAGCGGCGCGAGGTGGACGTGGTCGACCGCTCCGGACGCATGGAGTTGCTCGGCGAGCTCAACCCCGCGCTGAGGGTGCCGACGCTCGTGCTCGAGGACGGGCGCGCGCTGGCGGAGTCGAACGCGATCATCTGGTACCTCGCCGAGGGCACCACATATCTGCCCGACGAGCGCTTCGAGCGCGCGAAGGTCCTCCAATGGCTGTGCTTCGAGCAGTACAGCCACGAGCCCAACATCGCCACCGTGCGCTTCCTCGTGGCCTACTCCGGCACCCCTCCCCCAGCCGAGCGGCTCGAGAGCAGGCGCGAGGCCGGCTACGCCGCGCTCGACGGGATGGAGCGTCACCTCGCCGAGCGCGAGTTCCTCGTGGCCGGGCGCTACACGATCGCCGACATCGCGCTCTACGCCTACACCCATGTCGCCGAGGAGGGCGGCTTCGAGCTCGCCGGATATCCCGCGATCGGTCGCTGGCTGGCACGCGTGGCCGCCCAGCCGGGCTACGTGCCGATCACCGCGTAGGCGCCGCCGTTCAATCGAGCGGGGTTGTGTACGCCGCGCTCAGTCCGCCGTCGATCAGGAAGGTGGACGCGGTGACGTAGCTGGAGTCGTCGCTGGCCAGGAACAACGCACCCTGGGCGATCTCCTCGGCGCGGGCGAACCGGCCGATCGGGACGTGCACGAGCCGGCGGGCGGCCTTCTCCGGGTCCTTGGCGAACAGCTCGCGAAGGAGCGGGGTGTCGACCGGGCCGGGGCACAGCGCATTCACGCGCACGCCGCGGCGGGCGAACTCGACGCCCAGCTCGCGCGATAGCGCCAGCACGCCTCCCTTGGAGGCGGTGTAGGAGATCTGTGAGGTGGCGGCGCCCATCACCGCCACGAACGACGCGGTGTTGATCACCGACCCGCGCAGCGGGCCCTCGTTGTCGAGCAGGTGCGGGATCCCGTGCTTGCAGCACAGGAACACGCTGCGCAGGTTGACCCGCTGGACGCGGTCCCACGCCTCGAGCGAGGTGTCGAGCACCGAGCGGTCGTCGTTGGGCGAGATGCCGGCGTTGTTGAACAGCACGTCGATGCGCCCGAGCTCAGCGCGCACGCGCGCGAACGCCTCGCGCACCTGCTCCTCGCTGGTGACGTCCGCCTCGAGGGCGAGGTCTCCCGGGGCGCCCGCCAGCAGGTCGATTCCCACCACGGTGGCGCCCTCGCGTCCGAACAGATCGACGGTCGCCGCGCCGATGCCGCCACTCGCGCCGGTCACGACGCACACCCGCCCAGCCAGCCTGCCCGCGTCCGCCATCATCCTCCCGTCGCGTAGTAGATCGTCTTGACCTCGGTGTAGGCCTCGAGCGCGTGTGGCCCGAGCTCACGGCCGTAGCCGGATTGCTTGAAGCCGCCAAACGGGGTCGATACACGGACCGAGCTGTTCGAGTTGATCGACAGCACGCCGGTCTCGATCGCGCGCGCGACACGCAGCGCACGGCCACCGTCGCGAGTCCAGATCGAGCCCGACAGGCCATACATCGTGTCGTTGGCCAGGCGGACCGCGTCGGCCTCGTCCTCGAAGGGGATCACGGCGGCGATCGGCCCGAAGACCTCCTCCTGAGCCACGCGATCGCCAGCGCCTACCGGCGCCATCACGGTCGGGGCGAACCAGAACCCCGGCCCCTCGGGCGCGCTCCCGCGGAAGGCGATCGTCGTCCCGTCATCGAGGAAGGACGCGACGGTCTCGCGCTGTGCGGCCGATATCAGCGGACCCATCTGCGTCTCCTCCGAGAGCGGGTCGCCGACGCGCAGCGCCTTGACGTGTGGCTCGAGCAGCTCCAGGAAGCGGTCCACCGCGTTGGCCTGCACGAGGATGCGCGAACGCGCGCAGCAGTCCTGGCCGGCGTTCCCGAACACCGCGATCGGCGCGGCCGCAGCCGCTGCCTCGAGGTCGGCGTCGGCGAAGATGACGTTGGCAGACTTGCCGCCGAGCTCGAGCGTTACCCGCTTGATCGTGGCGGCCGCCCCCGCGGCGATCGAGCGCCCGACCTCGGTCGAGCCGGTGAAGGCGATCTTGGCGACGTGGGGATGCTCGACCATGCGCTGGCCGCAGGTGCGGCCCGGTCCTACCACGACGTTGACCACGCCGTCGGGCAGACCCGCCTCGCGTGCGAGCTCGGCGAACCGCAGAGCCGTGAGCGGCGTCAGCTCGGCGGGCTTCAGCACCACTGTGTTGCCCGCCGCCAGCGCGGGCGCGAGCTTCCACGAGGCGATCGCGAGCGGAAAGTTCCAGGGGGTGATCAGCCCCACCACGCCCACCGGCTCGCGCACGGTGAACGCCTGTCCTCCGGCTACCGGGATGGTGTCGCCGAGCAGCCGCTCGGGCGCGCCCGCGTAGTAGCGGAACGTGTCCACCACCATCCCCATCTCGCCGCGCGCGTCGCCGATCGCCTTGCCCGCGTTGCGCGCCTCGAGCACCGCGAGCTCCTCGCTGTGCTCGGCGAGCGTGTCGGCGAGTCTGTAGAGAATCCCCGCGCGCTCACCCGGGGCAAGCGCGCGCCAAGCCGGGAGCGCGGCGCGGGCGAGCGCTACCGCCTCATCGACCTCGGCGGCGCCGGCGCGCGGGACCTCGGCGAGCACCGCCTCGGTGGCGGGCTCGAGGACTGCGAGCGAATCGCTCAGCGTTCAGCCATCCACAGTCGGCAGGACCTCTGATCGGAGGCGTCCGCGTGCAACGCTCCTCCTAGGGGTACTGCGCGACATCGGGCAGGGCCACCGCGGAGTCGATCTCGTCGATCGTGCGAACCGGTCCGGTGAAGGTCTTTTTGGCCGACACCGCGAACCAGATCGTCACGGCTGCCATCACTCCGATCGTCACCAGCGGCGCGTAGTTCACCGAGTTCCAGCTGAAGCCGCTTTTGAAGAACACGCCGGTCGGTTCGAAGGGCAGGCAGAAGATCACCACGCAGATGCCGACCCAGGTGAAAGCGATCGGGTTGAGCCATTTGTATCTCGCGCCGAGCGTCCACGGCCCGGGCTGGAACTTCTCGCGCATGCGCCAGCGCAGGAACACGGGGATCGTGTAGGCGATGTAGAGCCCGATCACCGAGATCGAGGTGACCGCGAGGAACGCGATCGGTGT
>FSYY01000037.1_pt1 | contig 45347 bp, 38 predicted proteins | sample 1638681 | NCBI WGS metagenome assembly FSYY01 (sample SAMEA3914813, study PRJEB12502) | metagenome | biome: forest; material: soil | place: Canada | collected 2011-07-07 | depth 0.3 m | reverse complement strand
GCTCGTCCCCGCCTTTGGCGAGAGTGGACGGGCGCTGTTTCGCAGATGGATCCTTCAGCTGCTAGGTGCCGTCGTGGCGAAGCTGCTGTTCTCGTTTCTGCTCGGCGCTGTGCTCGCGGTCGCCGCGATCCTGTCGGCGCTGACGGCCCTCGGCTGGTGGACCCAGTGGCTGCTCCTCTCAGCGTTCTGGTGGGGCGCGTTCGTGCACCGCCATCAGGCGCTCGACCTAGCCCGCGGGGCAGTCGGACGGGAGCGCCGAGAGGTTCGCCCCATCTCGCGCAGGCTCAACGACGCGCTCGATCCTCCCCGCAAAGCCCTGCGCGCGCGGGATTGGCTCATGGAGAAGCTGAACAGGCCCGCGCCGGAGCGACGCCGACCCGGAGGCGGAGGCGGCACGCCGTCGCCGCCGGGCAGTGCCGACGAGCCGCCGCGGGGACCGCCACGCGGCCCGGGCGACGCGCGCGGCTCGACGCGAGACCGTCACCGGAGGAGGTCGCGGATCACGTCAGCCCGCGCGCGGTTGGAGCGAATCGAGCGAGCGAGAGCGGAAGCGCTGGCCGCCGGTGATCGGCGGCGAGCACTGCGCCTGGCTGATCGCGCCGCTCGGATTCGCGCGAGCTCCGCTCCTAATGAGCCGGTCGGGCGGCTCGATGCTGAAGCCACGTCAGCCGGGCGGCGGGCGACCGGGGCCAAGCGGGACGCTCGCGCTTCGATGACGCGCTCGCCGCGCGTGTCCGAGCGTGAGCGCGACGCACGCGCAGGCGGCGATCCGAGCTCGTCCGAGCAGCGGCGCCCCCGCCGGTCCGTGATCATCGAGCGGGCAGCGACGTCGCCCGTGGACGGCGCGGACGCTCCGTGGCCCGCGCACGGCCGGCCCGCGCCTGGGGCCCAAGGCGCTGTCGGCCAGACGGACGTACCTGGTAGCGACTACCGGGAGCGACCGCCGGCCAGCGTGCCAGGCCAGCGCAGGCCCGCTGGGACCGGCGCCGGCCAGTCTCCCCAGCCCTTGCCGCCTGCGCAGGCGCCCGTGCCGCGTCGAGTGCCCGGCGAGGGGCCCGTCGCGGCGGTGCGCGAGTCGAGCGTCATGCGCGACGCGCGCGAGGTCGCAGCTCGTCGCAAACGCCAGCTTGGGAGCGACCGGTCCTGACAGAGTCACCGACCAGCGGTAGGCCCCGCCGCCAGTTCGCTCGGGCACCGGCAGCCGCCGTTCTTGCCGGCGCGGCGTTCGTGTTCACCTGGCTTGCCTGCGCGGCGCTCGCAGGAGTGATTGGCGGCGCCGCGTCCGGCTGGGCTGGGGCCACCCCAGCAGGCGCCGCACCGGACGCGCGTTGGGTCTCCCCGGTCGCCCGGCGTGAGATCCCCGCCGCCTACCTCAGCCTGTATCTCGCCGCCGGAGCACGCTTCGGCATCGACTGGGCGATTCTCGCCGCGATCGGGAAGGTCGAGTGTGACCACGGCCGGGATCCCGCTCCGTCGTGCACCAACGAGGGCGCGGTGAACGCCGCGGGGGCGGGAGGGCCGATGCAGTTCCTCGCCTCGACGTGGGCGAGCTACGGCGTCGACGGTGATGGCGATGGCGGCGTCGACCGCTGGAGCGCCGCTGACTCGATCTACTCCGCCGCCAATTACCTTCGAGCCTCCGGGGGCGCAACCGATGTCAGGCGCGCGATCTTCGCCTACAACCACGCTGGTTGGTACGTCGCCGAGGTGCTGGGCTGGGCTGCGCGCTATCGGGGCCCGGGCCGCGGCGTCAGCGGTACGGGTAGCGGAGCCTCGACTGGGGAAGCGCCGATCGGTGAAGCGGGCGCGGCGCTCGCCTCCGCGACCACCACCTCTGTGCACTTCATACCTGGTGAACGCGCGCTGCTCGCGCCGGGGAACGGGCACGTGGCCCTCGTGCCCACTGGTGTACCCGCAGTCGTGCAAGCGATGGTGGTGGCGGGCAATGAGCTCCAAGAACTGCCCTATGGACCCGCCGGCCATCCCGATCCGCGCGGCGCGACCGAGCAAGACTGCTCGAGCACGATCAACTACGTGTTCTATCGCGCGGGCCTGCGCCCAATAGCCGAAATCGTGCGGAGCAACCCTCTGGCGCAGGACTACACCCGCTGGGCGGATCCGGGACCAGGCCGGTGGGTGACGCTCTATGCGACCGAAATACCTTCGGCGCACGTGTTCATGACCGTGGCCGGGCTCCGGCTCGACACGAGCCACAACGGCACGGATACCGGTCCCAACGCGACTCAGGACGGACCCCGCTGGCGGATCCTCGACCATCTCCCCACGTGGGCTCGCTGGTCGGTCCGCCACCCGCCAGGGCTGTAGGCTGGCGCTGATGGCAGCGCGCGAGGTCGACTACCTGCTGATCGGCGGCGGGCTCGCCTCGGCCAACTGTGCCCGCTGGCTGCGCGAGGAAGGCGCCGATGGCGAGGTCTTGCTCATCGGCCGCGAGCTCGACCCGCCCTACAACCGCCCCGCCTGCTCCAAGGGTTACCTGCGCGGCGAGGAGCAGCGCGAGGAGTCCTCCTTCCGCCCGCAGGAGTGGTGGGCCGAGCAGGGGATCGAGCTGCTCACACGCACGAGCGTCACCGATCTCGATCCCGGTGCCCGCACGGCGAAGCTCTCAAACCGCGAGGAGGTGCATTTCGGGCAGGCGCTGATCGCCACCGGCGCCAACGTGCGGCGCCTGAACGTCGACGGGTGCGAGCTGGACGGGATCCACTACCTGCGGTCTTACGGCAACGCCGACGCGATCAGGTCAGACGCCGAGGATGCCGAGCACGTCGTGCTCGTCGGCGGATCGTTCATCGCCTGCGAGGTCGCCGCTTCGCTCACGGCGATGGGCAAGAGTTGCACGCTGGTGATGCAGGAGCAGGTGACGCTCGAGCGGGTGCTCGGAGCGCGTGTGGCGCGCTTCTTCCAGGAGGCGCTTGAAGGAAAAGGGATCGCGATTCACGGCGGCGAGGACCTCGGACGCCTGCAGGGCGACGGCCGCGTGGCGAAGGTGATCACCGCCGGGGGCCTTCAGCTAGAGGCTGACGAGGTCGTGATCGGCGTGGGCGTCATGCCCGATGTGATGCTCGCGCGCAAGGCCGGCCTCGAGGTCGGGGAGAGCGGGGGCGTGCGCTGCTCCTCGCGGCTGCTCACCTCGGCCCCCGGGATATACGCCGCCGGCGACATGTGCGAGTACGAGTCGCTCCTGCCCGCAGCCCCGCGCCTGCGCGTCGAGCACTGGGACGTGGCGTTCAACCACGGCCGCACAGCCGCGCTGAACATGCTCGGCCGCGACGTCCCGCACGGGGAGGTGCCCTATTTCTTCTCGGTCCTCGCCGGTATCGGCGAGCTCGAGTACGTGGGCGCGGCGCGCGCCTGGGACGAGGAGGTCACGCGTGGCTCCTTCGCCGACGGCAGCTTCACGAACTGGTATCTCCAGAACGGAGCGGTCGTCGCCGCCCTGTCGTGGAGCCGACCTGACGACCTCGATCACGCGCGGCGCCTGATCAGCGACGGGGGAGTGCTCGAAGCGGCGCACCGGGCCGCGCTCGCCGATCTCGACGCCGAGCTCGCGAGCGTCGTCGGACAAAAGCGGGACTAGCCGAGGGCGGGCTCGCCGAGACGTCGCCCGGCCCGCGCCGGCGACGGGAGCGCGCCACGTCGCGCCGGAGGAGTACGATCTCGGCGTTCATAGGTCGGTGGCGAAGGGAAGCCGGTGCGAATCCGGCGCGGACCCGCCACTGTGACCGGGGATGCCCACCGCGGCGCGCCAACAGGCGCAAAGCCACTGATCGGCCCAGGCCGATCGGGAAGGCGCGGAGGGGTAGGCCCGGGAGCCAGGAGACCTGCCTCCGGCCAAAGCCCACAAGCCCTCGTGGAAAGGGGTTGGCTCCATGCATCTCTCTCGTCCAAGCGCGTATCGCGCGATCGTCGTATTCGTTGGCGTCCTTGCGAGCTCCGCAGCCGTGGCGGCCGCTGCGTTTGCCGGCCCGACCGTCACCGTCCGCGTGGAGGGTGAACACTCAACGCTGCTGCCGGCCACCACCGTGACACTCGGTGCGCCCGACCCGCTCAACAAATGCCCTGCGAACTCCGTTGCCGCCGCGATCAACCTCGCCACCGGCGGGAACTGGGACCACAAGAGCTTCACCGAAACGATCCTCGGCGAGACCCATTCGTTCGCGCACTCGGACACGTGGGCCGAGTGGGTCAACTACAAATGGGGCGGGGGCATCTGCAACGACATCCTCCACGAAGGAGACGAAGTCCTGATGGTGGCCGACCTCGAGCCGCCTCCGACATTCGCGGCAACCGTGCTTCCGCTCGTGGTCAGCGAAGCCCCGAGCGTCGCGCAGGCGGGCAGTCCGTTCTCGGTGAAGGTGAGCATCGCGCACCTGCCCGCAGGCGAAGTGCCGCCCGGCAGCGGGACGCTCGAACCGGCCGAAGGCGTGACCGTATCGGTCGGCACGGTCCACGTCACCACGGGGGCGGGCGGTGTGGCCAGCATCACGCCCGCGGGCGCCGGGTCCGAGACGTTGCAGGCCACCAAGGCGGGGGACGCTCCCTCGAGGACGCTCGCGATCTGTGTCCACAACGGCAACGACGGCAACTGCGGCACGACCGCCCCGTCCGGCACCCAGCCGACCGCCACCCCCATCGCGACGAAAGCCCCGACCCCCTCGGCGCCCTATCGAGGCCGCTTCGCGCTCGTTCCCCATCTGAGTGGGATCGGCGACGGCGCCGTGTATCGCCGCGGTCATGCTCCCCGGCTGATCGCGGGCAGCATCGCCTCGCACAGCGCGGTCAGATCGGTCACGCTCACGTTGCGGCGCACCTACCGCCGGCACTGCTGGGCCTATGACGGGGTCCGCCAGCGCCTGGTGCGGGGCGCCTGCGGCCGCGACGTGCCGCTGGTGGTCGGGCACTCGGACACCTTCTCCTACCTGCTGCCGTTCGCCCTGCCGCCCGGACGCTACGTCCTCGACGTGAGCGCCTCGGATGCCGCCGGGAATGTCGTCGCGCTCGCGCGCGGGACATCGAGGACGGTGTTCGTTGTCCGCTAGGCGATCCGCGCTTGCCCTTGCGATTGCGGTTGGCGCGCTCTCGGTGGCGGGAGGGGCAGCGGCCGCACCCCGCGCACGCTCGGCGTCATACGCCCCATGGATCCGGGCGATGGTGGTGGGCGTGGGAGGGGCCGTGCTCGTCCCCGCCGAGGGCGTTTACGCCTCCGAAGTGGCGCTGCGCGTGGGCGCACGCTCCTGCACGGTCGCCGGGGGGACACCCCTCGCGGTGCTCGACGCGATCCGTCGCGCCGGCGGCTCCGGCTTCGCGCTTCGCGACTACGGACACTGTGGCTCCTCGGCGGCGAGTTCTGCACAGCTGTTCGTGCTCTCGATCAACGGTGAGACCAACAGCGGGCAGAGCGGCTGGGAGTACAAGGTCGGCGGGGCGGCGGGCGGCACCGGTGCAGCCGACCCGAGCGGCCCGCAGGGGAACGGGCGGCGCCTGAGCCCCGCAGCGCGTGTCCTGTGGTTCTGGTGCGTTGCGTCCGCGCGCGGCTGCCAGCGCACCCTCGAAGTGTCCGCCTCGACCACGACCGTCGCGCGCGGCGGGTCTGTGAGCGTGGCGGTCACCGGCTACGACAACGAAGGGCGGGGGGTCCCGGTCGCGGGCGCTCAGGTACAGCTCGGGTCCAAGCTCGCCACCACCGGCTCGCACGGGCGCGCGACGGTCACCGCGCCGGGCACGCCCGGGCGCTACGCGCTCAGCGCCAGCCGTCGCGGGCTCGTGCCCGCCTTCCCGGGGACGATCGTGGTGCGGTGAGGACGCGCGCGCCCGCGAAGCTGCTCGTGCTCGCGATGCTGCTCGCAGCCATCGTGCTCTCGGGCTGCGGCCTTGGGGCGGGGTCCCCCCCCGGCTCGGTGCAGCTGCTTGTCAGCAGCGACTTCGGCTCGCGCCGAGTGCTCGCGAGCGGTACCCCGAGGGTGGCCGGAGCGGAAACGGTCATGCGGCTGCTGATGCGAAACGCCCGCGCGCGCACGCGCTACGGGGGCGGCTACGTGCAAAGCATCAACGGCCTCGCGGGCGGCCAGCAGGCCGGGGCGCCAGTCGACTGGTTCTACTACGTCAATGGCGTCCAGGCCACCCTCGGCGCGGCCGCCACGCAGGTACATCCGGGTGATCAGATCTGGTGGGACAGGCACGATTGGAGCCAGACGGACACGGTCCCCGCGGTCGTCGGGTCCTACCCGGAGCCGTTCCTGCACGGCGTGGACGGCAAGCGCCTGCCCGTTCGCATCGAGTGCGAAGCGGTCGCGGGCCGCGCCTGCCGCACCGTCGCGGCGCGCCTGCGTGCGCTCGGGATCCCCGCGGCGCTGGCCGCGCCCGGGACGGGCGCGGGCGGGCACACGCTACGCGTGCTCGTCGGGCTGTGGGCGCGGATGATGGGCGATCCCGCCGTCCATCCGATCGCGCTCGGTCCACGCGCGAGCGGCGTCTACGCGCGCTTCGACGCCGTCGGCGGTGCGCTCACGCTGCTCGACCGCGATGGCCGGCCGGTGCGCACCCTGCTCGCGGGCACGGGCCTGATCGCCGCCACCCGCCATGGCGAAGATGCCCCCGTATGGGTCGTGACGGGCACCAGCCGGGCCGGCCTCGAGCGCGCGGCGGGCGCATTCGAGCGCGCGACGCTGCTTGACCGCTTCGCCGTGGCGCTCGATCCCGCCGGCGCGATCCCGCTGCCCGCGAGCGGGACGGGTCGATGATGGGAGCGAGGCCGCTCTTCTACCGCCGGCTCGCGAGCCCCCTGCACGCCACGCGCGCGGGGGTCGGCGTGCTGTGGGTGCTCGCACTGATGGTGCCCACGCTGCTGCTGTTCCATCCGCTCGCGCTGCTCGCGCTGCTGCTCGCGGTCCTCGGCGCCGGTGCCGGCGCCGGGGTCGGCCGGCGGGTGGCGCGATCGATGCGTACGGCGGCCGCCGTGTGGCTGCCGATCGTGCTCGTGAACGTGCTCGTCTCGCGCGAGGGTCTCACCGTGTTCGCGCGGCTCGGCGACCTCGGGCCGTTCGGTCAGGGCGATCTCACGGTAGAGGCGGTCGTCTACGGGGTGGTGATCGCCCTCAAGGTCGTGCTGCTCGTGCTCATCACCACGCTTGCGAGTCTCGCGGTCGACCCCGATCAGACGCTTCGGATCCTGCGCCGCCTCTCGTTCCGCTCGGCGCTCACCGCCTCGCTCGCCACGCGCATGATCCCCGTACTCGCCGCAGACGCCCAGCGGCTCGCCGAGGCCCAGCGCACCCGCCCCGAGGGACCCGCCCGCGGCGCTCGCGGCCGCGTGGCGCTGCTGCGGGCCGTGATCGCGGGTTCGCTCGACCGCGCGATGGACGTAGCCGCGACACTCGAGGTGCGCGGGTTTGCCACAGCGCGGCGCGCTCCGCGGCTGGCCTCCGCGTGGTCCCGCCACGACGTCGCCTTCCTCGCCTCGGCGGCCGCGATCACCGCGATCGCGGTCGCGGGCAGGCTCGCCGGCCTCGCGAGCTTCGATGCCTACCCCGAAGTCCGCGCGCCGGTCGGGGCGGGCACGATCGTGCTCTGCGCGGCGCTGGCGCTCGCCGTCCTTTTGCCGTTCCTCGACCGCCGCGGGATCGAGCCATGAGCGGCGCGCTGCTGTCTCTGAAGGACGTCAGCTACTGCTACCCGGGCCTCGAGACCCCCGCGCTCAGCGGCGTGAGCCTCGAGATCCACCCGGGCGAGTTCTGCCTGCTCGCCGGGCTCTCCGGGCACGGCAAGTCCACGCTGCTGCGCGCCGCCTGTGGGCTCGTGCCGCACTTCCATGGCGGCCGCTTCTCCGGGCGCGTCGTGCTCGCCGGCCTCGACACGCGCGAGCACGGCCCGGCGCGGCTCGGCGCGATCGCGGGCGTGCTCTTCCAGGACCCCGAGACGCAGCTCGTGATGAGCACGGTGCGGGCCGAGCTGGCGCTCTCGCTCGAGAGCCGCGGTGCGGGCGCCGCCGCCGTTGCCCGCGGCGTCGAGGAGGTGGCGCTCGCGCTCGGCATCGACGGGTTGCTCGAACGCTCGACGCACGACCTGTCGGGCGGGGAGAAGCAGCGTGTGGCGCTCGCCGCCGCGCTGGCCGGCCGCCCGCGGCTCGTGCTGCTCGACGAGCCCACCTCGCAGCTGGACCCGGTCGCGGGCGATGAGCTGATCGGCCTGCTGCGCCGCCTCAACCAGGAGTGGGAGACCACCATCGTGCTCGCCGAGCATCGCCTCGAGCGCTGCCTCGCGGCCGCCGACCGCGTGATCGCCCTGCAGCACGGTCGCGTTGGCTGCGACGGCGACCCCCGCACTTTCCTGGACTGGGCGGCCGAGCACGCGCCGCCGCTGCAGACCCCGGCCGCCAAGCTGTTCGCTCTCGCGGGCCTGCACCCGGCTCCCGCCGGGGTCAGGCAGGCGCGAGCGCGCCTGCGCACGGCCGGGCTGCTGCAGGAGGACGAGCCCGTGTCCGCCGGCCGTGAGCGAGGCCCGCGGCTGCGGCGCCCGCGCGCTCGCCGCGCCGAGCAGGGCGCGCCCGCGGCGCTGCGGTTGCGCGGGGTGTGGCACGAGCTCCACGACGGCCCCGCGATCCTGCGCGGCGTCACGCTCACGATCGCGGCGGGGGAGAGCGTGGCGCTGATGGGTCGCAACGGCGCGGGCAAGTCGACCATGCTGCGCCACGCCGCCGGGCTGCTCGAGCCGACCCGCGGCACCGTCGAGCGCGCCGGCAGGGTGGCGCTGCTGCTCCAGAACCCCGGCGACTACTTCATCCACGAGCGCGCCTGCGAGGAGGCCTCACCCGTCGCGCTCGAAGCGGCCGGGCTCGCGGCGCTCGCCGAGCGCCATCCGCGCGACCTCTCCGGCGGGGAGCGCCAGCGTCTGGCCCTGGCGATCGTCAGCGGATCTGGCGAGCCGCCGGCGGTGCTTGCGCTCGATGAGCCCACGCGCGGCATGGATCGCGCCGCCAAGGCCGAGCTCGCCCGCACGCTCCGCGCTCGCGCGCACGCCGGGCAGGCGGTGATCGTCGCAACGCACGACCCCGAGTTTGCCGCCGCCTGTGCGAGCCGCGCGGTGCTGCTCGCCGACGGCCGTGTGATCGCCGACGCCTCCACCGCGGAGCTGCTCGCCGGCGGCTGGTACTTCGCCACCGAGACTGCCCGCATCCTGGGCGGCGCCGGCGGCGCGCTGCTGCCCGAGGACGGGGCCAAGCTGCTCGCTGCGCGTGCCGCCGGGCCGTCCACCGAGATGCCCTGCACAGCGGTGCCTTCGACCGAGGCCGTCGCTCCGGAGCTCGCGCCGTGAGCTGGCCGCTTGCATCGTTCGCGCTCGTGGCGCTCGTGCTCGGTGCGGGCTGGCTCGCGTATGAGCGCAGGCGTCCTTCAGCACGGATGGCCGCCGTGGTCGCGGTGATGGCCGCGCTCGCCGCGCTCGGCCGCGACGCCTTCGCTGCACTGCCCGACGTCAAGCCGATCACCGCGATGACGTTTGTCGTCGGCTACGCGCTCGGGCCGATCCCCGGCTTCACCGTGGGCGCGCTCGGAATGCTCGTGTCGAACTTCATGCTCGGCCAGGGCCCCTACACGCCGTGGCAGATGGCCGCGTGGGGGATGGTCGGGCTCGCCGGCGCCGCGCTCGGACGCCTCAGCCGCCGGCGCCTGCGACGCGTCCCGCTCGCGCTCGCGTGTGGGCTCTCGGCGCTGATGGCCAAGGAGGTCATGAACCTCTACACGTGGACGCTCGGCGCCAGCCACACGCCCGCCGCGTTCCTGGCCGTGTCCGGACAGGCGCTCGCCTACGACCTCACCGACGTGGCCGCGAGCTTCCTGTTCGGCATCGCCTTCGCTCCCGAGCTCGCGCGCGTGCTCGCTCGGATGCGCGTGCGCATGGACGTCACCTGGGAGGCCCATCCGCGCGCGCGCGCGCCCGATCGTCCCCCACCCGCTGCGGCCAGCGCCTCGATCGGCGCAGCCTCCTCCATCGCCGTGCTCGCGCTCCTCGCGGGCGCGCTCGCCGGCTGCGCGCACACCGCCGGAGCGTCCGCCGAGCATCGCGCGGCGACCGGCAGCGCCGGTGCCCGCACCGCCCCGAGCGGACGGGCGCCGGCCGGCGCGCGGGCGGCCGCTCACCTAGCGCTCTCGCGCGAGGTGAGCTTCCTCGCCGCCGCGCAGAACCGCGACGGCGGCTTCGGGGGCGCGCGCGGCCAATCGAGCTCGGAGCTCTACTCGGCGTGGGCGGCCATGGGGCTCGCCGCCGCCGGGCGTGACCCGCTCAGCATGCGCCGGGGCGGGCACACCGTGCTCGATGCGCTGCGCGCCGAAGCGACCGCGCTGCAGGGAGCGGGGGACCTCGAGCGCACGATCCTCGCGCTGCGCGCCTGCGGCGCATCGACGCGCTCGCTTCCCGGCGGCGATCCCGTGCGGCGGCTGTTGCGCCTGCGCAGCGCCGACGGATCGTTCGCTCACATGAGCAACCTCACCGCCTTCGCCGTGCTCGCGCTGCGCGCCGCCGGCTATCGGCCCGGCGATCCAGCGGTGCGCGGAGCCGCCCGTTGGCTGCTGGGACAGCAGGACGGCGACGGCGGGTACGGATTCGGCGGGCGCGGTGGAGCGAGCGACGTCGACGACACAGGAGCGGTGCTCCAGGCGCTCGCGGCCGCGGGCCAGCGCGGAGGGCGCGCCCCCGCCCGAGCGGTCGGCTTTCTGCTGCGCGCGCAGAACCTCGACGGCGGCTTTCCCCAGCAGCCGGGTGGCTCCTCGAACGCCCAGTCCACGGCGTGGGCGATCCAGGGCTTCGCCGCGGTCGGGGACGACGTGACGCGGGTCGTGCGCCGGGGCAGCCGCTCCCCGCTCGGCTACCTCGAGGGTCTCCTCGCCCCGGACGGGAGCGTGCGCTACTCGGCCACAGGCGCCCAGACCCCGGTATGGGTGACAGCGCAGGCGCTCACCGCGCTCGCGCTGCGACCGCTCCCGATCGCCCCGGTCGGCGCACGTAGCCAGCGCGGGCGTTCAGCCGCGCTTTAGACGCTGTCCTACCCTTCTGCAGAGATGTACGAACACGCCTACCCCGCGGAGGTCATCCGCGGGCGCAACGACCGCTCGCACTTGCGCGACCGCCCCACCCGGCCGGCCGGCGCCGGCCGGCCGCTCGGCCTCGCGGGCCTCTGCCTGCTCGCGCTCGCGCTCCTGTGGGCGCTCGCCGAGCTCGTCCCAGCCATTCAGGTTCGGGACGCGGTGCTGCTCCACGACCTCACGCTGCTCAACGGTCCCAGCGTCGAATCGGCCGGCAACACCCTTCTGAACCTGCTCGAACCGATCCGCTTCACGATCTGGGGCGCGGTGCTCGTCGCGGCCGCGCTCGCCCGCGGGCTCCCGCGCGTGGCGCTCGCGGTTGTCGCCGTGCTCGGACTCGCCCCGCTCAGCGCCGAGACGCTCAAGCCGCTGCTTGCCCACGCACACGCCACGGTCGGCGGTGTGCACATCGGCCCCGCCTCGTGGCCCAGCGGTCACGCCACCGCCGCGCTCGCGCTCGTGCTGTGCGCGGTGCTGGTCGCCCCCGCGCGCCTGCGAGGGCTCGTCGCGGTGCTCGGCGCGCTGTTCGCCGCCGCCGTGGGTGTCGCGCTGCTGATCCTTGCGTGGCACATGCCCAGCGACGTCCTCGGCGGCTATCTGCTTGCCATGCTGTGGGGGGTCCTCGCCGTCGCCGCGCTGCGCGCCGCCGAGCGCCGCTGGCCCTCGCGGCCGCCGACCCCGCACCTCCCCGGCGAAGCCTGACCGGTTCGGTTACCCGCTCGGCTCGGAGCCTGCCCCGTGCGCCCCAGGCTCCCACAGGGGCTCGGGCGCCTCGCTCTCGCGCAGCGCCGGCGCATTGGCGGCGCGGCCGAGGATGAACAGCAGGTCCGAGAGCCGGTTCAGGTAGCGCACGACCTCGCGGTTGACCTCCTCGCCGACCGCGATCGTGCGCCGCTCCGCTCGCCGGCAGACGGTCCGGCAGACGTGGAGCTGTGCCGCAGCGGGCGTCCCGCCGGGGATCACGAACGAGCGCAGCGGCTCGAGAGTTGCGTTCACCTGATCGCAGGCCTGCTCGAGCCACTCCGTGTACTGGGCAGACACGCGTAGACGTTCGCGCGGCGTCTCGGCGGCGGCCGTCTCGGGACGATCTGCGCCTCCGGCTGCAGTCGCCTCGTCCGCGTCGGCGTGTCCTGCGGGAGCGGCCTCCGGGACCGACAGGTCGGCGCCCACGTCGAGCAGGTCGTTCTGAACCCTGCGCAGCCACGCGGCAAAGCTCGCCGGGAGCCCGGGAGCCAGCAGCGCGACGCCGATCGTCGCGTTCAGCTCGTCCACGGTCCCGTAGGCCTCCACACGCGGGTGCAGCTTGGACACACGGCTCATGTCGCCGAGGTGCGTCTCGCCGCCATCGCCGAGCTTGGTGTAGATGCGGGTGAGGTTGACGGTCATCGCAGATCCGGCGTGAGCCCGCCGGTGCGGGGGTGCGCTGCAGCCGAGCGCCCCGGTCGTCCCGAGTCTCGCATACCCGAGCGCCCCGATACGCGGTCGCGCGCACGGTCCACGCCGTCGTGGCGCCAGAGCGCACCGGGCAGCCGCCGATCCGTGGGATCGGATACGTTCTCGCACCTCATATGCGGATCGGCGTACCGAAGGAGACCGCGGCGGGCGAGCACAGGGTGGCGCTCGTGCCGGAGGTCGTAGCCAAGCTGCGGGCCAAGGGCCTGGACGTCGTCGTGCAGAGCGGCGCGGGCGCCGACGCGCTGCTGAGCGACGACGCCTTCAGCGCGGCCGGAGCGCAGGTGAGCAGCGATGCGGCCGAGGTCTGGCGCTCGGACGTGGTCGTCACGATTGCGCCGCCCGATCCCGAGCAGATCCGCGCGCTGGGGGCCGGCTCGATCCTGATCGGCTTCCTCGCCCCGCTCACCAGCCCGACCACCACGCGTGCGCTGTCGGAGGCGAAGGCGACGGCGTTCGCGATGGAGGCGATCCCGCGCATCTCGCGCGCCCAGGCGATGGATGCGCTGTCCTCGCAGAGCAACGTCGCGGGCTACCGTGCCGCGCTGCTCGGAGCCGAGGAGATGGGGCGCTTCTACCCGATGCTGATGACCGCCGCGGGCACGATCCCGCCCGCCAAGGTGCTCGTGCTCGGGGTGGGGGTCGCCGGCCTGCAGGCGCTCGCAACCGCCAAGCGGCTCGGCGCCCGCACGACCGGCTACGACGTGCGGCCCGAGGTGGCCGAGCAGGTGGAGTCGCTCGGCGCCCAGTGGCTCGACCTGGGCCTTGAGGCAAGCGGCGAGGGGGGCTACGCGCGCGAGCTCACCGAGGAGGAGCGCGCGCGCCAGCAGCAGGCGCTCACCGACGCGATCAAGGGCTTCGACGTGGTCATCACCACCGCGCTCGTGCCGGGGCGGCCGGCGCCGCGGCTCGTGACCGCCGAGGCGGTCGAAGGGATGAAGCCCGGTTCGGTGATCGTCGACCTCGCCGGCGAGGCGGGCGGCAACTGCGAGCTGACCGAGCCCGGCCAGACGATCGTGCGCCACGACGTCAAGATCGCCTCACCGCTGAACCTGCCCGCGGGGATGGCCGAGCACGCCTCGCAGCTGTTCGCGCGCAACGTCCAGGCGCTGCTCGAGCTGTTCGTCGGCGAGGACGGCAACCTGAGCCTCGACTTCGAGGATGAGATCATCGCCGGCGCCTGCGTGGTGCGCGACGGCGAGATCCTCAACCCCGGCGCGAAGGCCGCGGTCGAGGGGGCGCGATGATCATCGCGAGCACGCTCACCACGAACCTCGCGATCCTCGTGCTGGCGGGCTTCATCGGCTTCGTGGTGATCTCGAAGGTGCCCAACACCCTGCACACGCCGCTGATGTCCGGGACCAACGCGATCCACGGGATCGTGCTGCTCGGTGGCCTGCTGATCGTCGGCCTGTCCGGCAACGGCGCGTTCAACAAGGTGATCCTCGTGATCGCGATCGCCTTCGGCACGATCAACGTGATCGGCGGCTTCCTCGTGACCGACCGCATGCTCGAGATGTTCAAGGTCAAGCCCAAGCCGCCCGCGGGCGGGGACGACGACGAGGGGGGCAAGGCAGCGTGATCACGCCTGTGGCCACCTCGTTCCTGCAGGAGCAGAACTTCCTCGATGTGCTCTACATCATCGCCTTTGCCCTGTTCATCCAGGGCCTGCGTGGCCTCTCGGGACCGACCACTGCGGTGCGGGGCAACCGCATCGCCGCGGCGGGGATGGTGATCGCCGTGGTCGCCACGCTGCTCAACCGCAACGAGGGCAACTGGGGGCTGATCGCGCTCGGGATCGCGCTCGGCACCGCCGTGGGCGTGCCCGCGGCGCGCCAGGTGAAGATGACCGCCATGCCGCAGATGGTGGCGCTGTTCAACGGCGTTGGCGGCGGCGCGGTGTTCCTGATCTCATGGTCGGAGTTCCGGCTGAGCGGCGGGTTCGCACACACCGCCACCTACATCACGGTCTTCTCGCTGTTCGCCGCGATCGTCGGGTCGGTCTCCTTCTGGGGGTCGAACATCGCGTTCGGCAAGCTCCAGGAAATCATCCCCGGGCGCCCGATCAGCTTCGGCTCGGCCCAGCAGATCGTCAACTTCGTGCTGTTGATCCTGGCGCTCGCCGCCGCCGTGGACATCGCCGCCGGCGATCACTCTGAAGCGATCTTCATCGGCATGCTGATCTGCGCGGCGCTGCTCGGCAACGCGGTCGTGCTGCCGATCGGGGGCGCGGACATGCCCGTCGTGATCTCGATGCTGAACGCCTTCACCGGCCTGTCGGCGGCCGCCACCGGGATCGCCCTCAACAACCCCGCGCTGATCGTCGCGGGCATGATCGTGGGCGCCTCCGGCTCGATCCTCACGAACCTGATGGCGGTCGCGATGAACCGCTCGATCCCCGCGATCATCGCCGGCGGGTTCGGCGGCGGAGGGGCTGTCGAGGGCGCCAGCGGCGCAGGCGAGCACGCCGGCACCGTGCGCTCCACGAGCGCTGCCGACGCCGCGATCCAGCTCGCCTACGCCAACCGCGTGGTGATCGTCCCCGGCTACGGCATGGCCGTCGCCCAGGCCCAGCACGCGGTTCGCGAGCTGACCAAGGAGCTCGAGAAGCGACAGGTGGAGGTGAGCTATGCGATCCACCCGGTCGCCGGGCGCATGCCCGGGCACATGAACGTGTTGCTCGCCGAGGCCGACGTCCCCTACGACCAGCTCAAGGAGATGGACGAGGCCAATCCCGAGTTCCAGCGCACCGACGTCTCGCTCGTGATCGGGGCCAACGACGTGACCAACCCGGCCGCCAAGAACACGCCCTCCTCGCCGATCTACGGGATGCCGATCCTCGAAGTGTCCGACAGCCACTCGGTGATCGTGATCAAGCGCTCGATGAACCCCGGGTTCGCGGGCATCGAAAACGAGCTCTACTACGACCCCAAGACGGCGATGCTGTTCGGCGACGCCAAGGCCGCAGTGAGCGAAATCACCGCCGAGCTCGCGCACATCTAGATCGCCGCGAGGAGCCTTCCCTCTGCGAGACTGGGCGCGTGATCGAGCGCAGCCAGGCACTCGCGGCTCTCGCGCAGGACGAGTTCGACGTCGTGGTCGTGGGCGGCGGCATAACGGGCGCCGGTGTGGCGCTCGACGCCGCCTCGCGCGGCTACAGCGTGGCGCTGCTCGAGCGCGCGGACTACGCCTCGGGGACTTCGAGCCGCTCGAGCAAGCTCGTCCACGGCGGCCTGCGCTACCTGCAGAACTTCGACCTCGGGCTCGTGCGCGAGGCGCTGCTCGAGCGCGGGCTGATGGTCGCGCTCGCGCCGCACCTGGTCCATCCGCTGCCGCTCGTCGTGCCCGCCTTCGACGGCGCGCACCCCGATCGCATGGTGGGCGTCGGCCTCAACCTCTACGACGTGATGTCCGTCGAGCGAGGACTGCGCGGCCGCCGCGGGCGCCGCGCGCGCTCCGAGCGGCCGGCGGCCGCGACTCAGGAGGGGCGCGGCCCGGCGGGCGGCGGCGATGAGGGCGAGTCCTGGAGCCCGGCGCGCCACCGCGTGATCAGCGGCGAGGAGGTGATCGAGCTGCTGCCCGCGCTCGCCGCGCGCGAGCCCACGAGCGGCTACCTCTTCTACGACTGCCAGACCGACGACGCGCGCCTGGTGCTGACCGTGCTCGGCGAGGCCGAGCGCTTCGGGGCGGTGTGCGCCAACCGCGTGGCCGTCACGGGGCTGCTCGAGAGCGAGGGCCGCGCGTGGGGGGTGCAGGCGCGCGACGTCGAGACCGGTCACAGCTTCCCGGTGCGCGCGGCCAACGTGGTCAACGCGACCGGGGTGTGGGCCGATGAGCTGCGACCGCAGGAGCTCCACGACGAGGCCGAGCTCCCGCGCATCAGGCCGAGCCGCGGCACGCACGTCACGATCCGCCACGAGGATCTCCCGCTCGTGGGAGGGGCGATCGTGCCGGCCGGGTCGGGGCGCTCGATCTTCGCGCTGCCGTGGCTCGGGCACACGCTCGTCGGCACAACCGACAACGACTACGAGGGGCCGCTCGACCACATCAGGCCGTCGGGGGCCGACATCGACTACCTGCTCGACGCGGTCAACTCCTTCTTCGGCCGCTCGCTCGGACGAGCGCAGCTGACCGGCGCGTTCGCGGGCGTGCGTCCGCTGATCTCCACCGGTGATCCGAAGAAGTCGGTCGACATCTCGCGCAAGGCCGAGCTGTATGAGACCTCCTCGGGGATGATCACGATCACCGGCGGCAAGCTCACCACGTGGCGGCGGATGGCGAAGATGACCGTCGACCGGATCGTCGAGCGCGACGCGCGCGACGCGCCCTGCCGCACACACGAAATCCCGCTCGGCCAGGCGATCGCGGTCGAGGACCTGCCGCGTGTCGAGGGAGTTCCCGAGCACTCCTACGAAGCGCTCGCCGGCCGCTACGGCCACGCCGCCCACGACGTGCTCGCGCTGGCGGCCGAGCGCGGCGAGCTCGCCCAGCCGATCGTCCCAGGCCTGCCCGACCTGCTCGCCGAGGTGGCGCTCGCCGCCAGCCGCGAGCAGGCGCGGAGCATCGGCGATGTGCTCCTGCGGCGAACCCGGCTCGGCCTGCTCGCGGCGCGCGAGGTCGCGCCCGAGTCGCCGCTGGAGCCCGACGCGCCGCCGCCGCGCGAGCGCCAGACCGGCGCGCGCCCGCTCGAACTGGTCGCCGACGTGCTCGCCCGCGAGCTCGGCTGGGATCAGGCGCGCCGCACACGCGAGCTCGAGCGCTACGCCACCGAGGCCGAGGCCGAGGGCATCCTCGGCGCGAGCGAGCCGGCCGATGACGCACCCGACGGCGAGCCGGGGCGCGCCGCGGCCGCAGCGATGCCCGCCGATCTCGCACCGTGAGCACCCCGGCGCGCAGCGTGCGCGCGGGCGCCCGCACGCTCGCGCTCGGCGAGCGGCCCTGGCTGATGGGGATCGTCAACGCCTCTCCCGACTCCTTCAGCGACGGGGGGCGCCACCGCGGCCTGGAGGCCCAGGTGCGGCTCGCCGCCTCGCTGCTCGAGGACGGCGCCGACATCCTCGACGTGGGCGGGGAGTCCGCCTCGACCGGACGTCCGCCGGTTGCGCCCGCCGCGGAGATCGAGCTGGTCGTCCCGTTGATCGAGCGGCTCGCGGGCGAGCTCGGGGCGATCGTCTCGGTCGATACCTACAAGCCCGCCGTCGCCCGCGCGGCGATCGGGGCGGGCGCGAGCATCGTCAACGACGTGAGCGGTCTGCGCGACCCCGCGCTCGCCGAGGTGTGCGCCGAGACCGGCGCGGCGCTCGTGCTGATGCATACGGCCGCCCGCCCGCGCGAACGCCTGCAGGACCCCGACCTCTACCGCGACATCACGGTCGAGGTGATCGAGTTCCTGCGCGAGCGGATCGGGCTCGCGCTCTCCCTCGGGATGGCCGCCGAGCAGCTGATCCTCGACCCTGGGCCGGACTTCGCCAAGACCCCCGCTCAGACGATCTCCCTGCTCGTGGAAGTCGGCCGCATGCACGAGCTCGGCCGGCCGCTGCTGATGGCGATCTCGCGCAAGGACTTCATCGGCGCGCTCACGAGCCGCCCGCCGCGCGAGCGTCTGGCGGGCACGCTCGCGGCGCTCGCCCACGGCGTCGAGCAGGGGGCGCACATCTTCCGCGTCCACGACGTCGCCGCCGCCGCCGATTACCTCGCGGTGCGCCGCGCGCTCTCGGGCGAGACCGTGCCCGGGAGGGATTTGAGGCTCTCCGAGGAAATGCGCTACGAGCGGCTCGAGAGCGAATAGCCCCGCGCGACCGCGCGGGGCCGGACGCATCTCCACGCCGCGGCACGCGCTAGGCTGAGCCTTACAAACGGGTGCCAGGCCGCTGTCACAACGCGGCGGGACGCCAACCGCCCAATACCGAGACGGAAGGAACATCACATGGCTGTACTCGAGCGCTCCGAGCTGGAGGCTAGTCCTCTGGCCGACCTCCACGCAATCGCCGACCAGCTCGGCCTCGACGGATTCAGGCGACTGCGCAAGTCCGACCTGATCGACGCGATTCTCGGCGGCACGCCGAGCGCGGAGAGCGACGGAGCATCCGACGCCGGTGGGCGCGACGCCGCCGAAGATGACGAGCAGGGGGAGGCCACGCGCGCGCCCCGCACGCGCAGGCGCCGCATAGGTCGCCGGGGAGCCGCCGCCGCGCAGGACGGCGCCGAGGATTCCGAAGAGCCGGCCGAGGATGCCGAAGGGCCGGCCGGGGAGCCGGCCGAGGAGGCCCCTCGGCCTCGGGCCCGCGCCCGCGCGCGCGGCGCCGAGCTCGACAGCGCGGACGAGGGGGAGCCGGAGGCCGAACGCGGCGCGCGGCGCGGCCGTGGACGTAGCGCCCGTGGCGGCGCCGGCTCCTCCGCGGGTGGCGGGGAGCGCCCGCAGCGCGGTCGCGGCGCCGGGAGCCCGGCCGGCGAGGATGCCGACGCCGGCGAGGACGCGGGCGCCCGGGTCGCCACCGGTGTGGTCGAGGTGCTGGGCAACGGCTCGGCGTTCCTGCGCGTGGACCCACCCGAGCCCTCCGATGAGGACGTCTACATCTCAGCCGCCCAGGTGCGCCGCTGCGAGCTCGTCTCCGGCGATGAGGTGAGCGGCCCCGTACGCACGCCGCGCCGCTCCGAGCGCTACCCGTCGCTCGTGCGCATCGACACGATCAACGGCTCCTCCGCCGACTCGGTCTCGGATGGCTCGCGCTACGAGGACCTGCCGGTGGCGTGGCCCAGCGAGCGCCTGGCGCTCGGAGCCGCGGACCCGACCCTCGAGGCGATCGAGTGGCTCACCCCGTTCGGCCTCGGCTCGCGCGTGGTGATCGTCGGCGCGCGCAACGCGGGCAAGTCCGAGACGCTCAGGCGGCTGCACGCCGCCCTCAGCGGACGCGACGGGCTGGAGCTCACCCTCGTGCTCGTGGGCGCCCGCCCCGAGGAGATCGCGCAGTGGGCCGAGGGGACGGCGGCGCCGGCGGCGGCGCTCAGCTTCGCGGCCTCCCCCGACGTGCAGGCGCAGGCGATCGAGCGCGCGCTCGACGCCGCCAAGCGCGTGGCAGCGCGCGGCGGCAACGCGGTCGTGCTGATCGACGGCCTCGAGGGACTGGCTCCGCAGGCGGCCCGCCGCGCGCTCGCGGCGGCGCGCAACCTGCGCGACAGCGGCTCGCTGACGCTCGTGGCCACCGCACCGGAGCCGCTCGGCGGCGAGACGACCGTGATCGCGCTCGACGCCGCGCTCACCTCCACGGGACGCCAGCCGATCCTCGACCTGCTCGGGAGCGGCACGCTCAGGCCCGAGCTGCTCGTCGGAGAGGACGGCGCCGAGGCGATCGCCAAGGCGCGTGCGGCCGCGCTCGAGGCCGCGGTCTAGCCGCTAGCGGCGGTAGGCGACCCGGCCCCAGGAGGGCTCGGGCGCCAGCTCGATCGGCTCGCCGCGGCCGGTCGCGTTCGGATGGCGCGGCTGCACGTAGGCGAAGCCGCCTTTGTGCTCGTCGAACACGATGCTCAGCTCGCCCTCCTTGACGCGCTGGTCGAGCCAGGCGCCGCGGAAGACCAGTCGCCGAAGCCAGTGCACGAGCGAGCGCTCCGCCGGGCCCACCAGCTCCGGCCAGCAGTCGTTCACGTGTTCTCCCAGACCCGATGCGGGGTCGAGGATCTCGCCGTTGACAGCGAGGTTGACGAGGTCTTCGAGCTCGTCCTCGCCGAGGCGCCCGCCCACGAACCCGAGCTTCAGCGCCGCCTGCTCGCAACGCTCGGAGAAGTCCTCCTCGTTGAACGTGAACCGCAGCTCGCCGTATTCGAGGACGAAGTCCTCACCCGAGTCGTAGTTTTCGCGTCGCGCCGTTTCCATGTCCGAGTCCGGGCTCGCTCGCCAGGTCGTCGGGATCATACGGCTGGTTCCTGCCTCAACGGCTGCGGTGCATGGGATTTTGCACGCCCGGGGCGTGTACCCTCCGCGCTGATGGCACGCCTGTCAGAGCACGGCCTGCGACGCTCGGTGGGCGTGCCGGGGCTGTTCGCGACCGCCTACGGCAACGTCGGGTCCTCGATCTACTACGCGCTCGGCCTGGTCGCCGCCCACGCGCTCGGGTTGACCCCGCTCGTGTTCCTGTTCGCCGGCGGGCTGTTCGCGCTCACGGCGAAAACCTACGCCGAGGGGGCGGCGATGTTCCCCGAAGCGGGTGGCTCATCGTCGTTCGCCAGGCACGCCTTCAACGATGTCGTCTCGTTCTTCGCCGGCTGGGCGCTCAGCCTCGACTACATCCTCACGATCGCCATCTCGGCGTTCTTCGTACCCCACTACCTCAGCGCCTTCCCGGGCCTGCACGCGCTCAACCACAACCCGGGCGACATCGTCGGCGGCCTGATCGTCGTCGCGCTGCTGGTCGCGCTCAACATCCGCGGACTCGGCGAGTCGGCCAAGCTCAACTTCGTCCTGGCGATCCTCGACCTCGCCACGCAGATCCTGCTCGTGGTGGTAGGCGCCGTGCTCGTGCTGAACCCCTCGCTGTTGGTCAATCAGGTGCATTTCGGGAGCGTGCCGAGCTGGACCGAACTGGTCTTCGCAGTGTCGATCGCGATGCTCGCCTACACCGGGATCGAGACGGTGGCGAACATGGCCGAGGAGGCGCGCGACCCCGGCCGCGAGGTCCCCAAGGCGGTCAACCTGGTCGTGCTCGCGGTGCTCGGCGTATACGCGGGCATCTCCGTCGTGGCGCTCTCGGCGCTGCCGATCGTCCACCACGGTGTGGGCTACAGCCCGGCGCTCAAAGAAACGTTCCATCACGCCGGCTACGCCACGGGCCTCGGCGGCTTCTTCCAGAACGATCCCGTGCTTGGGATCATCTCGCGCCTGGGCCTGCACGGCACGGTGCTGAAGCTGGCCCAGTACTACGTCGGCATCCTCGCGGCGACGATCCTGTTCATCGCCACCAACGCCGGCATGATCGGGATCTCCCGCCTGTCGTGGTCGCTGGCCGAGCACCGTCAGCTCCCCTCGCTGTTCTCCCAGCTGCACCCGAAGTTCCGCACGCCGTGGTTCACGCTGCTGTTCTTCTCCGCCCTGGCGGGAACGCTGATCCTCTACGGCAACACCGAAGTGCTCGGCAACCTCTACTCGTTCGGCGCGATGCTCTCCTTCACGATCGCCCACGCAGCGGTCGTGGCGCTGCGGATCAAGGACCCCGATCGCGAGCGCCCCTACCGCATGCCCGCGAGCGTTCGCATCTCGGGGGCCGAGATCCCGATGACCGCCGTGATCGGGGGCCTTGGCACCGCCGCGGCGTGGGTGGCGGTGGTGGCTCTGCACAGCGAGGCCCGAGTGGTTGGGATCCCCTGGATGATCGTGGGGATGGTCGGGTACTACGTCTACCGGCGCCGCCAGGGCCTCGATGCAAAGCGCTCCTACCGGATCGAGCGACCCGAGCGTCCTCCCGACTTCGAGGCGCTCGACTACCGCACCGCGATCGTCCCGATCTTCGGCGCCGACGTGAGCGCGACCGCTCTGCGCAGTGCCGCCAAGCTGATCGGCGAGGAAGGGGTCGTGTACGCGATCTTCGTGCTGCCCGTCCCGAGCCAGCTCTCGCTCGAGTCGGGCCTCGAGGAGGAGGAGGCCGAGGGCCGCTCGGTGCTCGAGAGCGCCCGCATCCGGGCCAGGCGCCTGGGCATCAAGATCCACACGGGGCTGATCCGAACGCGCAACCCCGGCTCGGCGCTCGTCGACGAAGCCATCCGCGTGGGCGCGGACGTCATCTACTGGTCAACGATCCACGCTCCGCCCGGCGAGCGCGGCATCGGGCCGACGGCCGCCTACCTCCTCAGCAAGCGCCCCTGCCGCGTGATCATCGAGACCGCCCCGTCCGCCGGGCGCGAGCCGGCGGCGCTCGTCTGAGCTCACCGCCGGCGCCCGCTAGCGCTCGAGCGCGGAGCGCAGCGCCTCCTCCAGGCGCGGGTGCAGGAACTCGTAGCCGAGCATCAGCGGCCTCGCGGGCACCACGCGCGCGCCCGCGGTGACGATCTCGGCCATCTCGCCATAGAGCGCGCGCAGCGCGAGCCCCGGCACCGGCACGGCCGCGGGGCGACCGAGGGTCCTTCCGAGCGCGCGCGAGAAGTCTGCGTTGCTCACCGGCTCGGGCGCGGTCGCATTGATCGGGCCGCTCCAGTCGGGCTCCTCGAGCGCCGTGAGCATCAGCCCCACGAGGTCCTCGGTATTGATCCACGAGATGTACTGGCGCCCCCCTGCGACGGGGCCGCCAACGCCGAGCCGGAACGGCGGCAGCATCTTGCCGAGCGCGCCACCGGAGGCGTCGAGCACGACGCCGGTGCGCACGCACACGACGCGCGCGCCCAGCTCTCGCGCGCGCGCGGCCTCGGCCTCCCACTCGACGCACACCTTTGCGAGGAAGTCATCACCCGGCGGTGCGTCCTCGTCGATCGGCTCCTCGCCGCGGGGCCCGTAGTACCCGATCGCGGAGGAGCTCACGAGCGTGCCGGGACGCTGCCCAGCTGTCTCCAGGCCGGCCAGCAGGTTGCGCGTGCCCAGCACGCGGCTCTCGCGGATCGCCCGCTTGGCCTTCGCGCTCCAGCGCTGCGCGACCGGCTCGCCCGCCAGGTGTACGACCGCGTCGCGGCCCTCCAGCGCCGCGGCGGGTGCCGGCTCGCGCAGCAGGTCCCACGCGAACGCCTCCACCTCGCCGAGCCGCTCGCGCGCGCGGGCGGGGTCGCGGCTCAGCACCGTCACCCGCGCACCGCGCGCCTGTAGCGCCGCGACCAGCCGGGGGCCGATCAGACCGGTCGCCCCGGTGACAGTCACGCTGGCCACGCTCATGTCCGTGCCCTCTTCATTCCCTTGCCCTGCTCATTCCCATTCGGCGCTCATTCCCTCCCCCGCTCACTCCCGTGCCCGGCTCACGTCTCGCAACCCACTCGCTCCAGCGGCCCGCTCATGCTCGGCCCTCGCCCGTCAGCGGTCCCGAGCCCGGGCCGGGGCTCGCCATGTCTCCAGCCGCGAAGCCGACCTCCTGGCCCGCGAGCGCGGTCCCGTCGGCCCGCGCCTCCTCGGCCACCGCCGCCGCCACCGCGGGCGCGACGTCGCGGTTGAACACGGAGGGGATGATGTAGTCCTCGCGCAGCTCGCCCTCGTCGACGATCGCGGCGATCGCCCGCGCGGCCGCCATCTTCATCTCCTCCGTGATCGTCGGCGCGCGCACGTCGAGCGCCCCCCGGAAGATGCCGGGGAAGCACAGCACGTTGTTGATCTGGTTGGGGTAGTCCGAACGACCGGTGGCCATGATCCGCACGTACGGCGCGGCCTCCTCGGGACTGACCTCGGGATTGGGGTTTGCCATCGCGAACACCATCGCGTCTTTGTTCATCCGCGCGAGCGCCTCGGCCGGCAGCGCGCGTGCGCCCGAGACGCCGATCAGCAGGTCGGCGCCGTCGATCACCTCAGCAGGCGCGCCCGAGCGCCGCTCGGGGTTGGTCGCCTCGGCGAACCAGCGCTTGACGGCGTTCATCGAGCCGTCGAGGTAGTCCTCACGCTCGACGTGCAGCGCCCCGCGCGAGTCGGCGCCGATGATCTGGTGGACGCCCGCCGCGAGCAGGATCTTCGTCACGGCGATCCCCGCCGCGCCCAGGCCGATCACGAGCACGCGCAGATCCTCGAGGCTGCGCCCGGTGAGCTTGACGGCGTTGAGCAGCGCCGCCATCACGACGACGGCCGTCCCGTGCTGGTCGTCGTGGAAGACGGGGATGTCGAGCTCCTGCTTGAGCGCCTCCTCGATCTCGAAGCAGCGCGGTGCCGAGATGTCCTCGAGGTTGATCCCGCCGAAGGCGGGGGCGATCAGCTTGACCGTGCGCACGATCTCCTGCGGGTCGGTCGTGTCCAGGCAGATCGGGAACGCGTCCACGCCGGCGAACTCCTTGAACAGGCAGCACTTGCCCTCCATCACGGGCATCGCCGCGCGCGGCCCGATGTCGCCGAGGCCGAGCACGGCCGTTCCGTCGGAGACGACCGCGACAGTGTTGCGCTTGATCGTGTACTGGAAGGCCTTGTCGGGGTCGTCGGCGATTGCCAGGCAGACCCGGGCTACGCCCGGGGTGTAGGCCATCGAGAGGTCGTCCCGCGTCTTCAGCGGGTGCTTGTTGTGCTGTTCGATCTTGCCGCCCACGTGGATCAGGAAGGTGCGATCGGTCGTATCGATCACGTGCGCCCCGGCGATCGCGTCGATCGCCGCGATGATCTCCTCCCAATGGCTGCGCCCGGAGGCGTCCACGACGATGTCGCGCAGGCTGTGATCGCCGTCGGCCTTGACCAGGTCCACTGCCCCGATCATGCCGCCCGCCTCGCCGATCGCGCTCGTGACCTGCCCGAGCTTCCCCTGCGAGTCGTCGAGCTTCACACGGATGGTCAGGCGGTACTGCGCGCTGGGGGTTGCGCTCAAGGGGGCTCCTCGGTTGGTGGCGGCGGAGATGTTAGGAGGTATGCGCCGCCGAACACCGGTTCCCCCCGCGCTGCGCCCGGCGCGGGCAGCGGCGTTGCCCTGCGCGCGCCTGGCGGGGCCCTCGCGCGCGTTCGCGCCCGCGCCCCGCGGGCGCTCCCCCTAGAGTGCTCAGACGATGGCAGCCGACTCAACAGCGATCGTGCGCGAGGCCGCCCGCGGCTCCTCGGGCGCGCAGAGCGGTCGTGCGCCCGGGGAGCAGCGGCGGCTGTTCCTGATCGACGGCCCGAGCCTTGTCTACCGCGCGTTCTTCGCGCTCCCCGAGTCGATCGCAACGTCCACTGGGGTGCCAACGAACGCGATCTTCGGCTTCGCCTCGATGCTCGTCAAGATCGTGACCGAGTACGGCGTGTGCCCGACCGTAGTGGCATGGGACGCGGGCACCTCCGGACGCACCGAGCTGTTCCCCGAGTACAAGGCCGCGCGCCGCTCGCGACCGGATCTGCTCAAGCAGCAGTGGCCGGCGATGGAACCGCTGGTGGAGGCGTTCGGCTACACCAACGTTCGCGTGGAGGGCTACGAGGCCGACGACGTGATCGCCTCGCTCGCCGAGCGCGCGCTGCGCGCGGATCCGCCGGTGCCCACGATGATCGTGACCGGCGATCGCGACGTCTTCCAGCTGATCGACGCGGACGGCCTCGTGAAGGTGATGGCCACCGCGCGCGGGATCACCGACACGAAGATCTACGACCGTCAGGCCGTGCTCGACCGCTACGGGATCCCGCCCGAGCTGATCCCCGACTTCTACGGCCTGAAGGGCGACACCTCGGACAACATCCCGGGAATCCCCGGGATCGGCGACAAGACCGCCAGCGAGCTGATCCAGAGCTTTGGCACGCTCGAGCAGGTGCTCGCCCACGTCGAGGACATCAGCGGCCCCAAGCGCAAACAGAACCTGCTCGAGCACGCGGAGGCGGCGCGCGTGTCAAAGCGCCTGGCCACCGTCCAGCGCGACGTGCCGGTCGAGCTCGACATCGCCCTCGAGGCGACCCGCGAGCCAGATCGCTCGCGCGTGCGCGAGGTGTTCCGCGAGTACGAGCTGCGCGACCCGCTGCGTCGCCTCGAGGAAGCGCTCGGGGATCCCGACGTGGCCGCGCCCGCGCCGGCGGCCGAGGTGCTGCTCAGCGCCCGCGTGCGGCCCGGCGCGCCGCAGGACCTGGCCCGCCTGGGCGCTCCCGACGCCGAGGTGCGCCTCGTCGCGCACGCGAGCGAGCCGCCCGAGGGCGAGCTGTTCGCCGAGGGTCCCTCGTGGCGCTTCGCCGCGGCGGTCGACGATGAGGTCCTCAGCGGCGACTGCGAGGACCCGAGCGAGGTCGTGGCAGCGCTCGGCGAGCGCCCGGTGGTCGCCCACGACGCCAAGGCGCTCGGGCTCGTGCCGGCGGCGCTCGTGCACGACACGCTGCTCGGCGCCTACCTGCTCGAGCCGGCGCGCCGCGGCTATCCCTTCGCCGAGCTGTGTGAGGAGCGCGGCATCGCGACCGACATCGCCGACCCGCTGGCCGCCGAGGCGGTGCTGCTCGGGGCGCTCGCCGACTGGCAGCGCGCGCAGATCGCCGAGCGCGGCCTGCAGCCGCTGATGGACGAGATCGAGCTGCCGCTCGTGGCGGTGCTGCGCGACATGGAGCTGCGTGGCGTGCGGCTCAACCTCGCGCGCCTGCAGGGGATCACCGAGCGCGTGCACGAGGAGATCGCCGCGCTCGAACGCGAGATCTTCATGCTCGCGGGCGAGGAGTTCCTGATCGCCTCGCCCCAGCAGCTGGGGGAGATCCTGTTCGAGAAGCTCGGGCTCTCGCGCAAGCGCCGCGGCAAGACGGGGTTCTCGACCGACGCGCGCGTGCTGCAGGCGATCCGCGCCGAGCACGAGATCATCCCGCGGATCGAGCGCTGGCGTGAGCTCTCGACGCTGATCAAGACCTACCTCGACGTGCTCCCGGAGCTGGTCGACGAGCGCGCGCGCATCCACACCACCTTCCTGCAGGCGGTCGCCCAGACGGGGCGCCTCTCGAGCACCAACCCGAACATGCAGAACGTGCCGATCCGCACGCCGCTCGGACGCGAGATCCGCGGCTGCTTCGAGGCGGAGGAGGGCGCCGTGCTGATCTCGGCCGACTACTCCCAGATCGAGCTGCGCGTGCTGGCCCACGCGGCGGGCGAGGACGTGCTGATGGAGATCTTCGAGCGCGGCGAGGACGTGCACGCGGCCACCGCCTCACGCGTGTTCTCGGTGGCAGCCGGCGAGATCGACCCGGGGATGCGCTCGAAGGCCAAGATGATCAACTACGGGATCGTCTACGGGCTCTCCGACTTCGGCCTCGCCGATCGCTTGAACATTCCCCGCGAGGAGGCAAAGGAGTTCATCGACGCCTACCTGCAGCGCTTCCCGCGGGTGGCGGCGTTCATCGCCGAGACGATCGAGCAGGCGCGCGAGGAGGGCTACGTGAAGACGCTGTGGGGCAGGCGTCGGCAGATCCCCGAGCTGAAAGCGCGCAACTACCAGACGCGCACGCTCGGCGAGCGCCTGGCAGTCAACACAGTCATCCAGGGCACCGCCGCCGACATCATCAAGCTGGCGATGGTGCGCACCGATCGGGCGCTCGAGGAATCAGACCTGAGCACGCGGCTGCTGCTGACGATCCACGACGAGCTGCTGTTCGAAGGGCCGCCCGAGGAGGCCGAGGCTGCCTCCGAGCTGATCGAGCGCGAGATGGTCGCGGTCTGGGGCGATCGCCAGCCGCCGCTCGGCGCGGACATCGGCGTGGGGCGCAACTGGTTGGAGGCCAAGTGAGGGCGGGAGCGCCCCGGTGAGCCGCGGCCTGGCGGTGCTGCTCGGCGTGGGCGCCGGCTGCCTGGTGGGCCTGCAGGCGCCCATCAACTCGCGGCTCGGGCGCTCTGTGGGCACCGCCCAGGCCGCCACCTTCTCCTTCCTGGTGGGCACCGTCCTGCTGGTGGCGATCGCGTCCGTCTGGAGCGGCGGGCTCGGCGCGCTCTCGAAGGTGGGGCAGGTGCCGTGGTGGGCGCTCGTCGGGGGCGCGCTCGGGGCAGTGTTCGTGACCGTCGCGCTGGTGGCAGTGCGCACGCTCGGGGCGAGCGGCTTCACCGCTGTCGTGATCGCCGGTCAGCTGCTCATGTCGGTGGCGATCGATCGCTTCGGCCTGGTTGGTGTCGCCAAGCAACCGATCGGCGCAACGCGCATCATCGGCCTCGCGCTGCTGGTCGCGGGGGTAGTGCTGGTCGTACGCAAATGAGCCGAGTGCGGCCGCTCAGCCGAGCGCGGTCCTGAAGCCCTCGCGCCAGCTCGGGTACTCGGGTGTCCACGCCAGCTCGCGCCGCGCGAGCTCGTTGGAGGCGCCCTGCGCGCGGGTCATGGTCGCGGTGCCATAGCTACCGGCGAGAACTCGCGCGAGGATCGTGGGCACGCGCAGCGGCGCGGGCGCCCCCAGCGCCTGCGCGAGCGCCGGCAGCCACCGCGCGACCGGTGCGGGCTCGTCGTCGACGACGTTGTAGGCGCCGCCCGGGACGTCCCGCAGCGCGGCCACGGTCGCCCGCGCGGCGTCGTCGACGTGGATGAACGACCACACGCCCGCGCCGCGTCCGACGATCGGCATGCGCCGGCGGGCGATCTCATGCGCCATCGACCCATCGCGCGCGATCGCGCTTCCGGGGCCGTAGAAGTACCCGTAGCGCAGCACGATCCCCTCGGCCTCGAGGACGCTGCGCTCGAGCTCGCGCACCGCGGCGGCGGAGCGCCTGAATGCCGCTGGCGCCTGCTCGTCGCCGAGCAGGGGGTCGGCCTCGCGGTGAACGGTTCCGGCCGGTCCGGGCGCGTACATGAACGCGATGCTCTGGGCGATCACGCGGCGGGCTCCGGCCGCGGCGGCGGCCGCCACGAGGTTGCGCGTGCCCTCGCTGCGCAGGCGGTCGTTGAGCTCGAAGTCGGCTTCGATCCGGCGCGGGTCGATCCGCGCCGGGATCGAGGTGAGCTGGTGGATCACCAGATCGGGGGCGCAGTCGCGAAGCGCGCGGGTCAGCGCCTCGGCGTCGAGGGCGTCGGCGATCGCCGCGTCGGCTCCCTGCTTGCGCAGCGCGGCTGCGCGCTGCGGCGTGCGCGTCATGCCAGTGACCTCGTGTCCGGCCGCGAGCAGCATCGGCACCAGCCGGCGGCCGATCACCCCGGTGGCGCCCGCGAGGAAGACCCTCAAGAGGCGACCGCCCGCTGCGTCGAGGGGAGCGTCCGCAGTGGCGCGGCGCCGGGGTGCGGCTCTGGCACCGCGCAAACCGCTCCCTCGCTGAACCCGGCGGCGCCGAAGCCGAGCGCGAGGTTGAAGCGCCCGCGCATGTTCTCGAGCGCGATCACGTTGGTCAGCTCGACGAGCTGGGCAGCGTCGAACACGCGCGCCAGGCGCTCGAACAGCTCATCGGAGACTGCCACCGGCGTGCTGCTCATCCCCACCGCGTAGTCGAGCACGAGCTTCTCCAGGTCGTCGAAGTGCTCGCTCTCGCCGTAGCGCGGCAGCGCGAGCAGCTGCTCGTCGCTGAGCCCGGTGCGGCGCGCGATCTGGGATCCGATATCGATGCAGTACTCGCAGCTGCTCATCGTGGCCGCCTTCAGCTCGGCGAGCGCCTTCAGGCGCTCGGGTACGCCGTGCATCCGGGCGGTCGCGTCCTCGAGCGCGCCGTAGCCGAGCAGCAGCCGGGGGATGCGCGCGTAGGCTTCGAGCGGACCGATCATCCCCGCCGGGGCGCTGCCCGCCAACTGCCGGGTCTTGCGTCGCGCCACGCGCAGCACGAGCCCGGTGAGCGGTCCGGCCTGTAGTGGGCTGACACCGTCTATGCGACTCATCGTGGCCTCCTTGTATCACTGGGATGGCGACGCTCGCCCGCCGCCGCCGTGCGCATCAGCCACACGAGCAGGAGTGTCGAGAAGGCGAGCGAGCCGAAGTCGAAGTAGCCGTTCCACGCGGGGTGGGAGGCCCCGATGTCGAGCAGGTGGTTTAGCGTGTGCAGCGCGAACTGGATCGTGCACAGCGTGAGTACCGGCAGGCGCCAGGAGGGGCGTGCGAGCGCGAGCGCGAGCACCGCGCCGATCGCGGCGTTGTACGTGGCGAGGTCGCGGATGTAGTGGCTGTTGGCGGTGCCGAAGGGGCCGACCGAGGTGAAGAAGGCGTGGGGTGCGATCGCCATGAACGCGGCCAGAAGCAGATGGTAGGCGGCAAACACGGCGATCCCTGCCGAGAGCATCTGCGTGGCTGCGGCACTCGGTCGGCCGGCGGCGGTGGGGTGCTCGGCGACGTGGTTCATGGCTCCACGATATGGTTCAGGTGGAGCCCTGTAAAGGACCAATTTGAGCACGAGAGAGGGAACCAATTCCGGCCCGGAGCTGTTGCTCGGACTCGACCGCGGCGCGGGTCGCCCGTTGCGGGCGCAGCTCGAGGACGGTCTGCGCGAGGCGGTGCGCAGCGGACGGCTGGCGGCGCATGCGCGGCTGCCGCCCTCGCGCGCGCTGGCGGACGATCTCGGCGTCTCGCGGCGCCTCGTGGTCGACGCCTACGCCCAGCTGCTGGCGGAGGGCTACCTCGTCGCGCGCCGCGGCGCGGGCACGTTCGTGGCCGACACGCCCAGCTCCAGCGCGGCCCCGGCGGCCGAGCGCGATCCCGAGGCGCCGGCGTTCGACTTCTTCCCCGGCTACCCCGACCTCGCCTCCTTCCCGCGCGCCGCCTGGCTGCGCGTGATGCGCGAGACGCTGCGCACGGCGCCCGACCGCGCCTTCGGCTACCCCGACCCGCGCGGGGCGCCCGAGCTGCGCCAGGCGCTCGCGGCGCACCTGCGCCGGGTGCGCGGGGTGGTCGTCGAGCCCCATGCGATCGTCGTGTGCGCGGGCGCGGCGCAGGGCTTCGCGCTGCTCGCGCGGGCGATCGGACGCCCACCCGCCCCGCCGCGCGTGGCGGTCGAGGACCCTGGCCTGCCGGCCCACCGCGCGATTCTCTCCGCCCACGGCGCGGAGCTGCTCGCGCTGGCGGTGGACGCCGAGGGGGCGCGGATCGAGGAGCTCTCCGGGCTCGCCGCCGCCGCGGGAGCGATCGACGCGGTGCTGGTGACGCCCGCCCACCAGTCGCCAACCGGCGTGGCGCTCTCGCCGGCGCGGCGGGCTGCGCTGCTGGCGTGGGCCAGCGACGTGGACGGCCTCGTGATCGAGGACGACTACGACGCCGAGTACCGCTACGACCGCGCCCCGTTGGCGGCGATGCAGGGGCTCGCACCCGAACGCGTGGTCTACATGGGCACGGTCAGCAAGACGCTCGCGCCCGCGCTGCGGATCGGCTGGCTGGTGCTCCCGGCGCGCCTGCGTGACGCGGTCGTGGGCCAGAAGGTGCTCGCCGACCACGGCTCGCCCACGCTCGACCAGCTCGCGCTCGCGCGCCTGCTCGACAGCGGCGCCTACGACCGTCACCTGCGGATCGCCAGGCGCCGCTACCGGGCCCGCCGTGACGCGCTCGTACGGGCGCTCGCTCGCCATCTCCCGGGGGCGCGCGTGACCGGCGCCGCCGCGGGCCTGCATGCGATCGTGCGGCTCGATCGGCCGGTCGACGGGCTCGCGCTCGTGCGGCTGGCGCGCGAGCGCTCGGTCGGGGTGTACCCGCTCGGCTACGGCTACATGGACATCCGCCCAGTTGACGACGGCCTGGTGCTGGGCTACGCCAACCTCGCCGAGCCGGCTATCGAGGAGGGGATCCGCCGGCTGGCGGACGCGCTCGCAGAGCTGCCGAGCGGGCCGCCGCCCGATCGGGTGGGGACCGGGCCCACGAACGAGGGCGGGGCGATCGCGAGGTACTGACCGAAGGCCCACGCCGCCAGGCGCCGGTTCTCGAATGCACGCACGATCGCCGTGAGCGCGCGCGAGGGGGTGATCTGGCCGACCGCCCGCTGGCTGGCGAGCAGCCAGCGGAACTTGGGCGCATGGGCGTCGGAGAAAGCCGCGTAGCGTGCGAGCGCCTGCTCGCGCGTGCGCCGGCCCTCGAGCACCCCCCGCAGCTCGCGCCCGCACGCCAGCCCGAAGTAGATCGCGGTGCGGATCCCCTCGGCGGTGAGCGGCAGGCAGTGTCCGGCGGAGTCGCCCGCGAAGAAGACCTCGTCCTCGACCGCGCGGCGCAGCTTGTGCGGGATCCAGTTGCCCTGGTATCCCTCGGGGGGAAGGTCGAGCTCGCGCGCGAGCCGCACCGTGGGCTCCTTTACGTGGTGGCTCGGCCAGAAGGAGCCGATCCCCACGCGGAGCTCATCGTGCGCGGGGAAGCTCCAGCCGTAGCCGGCCCTGATGTAGCCGGCGTCGATCCACAGCTCCATCTCCCTCCCGGTACCGGGAGGGTGGACCTCGAGGCCGCGTGACAGCGGCGCCTGCGGCGGCTGGATCGGCGTGGTTCTGGAGAGCACCCGGCGCCAGCCGAGCGCGTCGACGATCAGCGGCGCGCGCAGCTCGCCGCGGTCGGTCTCGACGGTGTGCCCCTCACGGCCGGTGACCGTGGCGGTCTCGAACTCGAGCTCGCCGAGGTCGGCCTGTTCCCACATCTGCTCGCACAGCACGCGGTAGTCGAACGTCGAGAACGACCACGGCAGCGACCAGCGGGCGGTGCGGTAGGGGGTGTGCACGACCAACTCGTCGAAGCTCTGGCGGTGTGAGCCCATCAGCTGTAGCGCCTCCAGCCACACCGTGGGCATCGCGCACGCGGAGGTCTGGCGCTCGCCGAGCTCGTAGCGGTCGACCACGAGCACGCGCGCTCCCGCGCCGGCCAGCTCGCGCGCGACCGCCAGGCCTGCGAAGCTGACCCCGCACACGAGCACGTCGCAGTCGCGCTCCAAGCGGGTGCGCTGCTCCCCCCGCTTCGTCGCTCGCACAGGCATATCGCCGCAATGATACGGCTGCGCTACGCTTCGCCCGGTGCAAACAGTGATGGAGAATCCCGAGGCCCGCGTGGTCGACGGGTCAAATGGGCTCCTGCTCGAAGTGGACGGGCAGATCGTCCCCAACTACGACGCCACGTTCAGGGTGATCGAGGAGGGCGAGGTGGTGACAGGCCACGTCGTCCGCATCGACAAGGACGAGGTGCTCGTAGACATCGGCTACAAGTCCGAGGGCGTCATCCCCGCCAACGAGCTGTCGATCCGCAAGGCGGTCGATCCCAACGAGGAGGTCCACCTCGGCGAGGAGGTCGACGCGATCGTCCTCACCAAGGAGGATCAGGACGGCCGCCTGATCATGTCCAAGAAGCGGGCGCGCTTCGAGAAGGCATGGCGCCGCATCGAAACCGCGGCCGAGTCGGGCGAGCCGGTGGAGGGGACCGTGATCGAGGTGGTCAAGGGCGGCCTGATCATCGACCTCGGCGTGCGCGGCTTCCTGCCCGCCTCGCTCGTGGACATCAGGCGCGTCCCCAACCTCGACGAGTACATGGGCACGAAGATCGAGACAAAGGTGATCGAGCTCAACCGCTCGCGCAACAACGTCGTCCTCTCGCGTCGCGCGGTGCTCGAGGAGGAGCGCAAGGAGGTGCGCCAGCAGATCCTCGACCGCCTGCAGCCGGGCCTGGTCGTCGAAGGGCAGATCTCCAACATCGTCGACTTCGGCGCGTTCGTGGACCTCGACGGGATCGACGGGCTGATCCACATCTCCGAGCTGTCCTGGTCGCATGTCAACCACCCGAGTGAGATCCTCTCGATCGGCGACACGGTCAAGGTCAAGGTGCTCGACATCGACCGCGACCGCCAGCGGATCTCGCTCGGCCTCAAGCAGACCCAGGAAGATCCCTGGCAGCGGATCGTGGACACCTACAACGTCGGCGACGAGCTCGCCGGCAAGGTCACCAAGGTCGTCACCTTCGGAGCGTTCGTCGAGATCCTCGACGGCGTCGAGGGTCTCGTGCACATCTCCGAGCTGGCCCCCCACCACGTCGAGAGCCCCCGCGAGATCGTGCACCCAGGCGATGAGATTCGCGTGAAGATCCTCGAGATCGACTCCGAGCGCCGCCGCCTGTCGCTGTCGGCCAAGCGCGTCGAGGACCAGATCCTGCCGGTCGCCCGCCCGGGCGAGGCGGAGGAGCAGCCCGCGGACGAGGCCCTGCCCGCCGCAGAGGCGCCGGCGAGCGCGGATGGCCCAGAGGCGTCGCAGGCCGGCGCCGAGGTTAGCGACGCTCCGCAGCCGGACGCCGAGACGACGGATGTCTCCGAGCCGCCCGCCGAGGCCGTCTCCGAGCCGGCCGTCGAGGCCGCCGCCGAGCCCGCTGTGGCCGAGCCGGCCGAGGTGGAGGCCGAGCAGCCCGCCGCTGAGGAGGCCGCGCCCGAGCAGGCCGCCGCGCCCGAGGCGCAGGCGAGCGGCGAGGATGCCGCGGCGGACGCTCCCGCGCCCGAGCAGGCTGCAGCGCCCGCGGACGGCGGCGCCGAGAGCGCACCGGCGGGCGAGGCCGGCGCCCCGGCCTGACCCAGTTCGAGCGGCGCTGAGGGGCGTGGAGACGGTGGTGCCGTTTGTCGGGCTGACCGGGGGTCTCGGCGCGGGCAAGTCAACAGCGCTCGCGGCGCTCGGCAGGCTCGGCGCCGAGGTGATCTCGAGCGACGCGATCGTGCACGAGCTCTACGCCGCGCCGGAGTTGCGCGACGCGGTGGTCGAGCGCTTCGGCAGCGAGGTCGCCCCCGACTGCGGCGCGGTCGATCGTTCTGCGCTCGCGGCGCGGGCCTTTGCGACCCCCGAGGATCGCGCCTGGCTCGAGGGCCTGGTGTGGCCGCTGGTGGGCGTGCGGGTGGCGGAGTGGCTCGAGCGCGCTCGCGCCCGCCAGCCGCCGCCGCGGGCGGCGGTGGTGGAGGTACCGCTGCTGTTCGAGGCGGGTCTCGAGGGGATCTACGACGCCACCATCGCGGTCGTCTGCGACGAGCGGCTGCGCAGCGGACGCGCGAGCGCGCGTGGGCATGCGCTCCTCGACGAGCGTGCAGCTCGCCAGCTCCCGCAAGAGGAGAAGGCGCTGCGGGCCACCTATGTCGTTCACAACGACGGCAGCGAGGAGGAGCTTGAAGCGGAGCTGTCGTCGGTTCTTGGCAAGCTTGCAGGATGAGTCCCCGTACGCTGGGCGGCAGCGCCGCGATCACGGTGGTCGCGTTGATCCTCGCCCTCGTAGCGCTCGGGCTGCAGCAGGGGGCACGCAACACCTTGCTGCCGCTGAGCAACGCGAGCATCATCCGCAAGCAGGCGGCCGCCAAGCACCTCGACCCGGCGTTGATCGCAGCGGTGATCTACGCCGAGAGCAAATTCGAACCGCGCCCATCGCCGGCCGGTGCGCAGGGGCTGATGCAGATCCTTCCCGCCACCGCCTACTTCCTCGCCCACCGCTCTGGTGGAACGGCCTTCACTGCCTCCGACCTCGCGACGCCGCGGGTGAACATCGCCTACGGCAGCTACTACCTGCGTTACCTGCTCGACCACTATTCGGGCAACGAGCTGCTCGCGGTGGCGGCGTACAACGGCGGCCTGGGCAACGTGGACAGCTGGGTGGCGCGCGCCGGCGCGGCGGGCCACGAACTGACCGCCGATGCGATCCCGTTCCCCGAGACGCGCGAATACGTCTCGCGCGTGCTCAGCGCCCAACAGGCCTACAGGGCGAGGTACGCGCATGAGCTGGGGATCCAGTAGGGCGAGGCCCCGAACGGGCGGCAGGCCCCGCCGGCGGGGCCGCTCGGCCCCACAGGACGCCAGGCGAGCGGCTAACGTAGGGAGCCGCCCGCATGCCGCCCTTTCGCCTGGATTCAGTCTTCACCCCGACGGCCGATCAGCCGAAGGCAATAGCCGGCCTGGCGGCTGGGATCGAGCGCGGCGAGAAGGCCCAGACGCTGCTCGGGGCGACCGGGACGGGCAAGACGATGACGATGGCGGGGGTGATCGAGGCGGTGCAGCGCCCGACGCTCGTGATCGCCCACAACAAGACGCTCGCGGCGCAGCTGTGCAACGAGTTCCGCACCTTCTTCCCCGACAACGCGGTCGAGTACTTCGTCTCCTACTACGACTACTACCAGCCCGAGGCCTACGTGCCCAGCCGCGATCTGTACATCGAGAAGGACTCGGCGATCAACCAGGAGGTCGACCGCCTGCGCCACGCCGCCACCGCCGCCGTGTTCGCCCGCCGCGACGTGATCGTGGTGGCGTCGGTGTCCTGCATCTACGGCCTCGGCTCGCCACAGACGTATGAGATGAACATGCAGATCCTCAAGCGCGGCGAGGAGATCGACCGCGACCAGCTGCTGCGCAAGCTCGTCTCGATCCAGTACACACGCAACGACAGCGTGCTCTCGCGGGGGACCTTCCGCGTACGCGGCGAGACCCTCGAGGTGTTCCCTGCCTACGCCGAGACGGCGTTCCGCGCGACGCTGTTCGGCGACGAGGTCGAGCGCCTGCAGCACTTCGACCCGCTCACCGGCGAGCTGATCGCGGACGACCTCGAGCACGTGGCGATCTGGCCCGCCACCCACTACACGGTCAAGGAGGGGACGATCGAGGCGGCCGTGGAGGAGATAGGTCGCGAGCTGAACGAGCGCTGCGAGCAGCTCGAGTCCGAGGGCAAGCAGCTGGAGGCCCACCGCCTGCGCCAGCGCACCCAGTACGACATGGAGATGCTGCGCGAGGTGGGGTTCTGCTCGGGGATCGAGAACTACTCCAGGATCCTCGACGGCCGCCGCCCCGGCGACCGCCCCTACTGCCTGATCGACTACTTCCCCAAGGACTTCATCTGCTTCATCGACGAGTCCCATCAGACGGTGCCGCAGATCGGCGGCATGTTCGAGGGTGACCGCTCGCGCAAGCAGACGCTCGTGGACTACGGCTTCCGGCTCCCCAGCGCGCTCGACAACCGCCCGCAGACCTTCGCGGAGTTCCTCTCGATCACCCCCCAGATGATGTTCGTCTCGGCCACCCCGGGCGACTACGAGCGGACCCAGTCGAGCAACGTGGTGGAGCAGATCGTGCGCCCCACGGGCATCGTCGACCCGGCGGTGGAGGTGCGCGAGACACGTAACCAGATCGACGACCTGATGAACGAGGTGCGCGTACGCGTGGAGCGCGACGAGCGGGTGCTGGTGACCACGCTCACCAAGAAGATGAGCGAGGACCTCTCGGGCTACCTGCTGGAGATGGGCTTCAAGACGCGCTACCTGCACTCCGAGATCGACACGCTCGAACGGATCCAGATCATCCGCGACCTGCGGCTGGGCGAGTACGACGTGCTGGTGGGCGTGAACCTCCTGCGCGAGGGGCTCGACCTGCCCGAGGTCTCGCTCGTGGCGATCCTCGACGCCGACAAGGAGGGATTCCTGCGCGGTGAGACCTCCCTGATCCAGACGATCGGGCGGGCGGCGCGCAACGTGGACGGAACCGTGCTGATGTACGCCGACCGCGAGACGCGCGCGATGCGCGCGGCGATCTCGGAGACCGACCGCAGGCGCGCGATCCAGCTCGCCTACAACGAGCGCAACGGGATCACCGCCGCGACGATCGTGAAGGGGATCTCCGACATCGCCGAGTTCCTGCAGGCAGAGTCGAAGGTGCCGCGCGGGCGCAAACGGCGCACCCGCGCGCGGGGGGCTGACAAGGAGATGCCCAAGCACGAGCTCGAGCGGATGGTGGTCGAGCTCGAGGAGGAGATGCTGGCGGCAGCCGAGGATCTGCGCTTCGAGTACGCCGCGCAGCTGCGCGACGAGCTGCGCGAGCTGCGTCGCGATCTGCAGGAGATCCGCGCCGAGGAAGCGCCCGCGGACGCGGGCGCCCCAAGCGGAGCCCCGAGGAGCGACATCGCCTAGGATGCCCGCCGTGGATCTCGACCGCCAGGCAATCGAACGCAGGGATTTCCCGATCGCCCGGCGCGGTTACGACCCCGCGGCGGTCGACGCGCACCTGCGCGCGGTGGCGGCCGAGCTCGAGGACCTACGCCGGGCGGGCGCGAGCGGCGGCGCCGACGTGTCGCTCGCCACGAGCGCCGCGGGCCACGTACAGAGCATCATCGCGGCCGCCGAGACGGCCGCCGCGGAAATCGAGCGCCAGGCGCTCGAGAGCGCGCGTCAGGCACGCGAGGCGGCCGACCGCGACGCTGCGCACACGCGCGAGCAGGCGGTCGCGAAGGCGCGCTTGCAGGTCGCCGCGGTGGGCCACGTGGCCGCCACGCTGCTCGAGCGGGTGGGTGGCATGGACGCCGAGGTGCGCGGCCTGCTCGACAGCCTGCGGGCAGGCGGCAGCCGCCTCGCGGGTGATCTGGAGGCGGTCGAGACGAACATGGGGGAGCTCTACGACGCGGCCTCCGGACAGGCCCACCCCGCTACCCCGCCCGAGCCGGTCGAGGCGTCTGCACCCGCGCCGGCTGTGCCTGCACCCGCGCCAGACTCCGCCGCGCCGGACTCGGGCTCGGCGCCGGCCGCGCCCGAGCCGGCCGCGAAGCAGGCCCCCGCGCAGACGCCCGCAAGCGTTTCCGGCGACCTCGACGGAGCGCGTCTGATCGCGCTGAACATGGCGCTCAACGGCGAGTCCCGGGCGGACACCGAGCGCTACCTCGCGGACAACTTCGAGCTGTCCGACCGCGGCAAGCTGGTCGAAGAGGTGTACGCGGCGATCGAGGGCTAGGGCGACGACGGCGGCCTCACGCGGAGGGGTCGACGATCTGCAGGCCGTCGAAGTAACCGCGATAGAAGCCGCGGTCGCGAGTCAGCAGACGGTCCGCTTGCACGAGCGCGTGGGCGCCGATCAGGAAATCGGCGATCACCCGGTCCCGTGTGCCGCGCCGACGCCTGTACACGCCCCACATCGTTCCGGCGGCCAGTGCTGCTTGGGTCTCGGCGGCCGAATAGCCCACCCGCAGGGCCGCGAGTCTGTCGGCGGCTGTCTCGGCGTCGTGGAGCCCCGCGGCGCACTCGGCCCAGACGACCTCGCATGCCACCAGCTGTCCCTCTTGCAGGCACTGCCGGAGGCCGACCGCAGAGGCGCGGCCGAACGTCTCGTCGCCGCCGATGACGTCAAGCAGGATGCTGGTGTCGACCGCGGTGATCAAACGAGATCGGCATCGCCGCGAAGCTCGCGGATGATCTCGTCGGTGCTTCGGCCGAGGTCAACGCTCCCGTATACGGAGTCGACCGGGTCTTCGCGACTCGACTTGAGCGCCACCAGACGCCCCCCCTCCTCGGTGAAGTCGAGCTCGTCGCCGGGCCTGATGTCGAGGCGCTCGCGCAGCGGCTTGGGCACGGTCACTTGACCCTTCTCCGACACTGTAGCCTTCATTCCTACCAGACTAGCACTACTTCCTACCTATCTGGGCCTACTGCGAGGGTAGACCCGAACGTCTGTTCGCAGTCATAGAATGGATGCAGATGGCGCCCGGCAACCAGATCATTGTCTCGGGCGCGCGCGAGCACAACCTCAAGGACGTCTCGCTCGCGCTCCCGCGCGAGGCACTCGTGGTGATCACGGGGCTGTCTGGCTCGGGCAAGTCGAGCCTGGCGTTCGACACGATCTACGCGGAGGGCCAGCGCCGCTACGTGGAGTCTCTGTCGGCGTATGCGCGCCAGTTCCTCGGGCAGATGGACAAGCCCGACGTGGATTCGATCGAGGGTCTCTCGCCGGCGATCTCGATCGATCAGAAGACCACCTCGCGCAACCCGCGCTCGACGGTGGGAACGGTGACCGAGATCTATGACTACCTGCGGCTGCTGTGGTCGCGCGTGGGCAAGCCCCACTGTCCGATCTGCGGGCGGCCGATCGTCGGACAGTCGGCCGAGCAGATCATCGACCAGGTGATGGAGCTGGCGGAGGGGACCCGCTTCATGGTGCTCGCGCCGGTCGTGCGCGGCCGCAAGGGTGAGTACGGCAAGCTCCTGCAGGAGCTGCGGGCGGACGGGTTCGCGCGCGTGAAGATCGACGACCGGGTGCGCATGCTCGAGGAGTCGATCGTGCTCGACAAGCGCTACAAGCACGACATCTCGGTGGTGGTCGACCGCCTGGCGATGCGCCACGACGTGCGCAAGCGCCTGGCGGACTCGATCGAGACCGCGGTCGCCCTCGCCGAAGGGTTGGTGGAGGTCGAGATAGTGGGCTCCGGCCGTTCGGCCTCCGCCGGCGGGTCGCTCGCTGCAGGGACCGGCGGCGATGGCGGCGACGTCGAGCGCACGCACGCCACCGGCGCCAAGGGTGCGCGCGCGGCGACCGCCCAGATCGTGCCGGGGATGGCACCCGAGCCGGGCACGATCTACACCTTCTCCGAGCGCTTCGCCTGCCCCGAGCACGGCCCCTCGCTGGTGGAGCTCGAGCCGCGGATCTTCTCGTTCAACTCCCCACACGGGGCGTGCGAGCGCTGCACCGGGCTCGGCTCGCAGATGGAGATCGACCCCGAGCTGGTGGTGCCGAACGCGACGCTGTCGATCGCCGAAGGGGCGCTCGCGCCGTGGGCGAACAGCGCCTCCAACTACTACGAGCAGGTGACCGAGGCGATCGCCGAGCGCTACGGCGTGGACGTGACGGCGCCGTGGGAGGAGCTCAGCGACGAGCAGCGGGGCGTGTTCCTGTACGGGACCGGCGGGGAGGCGGTGCAGGTGACCTACCGCAACCGCTACGGGCGGCGTCGCACTTATGCCACCCGCTTCGAGGGGATCGTTCGCAACCTCGAACGGCGCTACCGGGAGACCGACTCGGAGCTCTCGCGGGAGAAGATCGAGGAGTACATGTCGCTGCGCCCGTGCCCGGTGTGCGGCGGGGCGCGCCTGCGTGCCGAGTCGCGCGCGGTGCTCGTGGGCGGCACCCGGATCGAGGACTTCTGCGCACTCTCGGCGCGTCGGGCGCTGCAGTGGCTGGAGGAAGTCGAGCTCTCGGAGACCGATCGGCACGTGGCGCGCCTGATCCTGCGCGAGATCTCCGAGCGGCTGCGCTTCCTGGAGAACGTGGGCATCGGCTACCTCTCGATGGACCGGGCGGCCGCCACCCTGTCCGGGGGCGAGGCGCAGCGGATCCGCCTTGCCACGCAGATCGGCTCCTCGCTCGTGGGCGTGCTGTACATCCTCGATGAGCCCTCTATCGGCCTGCACCAGCGCGACAACTCCAAGCTGATCGCGACGCTCGAGCGGCTGCGCGACCTGGGCAACACGGTGATCGTGGTCGAGCACGACGAGCAGACGATGCGCGCGGCCGACCACCTGGTGGACCTCGGCCCCGGCGCCGGCGAGCACGGCGGCCGGATCGTGGCCCAGGGCACCGCGCGCGAGGTGGAAGCGGTGGCGGACTCGCTCACCGGTCAGTTCCTCTCGGGCGCGCGCACGATCGAGGCGCCCGTGCGCAGGCGCACGCCGAGCGGCTACGTTGAGATCCTCGGCGCCTCCCAGCACAACCTGCGCGACATCGACGTGCACGTCCCGCTCGGGGTGCTCACCTGCGTCACGGGAGTGTCGGGGTCGGGCAAGTCGACGCTGGTCAACGACGTGCTGTTCAAGGCGGTGGCCGGCCGGCTGCATCGCGCGCGCAAGCGACCGGGATCGCACCGCGCGATCCACGGGGTCGAGCAGCTGGACAAGATCATCGCGGTCGACCAGTCGCCGATCGGGCGCACGCCGCGCTCGAATCCCGCGACGTACACGGGTCTGTTCGACGTGATCCGCGACCTCTTCTCGAAGACCCAGGAGGCACGCGCGCGCGGCTACAAGCCAGGGCGGTTCAGCTTCAACGTCAAGGGTGGGCGCTGCGAGGTGTGTCGCGGCGACGGCCAGATCAAGATCGAGATGCACTTCCTGCCCGACGTGTACGTCCCCTGCGAGCAGTGCCACGGCAAGCGCTACAACCGCGAGACACTCGAGGTGCGCTTCAAGGGCAAGAGCATCGCCGACGTGCTCGACATGCCCGTGGAGGAGGCGCTGCACTTCTTCGAGCACATCCCCAAGGTCCGCCGTCGCCTGGAGACGCTGAACGCGGTGGGGCTCGGCTACATCCGGCTCGGCCAGCCGGCCACCACGCTCTCGGGCGGCGAGGCCCAGCGCGTGAAGCTCGCCACCGAGCTCTCCAAGATCGCCACCGGCAGCACGCTCTACATCCTCGACGAGCCCACCACCGGGCTGCACTTCGCGGACGTCCAGCGGCTGCTCGAGGTGCTCCAGCGGCTCGTGGACGCGGGCAACAGCGTGGTGGTGATCGAGCACAACCTCGACGTGATCAAGTCGGCCGACCGCCTGATCGACATGGGACCCGAGGGCGGGGAGGAGGGCGGCATGCCGGTGGCGGTGGGTACCCCCGAGGAGGTGGCAGCAGAGCCCGCCTCGCACACGGGCAGGTTCCTGGCCGAGCTGCTATCGCCGACCGTCAAGCGCGGCGCGGGAAAGTCGCCGGCGCGCAAGCGCCGAGCCAAGATCGCGGCCTGAGCGATGCGCGGGCTCGGGCGCGAGCTGCGCCTGTGGGGGCAGAAGTGGCGCTGGTATGAGCGCAACTCGCTGCCGTGGAACCGCGTGCGCATCCACTGGGAGCTGATGCGCCGCGAGGCGTTCGCGCGATGGCCGATCCACGGCAACGTGCTCGAGGCGCTGCGCGAGGGGCGCCTGCAGATCGGTCCGGGCGTGCTGCTCGAGCCGGGCGTGTGGATCACGGCGCCCGGCGACGCGCGTGTGGTGATCGGCGCGGGTACGTTCCTGAACCTCGGCGTGATGGTCGCCTCGCAGGAGCTCGTGGAGATCGGCGAGCACTGCATGCTCGCCAACGGCTGCTTCGTCTCGGACGCCAACCACCGCTTCGACGATCCGCGCCGGCCGATCACCTGGCAGGGCTTCGAGAGCCGCGGGCCAACGCGGATCGGGGCGAACTGCTGGCTGGGCGCCAACGTGGTCGTGACCAGCGGGGTGACGATCGGCGAGCGCTGCGTGATTGGCGCGAACAGCGTGGTCACGGCCGACGTGGAGCCCTTCTCGATCGCCGCGGGTGCGCCCGCACGGGTACTGCGCGCCGTGCAGTACCCGGACCGGGCGCGCGGCTCGGCAGGTAGCGCGGATTGAAGTAGCGTGCCGTTGATGGACCTGTACGAGGCGATGCGCTGCGCGCCCACCACCCGGCGCTTCGGGCCCGACCCGGTGCCGCGCGAGGCGCTCGTACGCGCGCTCGAGAACGCGCGCTTTGCGCCGAGCGGCGGCAACCGCCAGGGCTGGCGCGTGGTCGTCGTCGAGGACCCCGCCTCGCGCGCGGCGCTGCGCGACCTGTACCTGCCCCGCTGGCGCGCCTACATGGAGGCGACCGGGGGGGCGCGCATGCTGACCGAGCCGGCCGGGCTCGACCCCAAGCGCGTGCGCATGGTGCAGCGCGCCAACGAATACGCCGAGCGGCTCGCCGAGGTGCCCGTGCATCTCCTCGTGGGCGTGCGGCTCGAGGACGTGCTGGCGACCGACGCAGAGCTTCCGCGCCAGAGCATCGTGGGCGGCGCGTCGATCTACACGTTCGTCCAGAACCTGCTGCTGGCGCTGCGCGCGGAGGACCTGGGCGCGGCGATGACGACTCTGCTGGTGCCGGCCGAGGCTCAGGTCAAGCGGCTGCTCGAGATCCCCGAGGACGTGGCGCTCGCCGCGCACATCGGCGTGGGCCACCGCGCCGACCCCTGGCCCGGGCGGCTCTCACGCCGCCCGGTGGGAGAGTTCGCGTTCGCCGAGCGCTACGGCGTGCCGCTCGAGGGCGCCTAGAAGGGACCTTCGCCGGGCGGTCCGCCTTCGGTGACACGGCTTTCCTGGACGCATTGGCCGCTGCGCAGCCCGCCAACCTGGTTGGGCTGGGGCAGGCGCGGGAACAGGCTGCCGAAGTGTTCCTCGACGGTGTCCCAAACGTTGCTGTTGCCGCTGCAGGCGAGGTTGCCGGTGATCGTGTTGGCGAGGATCTCGACCGCGTCGGGACTGGCGAGCTGGTCGTTGCTGACGGTCACGCTCCCCTTCACGTGCAGTCGTTCGAGCCCGAGCCAACACGAGCTCAGGGCGCTCACCAGCACGTTGCCGGTGATCGAGCTGTCCGCGTAGGCGCTGAACACCTGGGAGCCTTCTGGCTGGCAGAATTGGCCGCCGCCGCCGCCGAGCTGCGCTACGCCACCGGCGATCGCGTCGTTGTGGACGATCACCGACAGCGCTCCGCTGGCGGATATGCCTCCTCCGACCTGGCTGCGGCTCGAGAGGAACGGCGGTTCCTCGGGTCGTTTCAGCGAGGGGTCATCAGCACAGGGGTAGCTCGCCGCATCGCAGCCCAACACGAGCCTCGCCGTGGCACCAACGCTGATCTTGCCGGTGACGTGCAGATAGGAGCCGATTCGGCCGCGCGGATTGCGCGCGTTGAGCGCGAAGTCGGCGTACAGCGCGCTACGAGGCCTGATCGTGACGTTGCCTTGCACGATTGCGGGCCCGGCGTCGACGTAGCACTTGCCTTCGACGATCACGCTCGAGTTGTATGTCCCGGCGAGCACCCCTGGGGCGTGCGCCGTGCCGAAGCAGATCGGAGGCGAAGCCAGAGCGCTGCCCGCGCCGGTCAGCGCCACGGCGCCCGCGGTCGCGGCGCTCGCGACCCCGATTGCACACAGCCGTCCGAGTCCCAGCATCAGCCCCCCTCGCGTAGATCCACACGCCGCCCCGGGCGCGTCGGCTCATCCAGCCGAAGGGTAGCGCTGATATGTATAAGTCGCGTGTTTGGCGCTACCCCAATTGCAGACGCAGCTCGGCGAGCTCGGCGGGGTCGATCGAGTAGGTGTGCTCGGGGGCGGGATAGCGGCGCGTGCGCACGTCCTCCGCGAAGGCTGCCACGCCGTCGTTCATGTCCTGCTGGATGTTCGCGTAGCGCTTGACGAAGCGCGCGCCGAGGCCGTCGCGGATGCCGAGCAGATCGTGGAACACGAGCACCTGGCCGTCGGTGGCGGGGCCCGCGCCAATGCCGATCACGGGGATCTCCATGAGCCCCATCAGCTCCTCGGTCACGCCCGCGGGGATCGCCTCGAAGACGATCGCGAAGCAGCCCGCCTCCTGCAGCGCGAGCGCCTCCGCGGCGATGCGGGCCGCCGCGGTCGCGCTGCGACCCTGGGCCTTCCAGCCGCCGAGCGCGGTCGAGGTCTGGGGGGTCAGGCCGACGTGGCCCATCACGGGGATGCCCGCGCCGACGATCGCGCGCGCCCGCCGCACCGGCGCCTCGCCGCCACCCTCGAGCTTGACCGCCTCGCAGCCGGCCTCCTTGACCATCCGCATCGCGGTCGTGATCGCCTGCTCGTCTGAGATCTCATACGAGCCGAACGGCAGG
>FSYY01000097.1_pt1 | contig 46397 bp, 42 predicted proteins | sample 1638681 | NCBI WGS metagenome assembly FSYY01 (sample SAMEA3914813, study PRJEB12502) | metagenome | biome: forest; material: soil | place: Canada | collected 2011-07-07 | depth 0.3 m | reverse complement strand
GGGACATAGAACGAGGGGGTCCAGCCTCAGTGTGCCCGGACCGGTCGTCGGGCTCGTTGGGCAGCGTCGTCATCGTCGGGAGCCGTGGCGAGTAGCTCCCGCACGCGGGGGATTACCTCGCGCCCGTAGAGCTCGACGTGTGGTGCGAATCGGCTCGGGGCCCCGCCGATGATGGCGAGCATCAGCGGCAGGCCGTAGCGGGCGGCTCGGATCACCGACTGCGGGCTGCCGCCGACACCGACCCATGTGGGGAGATGTCCCTCTGGGAGGGGAGGGCTCACGTACTGGTCGGTGAGCGGGGCTCGGAAGGTCCCGGACCATGTGACGGGTTGGTCGCGGAGCAGGCGTGTGAGCAGGTCGAGCTTCTCCTCGAACAGCGTGTCGTAGTCGACGAGGTCGAATCCGAACAGCGGGAAGGAGTCGGTCAGCGAGCCGCGACCGACGATCAGTTGTGCGCGACCGTTCGAGACCGCGTCGAGGGTCGCGAACTCGGTGTAGACCCTGACCGGGTCCTGCGTGCTCAGGACCGTCACGGCGGTGCCGAGCCGGATGCGTTCCGTTCGGCCCGCGATCGCGGCCAAAATGACATGACCTGCGGAGTCCATCATCTCGGGCCGGTAGTGCTCGCCGATGTTGAATGAGTCGATCCCGACGGCCTCGGCGAGGACGGCCTCCTCGATCGTGTTGCGGATGACGACGTCACCGTCGAGCGGTTGACCCGACTCGTCAACGCTCACGAAGGCGGGCGTATCCAATCCGAACTCAAATTCGCGTGCAGACATTGCCGCTCCTTTCTAAGCGCGCGGACGCCCCGGCCAGCCAGCCGGAGCGTCCGACCTCAGCGCGTCGCTGCCGCATTCCCCCGTGACGGGAGAACCTAGGGTTGGTCCGACGTGGCCCCAGCCTGAGCAGGAACGGACAGGAAGTCCGGCGGCGACACAACCCCGCCCGTGATTTGGGCGATCACGTAGTCGGTCAGAAGCGCAGCGCTGCCCGCCCGCGATGTGGCATTGGTGAGAGCAGCTCGTTCGGGCGATGCCCAGTACGGCGCCCACTCACCGGTGACGGCCATCCAGGTGATCGGCTTGGCACCGGCCATCGTCATGCGCACCTTGGCGGACTCGTGTGCCTCAGTGCTCACGCCGCCGGAGCAGTCAGGGACGAAGTAGACGTCAAACCCGCCCTTGATGGCTGAAAGTGCCGATTGGGCTAGACATACCTCGGTCGTGAGGCCGGCCATGATCAGCTTCTTGCGGCCCGTCGCCTCGACGGCAGCCCGCACGTCGGGGTGTGACCAGGCATTCGACGACGGGCGGTCGATTGGCGTGACTTCGGGGAACACGTCGCCGATCTCCTTGAAGATGGGGTCGACGAGCACGCTCCCCTGTGCACCGACCGTGGTCAGCACTGTCGGCACGCCCAGATCCTTCGCCGCCCTTGCGAGACCAGCGACGTTGTCGATCAGCAGACCATGATCGATCGAGTGCACGGCTAAGGCAACCGCCGGTTGGTGATCGATCAGCACCAGAACCGAGTTCTCGATTGTTAGTTCGTTTGGATTCTCGGACATGTATGTCTCCTTCGGATGATGAAAAGGTCTCGCTTGGGAATGCTGCTGGAGAGTGTCGGTCGCGAAGGGCGCGCTCGCATCTGCCAGTGGACAGTGCAAGTGGGCAGTCCCGCGGGGCACAGCGGCGCCTGGCGTGGCGGACGTTGGCCATTGCTCGCCACGGGCGGATGCGATCATTCCGTGCCGAGATCACCCTAAGCCGGCGCATTCAGCGCTCCTGGTCCAGATCGTGCTGGGATTCAGAGTCGCGCTTTAGCTGGGCGAGTACCGCAGCCAGAAGCCTCGTTTCTTTGGCCGCCTGATGGCCTCGTGCACCGCGGCGATGGGAGGCCAGCGGCTGCCTTTGGCAGCCCCCTCCTCCTTGCCGGCATCGGTGTGGCGATTGGCGACCCGGCTGGTGCGCTCGTAGTCGTGCCGCTTGGATGACTGCATCGTCCGTGGGGCTCGTCAGAAGCCGATCACGCGTCGGATCAAGACGATGTGTATCCGACCTGGCCGCTCCTGGTGGATCTCGAGAATCTTGCCGACCGAGCTGTTCTGCCCGTAGACCGCTACCGCGCGGGCGTCCTCCAGCTTGAGGCTGTGCTCGGTGATCCGCTGCTGCCCGGCTTCCAGCGTGGGGACGAGCTTGTGGGCGCCGACGACGAAGATCACGTTTGACGCGCCCCAGGCGTAGGAGGCGAGCTGGCTGCCGGAGGCCGAGGCTATGAGGAGGGCTCCGTCGCGGGTGACCGCGTGGACGCTGCCGAGGGCAAAGTCGGGTTGGCCGGCGATCGCCTTCATCTCCTGAGCCTGCGTTTCAAAGTCCAATGCCAACATCTTGTTGCGCACGGACTCGTACGGTCCACCGTCGTTGATCGCCTTCGCGATGCCGGTCTCCTCCAGCGTCACCGACGTGTTGGTCATCACCGAAGAGCCTTCCGGGATACGGGCGAGGACCGCGTGGCGCGCAGCGTCGAGATCATCGGCGACCTCGACGCTGAATCCGTGCTCCTCGAGCGCAACGACGGTCGTCGCGAGGGTCTCGTCGTCAGGAAGCGTGGTAAAGCGGCCAAATGCCTGGGTCGTGCTCATCGTCGTTCCTCCTGTGCTGTGCTGATGGTGCGCTCAGGGTGAGGCCGTCGCGGCTCGCTCGCATCCGCCAGCGGCCAGTCGTGGCTGGTCAGTGCGCGTTGTAAGGTCGGTGTCGTGGAGATGGCCACTCGCTCCCCGATCGCCGGCCGCGCCGCGGCGCTGGTCGGCCGGCGTATCGAGCGCGACGTGCTCGACCGGCTGATCGAAGCGGTTCGCGGGGGTGAGAGCCGGGCCCTGGTGGTGCGAGGCGAACCGGGCGTGGGCAAGACGGCGTTGTTGGACTACCTGGTCGAGCGAGCATCGGACTGCCGTGTGGTGCGTGCTGCTGGTGTCCAATCGGAGATGGAGCTTGCGTTCGCCACGTTGCATCAGCTGTTGGCACCGATGCTGGAGCACCTCGAGCATCTCCCGGTGCCACAGCGAGACGCACTGCGGACGGCGTTCGGCGTCAGTACCGGACCAGCACCTGATCGCTTCCTGGTTGCCCTAGCCGTCCTGGGCCTGCTCTCCGAGATCGCCGAGGATCAGCCGTTGATCTGCTTGGTGGATGACGAGCAGTGGCTCGATCACGCCTCGGCGCAGGTCCTCGCGTTCGTTGCGCGTCGCTTGCAGGCGGAGTCGGTCGGCATGGTGTTCGCGACACGGGTTCCGAACGACGACATTGCGGGATTGCCGGAGCTCGTGGTTGAGGGTTTAGGCGAGGACGATGCGCGCACACTGCTGGACTCCGTGCTGACCTCGCCCCTAGACGCGCAGGTCCGCGAGCAGATCGTCACCGACACACGCGGTAACCCGCTCGCGCTTTGGGAGCTGGCCCGGGGGCTGACTCCGGCGGAGCTCGCGGGCGGGTTCGGACTACCCGGCGGGGTACCGCTCTCGGGGCGGATCGAGGCGAGCTTCCGCCGGCGGCTCGACGCCCTTCCGGCCCAGACCCGCCTGCTGCTGGTGCTCGCCGCGGCTGACCCCGTCGGCGAGCCGTCGCTGGTGTGGAGGGCGGCCGAGCGACTCGGGATCGACCCCCAGGCCGCGACGCCAGCAGCCGACGCCGACCTGCTCGAGCTCGGCGCCCGCGTGCTATTTCGTCATCCGCTGGTGCGCTCGGCGGCCTACCGGTCGGCGTCACTTCAGGAGCGACAGGACGTGCACAGCGCCCTGGCGGAGGTCACCGATCCGGAGATCGATCCAGACCGCCGTGCCTGGCACCGTGCGCAGGCGGCAGCCGTTCCCGACGAGCTGGTGGCCGAGGAGCTCGAGCGCTCGGCGGGCCGAGCTCAGGCCCGCGGGGGGCTGGCCGCCGCGGCCGCGTTCCTGGAGCGCGCGGCGACGCTCACGCCCGAGCCTGGGCGCCGCACGCAGCGCCTGCTCGCGGCCGCGAGGACGAAGCGCGACGCCGGCGCGCTCGACGCGGCGCTGGGACTGCTGGTCGCGGTCGAGGCCGGGCCGCTCGATTCTCTGCAGCACGCGCGCGTGGACCTGTTGCGCGGACAGATCGCTTTGCAGCAGCGACGAGCGGCAGACGCGGGTCGGATCCTCGTGAGCGCCGCGAGGCGGCTCGAGCCGCTCGACGCCGAGCTGGCTCGGGAGACGTACCTCGAAGCGCTCAGCGCCGCGATGGCCAACGACCTCGAGGTTCCCGGCGGCACGCTCGAGGTCGTCGAGGCCGCGAGCGCGGCGCCCCTGGCTCCCGCACCGCCGCGTGCGATCGACGTCCTGCTCGACGCGCTCGCCACGCGACTGAGCGACGGGTTCGAGACAGCCGCACCAGTCCTCTCCCGAGCTCTCGAGCTGTTGCTCGACTTGGACGTCACCGACGAGCAGGGCGGGCGCTGGGTGTTCCTTGCCGGAGGCAGGGCCAGCGCGATCGTCGCCATCGAACTATGGGACGCGGACTCCCTGCACGCCCTCGCCGCTCGCCAGGCGCGGCTCGCGCGCGACACCGGCGCGCTCGTGAACTTGCAACTAGCGCTCGCCTTTCTCGCTAGAAGCCACTTGCTCGCCGGGGAGTTGACGGCGACGGCGGGGATCATCGAGGAAGATCGCCTGATAGCCGAGGTGAGCGGGAACCCACCGCTTCGGAATGCCGAGATGACGCTCGCGGCGTGGCGTGGCCACGAGGCATTTGTGTCCGAGCTGATCGACGCCGCCTCGCAGGAGGCAACCGCAGACTGGCGGAAAGCGAGCTCCTACGCGCGCTCGGTGCTCTACAACGGCCTCGGGCGCCACGACCTCGCGCGCGAGGCCGCGTGGAGCGCGTTCGTCGGCGATCCGGTCGGAAACGGGCCATTTGTCTTACCCGAGCTGGTCGAAGCGGCATCAAGGACGGGTGAAACGGTGCAGCTCAAGGCGGCGCTCGAGTGGCTGTCCAAGCGCACGGGTGCGATCTCCAGCGAGTGGGCGCTAGGAATCGAAGCGCGCGCCCGCGCGCTCCTGAGCGAGGGCGAGGAGGCCGAGCGCTCCTATCGCGACTCGATCGCTCACCTCGCTAACACCCGCACCCGCGTCGAGCTCGCGCGCTCGCACCTTCTCTATGGGGAATGGCTGCGACGTGAGCGCCGTCGCGTAGACGCGCGCGAGCAGCTGCGAGCCGCCCAGGAGATGCTCGCGACGATGGGCGTCGAGGCGTTCGCCGAGCGGGCTAGGCGCGAGCTCTTGGCCACCGGCGAGACAGCGCGTAAGCGCATCGTCGAGACGCGCGACGAGCTCACTGCCCAGGAGGCGCTGATCGCGCGGCTCGCGCGCGACGGGCTCTCAAACCCCGAGATCGGCACCCGCCTGTTCATCAGTCCGCGCACTGTGAAGTACCACTTGCGCAAGGTCTTCATCAAGCTCGACGTCAGCTCGCGCAACGAGCTCGATCGCGTCTTGCCCAGCGACCCGAGCTCCGCACCGACGCTCTAGCTGCGCACGCCACCCCGGTAGGCATGCTGCCACGCGACGACTGGCCACAGGCGCTGTCCCCTGGAGGATGCGAGCGCCCTCCGCGCAAACGACACTCGCCGCGATGCGCTCGCCCAACGAGTTCGACCCCAAGCATGTAGGAGCCATGCGTTGAACATCTGGTCGAACCCGCCCATGCAGACGCAGTTCCGGACCATCGACGGGTTGTCGATCCGCTTCGCCGAAGGCGAGCAGCGGGATCATCACGCTCTCTTGCTGAGCCCGTGGCCGGAGAGCCTGCTCGCGTTCGAGCCGGCGTGGGCGTGTCTGGCCGAGCACGCCCATCTGGTGGCCGTCGACTTGCCGGGCTTTGGTCATTCCCAGCGTCGCGAGGCACTGCTCTGCCCTCGGGCGATGGGCGAGTTCATCATTCGCGCCGCCGACGCATTCGAGCTCGAGAAACCGCATGTTGTCGGCCCCGACGTGGGTACCGGAGCCTCGCTCTTCGCCGCTGCGTTGTTTCCGGGCCGCTTGCGTAGCCTTGTCGTCGGGAGCGGAGGCGCGGCGTTTCCACTCCAGCTGGGTAGCGTGCTGAAGGACTGGGTCGAAGCCCCCGATCTCGAGGGTTACCGCCGCGCCGACCCGCGGCAGATCGTCGACGGCGTGCTGACCGCCGACATCAAGCGATACACGCTTCCCGACTTCGTCCGCGAGGACTACCTCTCCTCGTACGAGGGCGACCGCTTCGTCGAGTCGATGCGCTACGTGCGCACCTACCCGGCTGAACTCCCGGTTCTCCGCGATCTGCTGGCGGAGATAAAGACGCCGGTGCAGATCATCGCCGGCGCGCAAGACCCGGCGGTGCCACCGGTCAACGCCGAATTTCTTCATGAGCGGCTGCCCAACAGCAAGCTGGACGTCATCGACGCGGGGCACTTCACGTGGGAGGACGCGGCAGACGAGTACGCGGCGCTCGTTACGAGCTGGTGGAGCGGAGGCTACGCGACCACGGGGTCTGCGGCATGACTGGCCGCGACACGCAGCCCGCACGTGCTGGCGGCGAGCTCGCAATCGGCGTCGACCCGCCGATTGTGCGGCTGGGATACGGAGCCATGCAAATCCGTGGGCCCGCGGCGTAGGCGAGCCATGCGACCACGACGACCGTGAGCAACCACAAGACATCGCGGCCGCCCTTCACAGGTCGTCGCCGCCTGGTCCCGGGCGCTGTCGACTGACCGGTCGCGCTGTCCACTGGCGGATGCGAACGCAGCCACCGGGGACCGATGCTTGCGGAACGGGGCCCACAGGGCGGCCCGCCACGATCATCGGGAGGCTGGACATGAGTCAACAACGGCGTGCCGTGTGGGATGCGGCGGACTGCGCGCTGCTGCTGATCGATTACCAAAGCAGCGTACTGGCGCAGGTGTTCGAGCAAGACCGAAGGCTCATCGAGTTCAACGCCAGCAAACTCGCGAAGCTGGCCACGAGTTTCGAGATCCCGGTCGTCCTGAGCACGATCGGCGTCGAGATGGGTGTCAGAGAGGCCACGATTCCAGCGCTCACGGCCGAGCTCCCCGACATCGTGCCGATCGACCGGCACACACAGAACGCGTGGGAGTCTGTCGCGTTCGTGGAGGCGGTGAAGGCGACCGGCCGACAGCGGCTGGTTATCGGCGGGATCGTGACGTCCGTGTGTCTCACGCAGGTCGCTGTGAGCGCGTTGGGCGACGGCTACGAGGTCATGTTCGTCGAGGACGCCGTAGGCGACAGCCTCAGGGAGAACCATGACGTCGCGGTTTTAAGGCTCGCTCACGCTGGCGCCGTCCCGAACACGACGATGGCGATGATGGGTGAGTGGTTCCGCGATTGGAAATCGCCACTGGCGGCGTCGGCCCTCGAGCTCTTTGGTCCTTATCGCGAGGAGTGGGCGGCGCTCGTCAGAGCACCCGAGCACCTCGAGGTCATAGGCCTCGAGAGCGAGCAATGACCGGGAGATCCAACATGACCGAGGCGGCTAGCAACAGCGAGCCGGGTCTTGCTGTGCTCCGTGAGTTCTACGATGCCGTAGCGGCGGGAGATGTCGAGGCTGTGCTTGACCTCCTCGACCCCCAGGTCCAGTGGCGAGCCCCCGAGTCGCTGCCGTGGGGAGGAACCTTCCACGGTCATGACGGGGTCCGCGAGTTCTTCGCAAGGGTCATCGATCAACCCGCGGAGTTCGGCCGCGAGGTGCACGAGTATCTCGAGGTGGGCGACCGGATAGTCGTGCTGTTGCGGACATTCGGCCGGCGCAAGGAGGGCGACGGCGGGTTCGACGTGCTCGAGTTCCACGCGTGGACGGTTCGGAACGGCAAGCTCGTGGACTTCGATGGGACCTTCGACACGGCGACCGTGCTGCGTGCTTTGCAGCTTCAGCCGAGGGCCTAAGTCATGGCCAATGCACCTTCCAACACGCTCGTGCTCGCCGGCACCGGAAAGATTGGCTCCCGAGTCGCCGCCCAACTGACGAAGCTCGGCCTCGGCGTCCGCACAGCGGCACGCAACGGTGCTCATGTGCGCTTCGACTGGGACGACCCGACCACCCACAGCCCCGCCCTCGCCGACGTCGACCGCGTCTACCTCGTGGCGCCGGTCCTCAGAACGGACTTCGCCGATCAGGTGTCGAGCTTCCTGGATCTAGCCGAGGCCGCCGGCGTGCGTCACGTCACCTACCTCAGCGCCTTCGGCATCGACCAGGCCCCGCCCCAGGTCGCCCACAGGGCCGTCGAGCTCGATCCCATCGGCCGCGGCGCGATCACGTATACGATTCTGCGTCCCGCCTGGTTCTGCAGGATTTCAGCGAGACGTTCCTGAAGCCCGTCGACGGCGTGATCACGGTGCCCACCGGTGACGGCGCCGAGGCGTTCGTCGACGCGAGGCCTGCCGGCCCTAGCGGATGCCGCTGTCGTAGCTGATCGTGACGGTCGCGTAACGGTGGCTGCGCACCGTGACGCTCTGCGGGAAGCTACGCGGATACGGGCGCCCGGCTTCGGGAAGGAGCATGTAGCGGCCCGGGGGCAGACGCACGCTGAAGTATCCAGCGCTCGAGGAGCGCACCTTGCTCACCAGCCTGCCGCCCCGGCCACGCACGGCGATCGTCGCCTGGTAGGGGCGGGTGCATGTCTGGCCCACGCGCTGGACCGGACAGGTCGGCCCGTACAGCACGTGCCCGCGGATGCCGGAGTCCAGGCGCGCCGCCGCGCCCGGGGCGGCCAAGGTCATCGGGGGCGCCGTCAGCGTGAGCGCCGTCGTGAGGAGGAGCGCTTTGAGCGAACGCATCCGAGGATTGTCCGCGTCCGCGCAGATTCTTGCGCCACACCGCGCAGTGGCGGGCGGCTCACTCAGGGGCACGCCCACCGGGCGGTGCGAACTCACAAGGAGGCGGTCGTGGGGGCAGACGGGGCTAGGCTAGGCACCGATGCGGTCGGCTGCAGACACTGGCGGTGTGGTGGCGCGGAGCACGAGCTCCCAGCCCGAGCCGGTCTGGGCGCGCCGCTTCGCCGAGCCCTCGCGTGAACTGCGCAGGCTCTTCTCGGAGCTGTTCGGGACGTTCCTGCTCGTGCTCGCGGGGGCGGGCGCTCCGGTGGTGAACGCCTTCAGCCACGGCGGGGTCGGCCGCGGCGCGGCGGTCACCGCCCCGGGTCTGACGGTGATGGCGATCATCCTGTTCATGGGCACAGTCGGTGGGGCGCACCTGAACCCCGCGGTGAGCATCGCGTTTGCCGCGCGCGGGGACTTCCCCTGGCGACGGGTGCCGGGCTACATCCTGATGCAGCTCGGGGGAGCGGTACTCGCGGTGCTGTTCCTCGACGCCGTGTTCGGCGAGGTGGGAATGCTCGGAGCGACCGTGCCCGCCGGGATCGACGACACGAGCGCGATGTTGATCGAGCTGGTTCTGAGCGTTGGCCTCGTGAGCACGATCCTCGGGACCGCCTCAGGCGCGCAGAACGTGGGTGCGCTTTCGGCCGTGGGCGTGGGCGGATACATCGTGCTCGCGGGGTTGTGGTCGAGCCCGATCACGGGAGCTTCGATGAACCCCGCGCGCTCCTTCGCTCCCGACCTTGTGCTGGGCGACTTCGCGCACTACTGGCTCTACGCGCTAGGCCCGATCGCCGGCGGGCTGCTGGCGGTGGGAGCCGCGTTCATCCTGCGCGGACGCGGCGGCGGTGAGCACGCGCTCGTCGCGGCGCAGGGCACGGGCGCGGAGCCGCCGGGCCCACAGCGACCCTGACTCCGGCCGCGCGCGGCGTGAGCCACGAGGCGATCCTGATGGTCCTATTGTTGAAGGAGCGATGGCCAAGCCTCTCAAGTGGCTCGCGCGCCCGGAAGAGAAGGATTACGCGGCGGCGCGCAGCTACCTCTCGCTGCTGCTCGCGGGCGATCGCCTCGACGAGGCGGTCACGCTGCTGCGCGCGGCGCCAGAGGGGCACTGGCGCGCCAAGGACGTGCTGCGTGCGGCGGGCCTGCCGCTGCTCAAGCGCAAGCAGAGCGAAGAGGTGGCCGAGAAGCTGGAACACGCCAAGGCGGGCAGGCCGCTGTCACCGATCCTGCTGCTCCACGACGGCAGCGGCGCGCTGGTGATCGCCGACGGCTACCACCGCGCGTGCGCCGCCTTCCTCATCAGCGAGGACGCGCAGGTCCACGGTCGTCTGGCCCTGATGCCGCCGGTCGTGCGCACGTGACCCCGGAGCCGGTTGAGCGCACCCCCGAGACGGTCCCGATCCCGAGCCTGCGCGTCGACCGCATCGCCAACACGGTCGTCACGATCGTGCCGGTGGGGTTGCTCGGGCTGGCGGTCTGGTCGGCGTGGGGAGGCGCGCTCCACTGGAGCGACATCGTGGTATTCGCGGTCACCTACCTGCTGACCGGGGTCGGCGTGACGGTGGGCTTCCACCGGCTGTTCACGCACCGCAGCTTCAAGACGGGCGCACCGCTTCGCCTGCTGTTCGCAGCGCTCGGCTCGGCGGCGATCGAGGGGCCGGTGATCGAATGGGTGGCCACCCACCGCCAGCACCATCGCTTCTCAGACCACCCGGGCGACCCGCACAGCCCCCACCTCGGCGATGCCGTCGGGTGGCGCGGTGCCCTTGCCGGCCTCGGACACGCCCACCTGGGGTGGCTGTTCCGGGGCGAGGGCCTTGCCAGCGAGGAGCACTACGCCAAGGATCTGCTCGACGATCCGTTCGTGCGCTTCATCGATCGCACCTTCCTGCTGTGGGTGCTGGCCGGGCTCGCATTCCCGTTCGGCCTCGGGGTGGCGATCACGGGCACGCTCGTGGGCGGCCTCACGGGCCTGCTGTGGGGGGGCGCGGTACGGATCTTCTTCCTGCATCACGCGACCTTCTCGATCAACTCCCTGTGCCACTACTTCGGCCGCCAGCGCTTCCCCACCGACGATGAGTCGCGCAACCTGCAGTGGCTCGCGCTGCCCACGCTCGGCGAGGCGTGGCACAACAACCACCACGCCTTCCCCACCTCGGCCCGGCACGGACTGCGATGGTGGCAGCTCGACCCTTCGGCCTGGCTGATCTGGGTGCTCGAGCACACGGGGCTCGCGTGGGACGTCGTGCGGATCGCCCCCGAGCGCCAACTCGCCCGGGCGCAACGCGGTCGCTAGGCGCGGCTCAATGCGTTGGGGCCGACACGCCCAGACTGCGTCCGGACGCGTCGAGCGCTTCGACCTCCATGTAGGGACCCGGCGCACCGCTCGGCAGCGGGATCGCGGTCTCGAAGCCGCTACGCACGGCCTGTGCGGCGGGGGCGAGGTCCGTCGGGCTGCTGCCCGCGAGCACCCGCCAGGAGCTCACGAGCGTCGCGCCGTTCCAGCTGGCATAGACGACGGCCGGGCCGCCCGCCACCGGCGGGACGAGCTGCATCGCCGGCCGGTGCGGCGGGAGGGCCGTCCACGGAAAGGAGAAGGCGCGGTAGGACTGCGTGTGGGCGGGGAAGTGGGCGTCCAGCAGCAGCTGCCCTTCGCTTCCGTACTCGGAGAAGTCGGGGACCTGGCCCCAGCCGATGAACCAGTTGCCGTCGGGGAGCGCCTGCAGGTTGCCCTGGCTGTCGGCGATCAGAGCCGGGGGGTGGACGAGTTGCCTGGAGAGGCTCACCGTGTGTGCGCCCAGGTCGAGGCGCACGACGATGCCGCGCGACTGACCATGGACGTTCGGCGAGGAGCCGTTGTCGAAGATGCTGATCGAGCCGTCCGGCAGCTCGCGCGGATCGTGCTGCCATGCGGTGCGCGTCTGCGGCGCCCCGCTGAAGCTGCTCTGGCGCCCTCCGAGCCGCCAGACGATCTGGCCGCTGCGCCGGTCGAGGTCGTACACCGTCCACGTGTTGCGCGCCGACACCAGCAGGCTCCCGTCGCGATCGACGTTGATCGAGTTGATGTGGAAGAAGTCGTACGGCGAGGCCGGCGAGCCCGAGATGTGTTCGTAGGACTCGCTGAGCGCCACGTGGTCGAGGCTCGTCCACTGCATCCTCACGAGCCCGGTCTTCACGTCGATTTCCTGGATCACGCCATTCACGAGCGCACCGTCGGCCGGGCCCCCGGCGCCCGACAGGTCGCAGCGGATCGGGTCATAGGCCGTGATCAGAGCGGTGCCCTCGGGGGTGAGCTGGAACTCGTGCAGGTCGGCCTGCAGGCCGTTGGCCGCGCGGACGCGTGCGATGGTCCTATAGGTGCTATCGAGCACGAGATCCGTTCCCAGACCGAAGCCGTGGACCGAGATGTCGCCCTGCCACCATGTGAGCACAGGCCGACCGCCATATTCCTGCACGCGGAAGTTGCTCGCCACCACGTCGCGGGGGAGCGGCTGAAACCACACGAGGCTCCCGCTGGGGTCGAGGATCATCGGGCCGGCTTGGCCCGGTCCGGCGTACGGCGCGAGGAACTCATCGCCCGCCGCCACCGCGGGCGAGGATGCGGTGACGGTCAGCACCGGTGGGTGCAGGTCCGGACGCGAGTGGAAGCCCTGTACCTGGGAGGGGAGCCCGGGGTGGACGGCCTCGGGGGTCGCGTCGATCGGGTCTGCCTGGGCGGTTGCGAACGTGTCGCTCAGCACACGCGCCCCCGCGGGGCCTCGCCAGCGCGCGCGAACCGTAACGCGCTCACCTTCGCCGAACGGCGCCGAGGGCACGAAGCTCGCGCCGTCGCCCTGCGAATAGGCAAGCAGGCGCCCGCGGTGTCGCCCGCTGCGCGAGCCCACGACGTCGATCACCGACAGCTCGCGTGCGGGCACGCCGGCGAAGCTGACCTGCGTCTGCGCCGAGGCATCGCGGCTGCCCGGCACCGGCGAGACCGTGACGGCACCCGCGAGCATGGCCGAGTTTCCGAGGCTCACGGGTGTGCACGCCGGCGCCGGCTGGGCGCCGGCAACTCCCGCGGATGCGCCCATCAGCGCGAGCGCCGTGACCGCGGGACCCGCCCCTAGGATTAGACCCCGCATGGACAGCATCGACCCCCACCACGATAGGAGAGTGAGCCGTCGGACCTTCGTCAAGGGCGGCCTGCTCGCCGGCGGGCTGCTGGCGGGCGCGGGAGCGGCGATCCGCGCCGCCGCCGAGGCGGCCGGGGACGAGGGCGGGCGCGCGGTACAGACTCGCGCGGGCACGCCGCACCGCGTGCCGCGCCCGGTCGTGTCGCGGCCGAACATCCTCGTGATCCTCGTCGACCAGCTCCGCTTCCCACAGTGGCTCGCACCCGCCTCCTTCAGCGGCGGACTGCCTCCCAACCTCGCCCGCCTGCGCGAAGGCGCTGTCACGTTCGCGCGCCACTACACCGCGTCCAACGACTGCTCGCCCTCACGCGCCGCGCTGCTGACGGGCCTCTACACCCACCAGACCGGCTGCATGATCACCGGCGGGAGCACGCTCGATCCGGGCTTCCCCACGTGGGGGACGATGCTGCGCGAGCAGGGCTACCACACGCGCTGGTATGGCAAGTGGCACCTCACCCATCGTGACAACTGGTGGAACGCCGGCGGCAACGGCGCGCGCGCGCTCGAGCGCTACGGCTTCGCCGGTGGCACGTTCCCCTCGCCCGACGGCGCGCCCGGGCAGGGCCTGCGCAGGGACCCGCACATCGCCCGGCAGTTCCGCGAGTGGTTCGCCCGGGAGGGCGCGGCAGGGCCGTGGTGCACCACGGTCTCGTTCGTCAACCCGCACGACATCGCGTGGTGGTACGCGTGGAGCAACCGCGTCGCCGCGGAGGCCTCCGCCGGCCACGCGGCGCGCAGGCTGCCGCCCAACTTCGAGACGCCCGAGCTGCTCCGCGCACGCCGCAAGCCGCGCCTGCAGCGCGCGCTGCAGGCGACCGCCGCCACGTCGTTCGGCCCGGTTCCGTTCCACGGCCCCGGCTCCGAGCGCCGGTGGCTCGAATTCCTGAGCCTCTACGCCAAGCTGCAGCTGCAGGTTGACGAGAACATCGGCAGGGTGCTCGCCGCGCTCGAAAGCCAGCCCGCGGTGGCCGCCAACACCGTGGTCGTGTTCACCTCCGATCACGGCGAGTACGGCGGCTCGCACGGCCTGCGGGGAAAGGGCGCGAGCGCCTACGAGGAGGGGATCCGCGTGCCACTGATCGTCAAGGACCCGCGCGGCGCGCTCACAGGCGCCACCGAGCAGGCACGCACCCAGCTCAGCTCGAGCGTGGATGTCGCGCCGCTGCTGCTCACGATCGCGAGCGGTTCGGATGCGTGGCGTCGCGAGGGCCGCTATGCGCACATCGCCGGCAGGCTCGACCTCGCGGGCGTTCTCGCCGACCCGGCGGCCCCCGGCCGGGATCACGTCCTGCACGCCACCGATGAGATCGTGACCGAGTTCGCTGTCGAACCCTATGCGGCGGGCGCGCCGTTGCACGTGGTCGCGATGCGCACGGCGGGGGCCAAGGTCGCGACCTACTCGCATTGGCGAGCCGAGAGCATCGAACCCCGACCGGATGGGGAGGAAGCGGAGCTCTACGACTACAGCACGAGCGATGGACGCCTCGAGCTCGAGAACGTGATCGGCAGCAGCTCGCTCGAGCCGGGGATGCGCGATCAGCTGCGGCGCGCGATCCGAACGGAGCTGCGTGCGCCCCTGCACCCGCGCCTGCACGCCGCTCAGGCGCGCGGATTCGCCGACTACCTCACGACCGCCAGGCACGCCGCCAAGGCAGCGGCGGCGATGCGCAAGCGTCGCTCCGAACGCGTCCTCGGCCGCCTGCACCGGGGCGACACCGCAGAAGGGGGCCAGAACTGACGCTCAGCGCCTGGTCGCGGCCGAGACACCTATCACCGTCCCGGCAGCATCGAGCGCCTGCACCGCGACATAGGGACCCCTCGCCGGCGTCGCGATTGTCGTCTCGAAGCGTTCCCGGGGAGCGCTCGCGACCGCCCTCAGATGCCCCGGCGAGGAGCCCGCGAGAACTCTCCAGGAGCGCACCTGCGTGGCGCCGTTCCAACTCGCGGCCACGCTCACGCCTCCGCCGGGCAGCCGCGTGACGACCAGCGCCGGCGCATCGAGCGGGTGCCCGTTCCACGGCGAGAGACTCGCCATGAAGCTCTGCACTCCAGGCCCGAGCGTCCCGTCGAGCAACACCCGCCCGGAGGGGGCGAACTCCGTGAAGTTGGGCAGCCCGCCGTAGCCCAGCAGCCAGTTGCCGTCCGGCAGCCGCAGCATGTTCCCCTGGCTGGAGGCGAGCAGGGTACGCATCGGGTTGACGAAGCGCCCCACCACCGCAACCGTGCGCGACCTCTGATCGGGCGCGAGCAGCAGCCCGCGCGACTGGCTCTCCTGTGGTGGGTCCGAGCCGTTGTCGAACAGCGAGATCTGCCCGCCCGACTGGAAGGCGCCGTCGTGCTGCCAGTAGAAGGTCGCGTCCGAAGGCAGCTTGAAGCTGCTGTGCGCGCCGCCGATCCGCCAGCGGATGCCGCCGCTGTGGATGTCCACGTCATCGAGCGACCAGGTGTTGCGGAACGACATCAGCACGTCGCCATGCGGCCCCGGGGTGACCGAGTTGACATGGACGTAGTCCCACGGGTAGCTCGAGCCGGGCAGGGGATTCTTCGATTCGCCTGCGGGGATGTGCCCGAGCGCATGCCACTCCCACATCACGAGGCCGGTGCGAATGTCGACCTGTTGCACGACCGCGTCGGTTAGCACCCCCGCGGCGGACCCGCCGGCGGCGGCGAGGCTCAAGCGGACGGGGTCGAACGCATCGATCCAGGCGGTGCCCGCGGGCGTGATCGTGAGCGAGTGCAGGTCGGCCCGGTAGCCGTTCCCTGCCCGGATCCGCGCAACCTGCCTATAGGAGGAGTCGTAGATGACGTCTTCGCCCCGACCGAACCCGAGTTCGAGGATGCGGCCCTGCCACCAGCTCAGTACCGGCGCCCCCCGGTAGCGCGTCACGCGGAAGTTGGTGGCCGCCAGACCGGGGCCGAGCGGATGGAACCACACCAGCCCGCCGCGCTGATCGACGATCATCGGACCGGGGGTGCCACGGCCCTGGTAGGGGGCCAGGAACAGATCTCCGGGCGCCGCTCCGTTCCTGGGAGGAGTGGTGATGCTCACACGCGAGGGTGTCAGCTGCGGCGCGGAGCTGTAGTGCTGGACGGCGTTCGGATCGCCAGCCGCGGGTGGGAACTGCTGTTCGGAGACGCTCACCGGCGCGGCGACGGTGAAGCTGGTCCTGGCCGCGTGCCTGACGCCGCGCGCCGAGATCGTGCGTGCGGTGACGCTCACTCGCTCGCCGGCAACGAACGGCTGGGCCGGCAGGAAGCTCTCGCCGGTGCCGGTCGAGTAGGCGCGCAGCACCCCCCCGTGGACGCCGCTCAGCGAGCCCCGCACGCGCACGGCCATCACACGCGTCCCCGGGCCGCCGAGGAAGCTGATCTGCGTGTTCGGCGAGGCGTCGGGGGTGCCCGGCAGCGGCGAGACGGTCACCGGGTTGGACGCGGCGGCGGTCACCTTGTCGCCGCTCACCAGCGTCGCCGACCCGGCGAGCTGGGCGCCACCGCAGCCGCCGAGCGCGAGCGCGCACCCGCAGCCGCCGAGCGCGATCGTTCTGTGGCCGAGCCGAGCCATCACGCGGGTGGGGGCTCCACAACCCCACCGTGACCCCGCGCCGCCGCAGTCATCGTCCCCGCGGCGAGCGCCCACCGGCCGCCCCCGGCGAGCGACAGCGTCACGCGCGCGGCCGGCGGCCGCGCGGCTTGCACCGGCATACGGCTCGGCGCAGACCGCATCGGCTCAGACCGCGAGGGCTGGCGCGGGGCCGACTCGGGCGGCGGCGTTGACTCGGCCACGTGCAGGGGCACCGCGGCTGCCGGCGCGTCGGCGGGCCCCGCCCCGGGTGAGTGCTCGTTGCCGTCGCCGACCGGCGCCAACGGCGGTCCTTGAGGCCTGACGGCTCGGGGTATGAACCTGAGCGCGATCACCGCGCCCGTCGCGGCGAAGGCGGCGCCGATCAGGAACGCGAGCTGGAACCCTTCGGTGAAGGCGACGATCGGCGCGCGGTAGTCGACCGTTGTGAGGTGGCTGGTGTACGACACCGCCACCGAGGCGAGGATCGCGAGCCCGAGGGCTCCGCCCATCTGCCTGGAGGTGTTGACCAGACCGGATGCGAGGCCCGCCTCCCCGGGGGCGACGGTGGCGGTCGCGGCGATCGTCGAGGGGACGATCGAGAGGCCGATGCCCACCGAGGCGAGCAAGCCGGGGGCGAGGAAGTCGGTGACGTAGCTGCCCGTGACCGACACCCGGCCGAACAGCGCGAGACCGAGGGCGAGCAGCCCGAGGCCACTGCTCAGCACCGGCCCGGCGCCGAAGCGCGCGACCAGCGCACCCGCCTGGGTCGCGCACGCCATGATCGTGAGCGCCATCGGCAGGAACGCGAGCCCCGCGTCGAGCGGGCCGAAGTGCAGCACTTCCTGGAGGTAGCGGCTACCGAAGTACCACATCGGGAACAGCGCGGCACTGAGCAGGATGACGACGAGGTTCGACACCGTCAGCAGGCGGTTGGAGAACACGCGCAGGGGCACGAGCGGGGCCGCGGCGATGCGCGCCTCGATCGCCACGAACCCGACCAGCAGCATTGCCCCGAGCCCGATCGGGGCGAGCGCGAGCAGCGATCCCCAGCCGTGCGTGCCCGCGTTGACGATCCCGTACACGAGCGCGAGCACCCCGAGCGTGACCGCCAGCGCGCCGGCGATGTCGAATCCGCCGGCGGGCCGCTCACGCCGGACTTCGGCGATCACCGCGCGCGCGACGAGTGCGCCGGCGAGCCCGATCGGGAGGTTGATCAACAGCACCCAGCGCCAGCTGAGCTCCTGGGTGATGATCCCGCCGAGCAGCGTCCCGGCGGCTCCACCCGCCCCGTTCATCGCGCCCCACAGGCCGATCGCGCGGTGGCGTTCGGGACCGGCGGGGAACGAGGAGGTGATGATCGCCAGCGAGGAGGCGGCCATGATCGCTCCCCCGAGGCCCTGCAGCGCGCGGGCCCCGATGAGCACGTGGCGGTCGACCGCCGTCCCACCGATCAGAGAGGCGAGCGAGAACACGAGCAGGCCGGCCACGAACGTGCGGCGGCCACCGAGCAGGTCGGCCGCGCGTCCGCTGAGCATCAGGAAGCCGGCGAAGGCGATCGTGTAGGCGTTGATCACCCACTGCAGGTCGCCTTCGGCGAAGCCGAGGCTCGTATGGATCGAGGGCAGCGCGACGTTGACGATCGAGACGTCGAGGATGACCATGAACTGGGCCAGGCAGCACACCCAGAGCAGCAGGGCGTGGCGTCGCGGCGCCGCTGAGGCATCCTCGAGTCCGACCACCGCCTGCAGCGGCGCGCCCGCCCCGGGTACCGCCGCCGCGCTCACGTGCCGGTCACCCGCACCGCCGCCGAGGTCGCGAGCACGGCTCCTCCGGGACCGATCGCCTGCACGGCCACGTAGGGGTAGGGATGCGAGGCGTCCGCGTCCGGGAATGTGGTCGAGCTCTCAAAGCCACTGGCCGGCATTGTTGCCTGTGGCGTGAGCGCGGCGGAGCTCGGGCCTGCAAGCACCCGCCAGGAGACGACTTCGCTCGCGCCGTTCCAGCTGGCGAACACGGCGGTCTGATCACCGGTGGCGAGCACGCGCGCGCTTGCGAGCGGCGGCGCGAGCGGCCGGCCGCTCCACGGGAAGCGAAACGCTCGGTAGGAGGAGTAGCCGGCGGGGAGCTGTGCGTCGAGCAGCATGCGTCCGTCAGTGGCGAGCTCGGTCAAGCTCGGAATCGCACCCCAGCCGATCAGGAGGTTCGCGTCGGGAAGCGTCTGCATGTTGCCCTGGCTGTCGCTCACCAGCGGACTGCCGGGATGTGGGTAGACCGCCGCGAGGCTCGCCGTGTGGCGACGCCTGTCGAGGACGATGCGGACCCCGCGCGACTGATAGTGCACACGCGGATTCGAGCCGTCGTCGAACATCGTGATCGTGCCGTCGGGCTGCAGACGGGCGTCGTGCTGCCAGGCCACTTCGGTGCCCTTGCCCATCGTGAAGCTACTGCCCGTCCCCCCGAGCCGCCACAGGATCCCGCCGGAGGCCGGGTTCAGCTCGTACGCGGCCCAGGTGCTGCGCGCGGAGATCAGCAGCCGCCCGCCCGGCTCGATGTCGATCGAGTTCAGGTGGAAGGTGTCCCACGGGATCGCCGTCGTCGGCACGGGCGCGTGGGAGTCGCTCGCGGCCACGTGGTCGAGGCTGTGCCACTCCCAGCGCACGAGGCCCGTCTTCATGTCCACCTGCTGGATGACAGTGTCGATCACCACACCGTTGCGTACGCCTCCCACGGTGCTGAGATCGCAGCGCATCACGTTGTACGCCGTCAGATAGGCCACACCTCCGGGCTGAATCTGGAAGTCGTGCAGGTCCGCCTGCAGGCCGTTGCCGGCACGGACCGTGGCGACGGTCTGGTAGCTGGAGTCCATCACCACGTCTTCGCCCTGGCCGAAGCCGAGCCCGACCACCTTTCCCTGCCAGAAGCTGAGGTCAGCCTGGCCTTCGTAGCGCTGCACGCTCAGGTTTAGCGCCACGAGGCCCCGAGGAAGTGCCCCGAACCAGACGAGCCGGCCCTGCGGTGTGAAGATCAGCGGGCCGTACTGCCCCGGGCCCGGCCCGGTGGTCATCATCAGCAGGCCCGCCTTCGGGTCGCGATCGGGGGACGTCACGCTGAGCACGGGCGGATGCAGTTCCGGCGCCGAGACGAAGCTCTGGGTGGCGGACGCCGACGCGGGCGGGTCGGGGAAGCCGGGGATCCCCCCGGTCGGATAGGGGGTGGCCACATGGAACGCGAAGGAGATGCGTCGTCCGCTCCCGGCCGGCCCGAGCAGTGCGCGCACGCTCACGAGCTCGCCCGGCGCAAACGGACGGTCCGGCACGAAGCTGGCGCCATCGCCCTGGAAGTAGCCCGCAAGGTGCCCGCGGTGATAGCCGCTGCTCGAGCCTTGGACCCAGACGTTGCTCAGGCTGCTCGCGTCGATGCCGCGGAAGCTCACTTGCGTGGCGGGGTTGGCAGTGCCGGTCCCCGGCGCGGGCGAGACGTCGAGGCTCGTGCCGGTGAGCGTCGCACTGTGCTCGAGCGAGCTCGGCAGGCATGTCGGCGAGGGACCGCTCGGAGGGACCACCGCACGGGCGCCCGTGGGGCCGTCGGCCCCGAGCACGATCGCCACCACGATCCAGGCGGCGAGCGCCAGCAGGACGACGATGTATCCGTTCCGTCTCATTGTTCGGTTGGGAGTCGAGCAGGGAGCTTCTGCGTTGCCGGCACTCACCGGCAGGGGGGAACTCGAGCGACTCCCGGGCGTACGCCCGCGACCAGCCCGGCCGGGGGGCGGACGACGCTCGCCACCAGACAATACCGGCCCGAGCGCGTCCTCTCGGGCGGTACGCACGGCCGCGACTGCACCGCCACCGCGGCGACCGGCCCACCGGCGGCCGCCCTTCGCATACGCTCTGAGGATGACCCCGAGACTCACAGCTCCTCTCACGTCGTTGTGCGCGCTCGCACTCGCGCTTGCGCCCGCCAACGCCCTCGCCGCGAACGACGCAGCCGCCACCCAGGCCTATGTCCAGGCGGACTACCGCCTCACGACCACCGCCGCCGGGCGCATCCCGATCGGCGAAGCGGCGCTGCGCGGAGTGCTCAGCCAGGTCCGCGGCGAATGCCCGCGCGCGGCCGCCAGCTCCCCCCAGGACCCCGAATCGACCCAGCTCAGCAACGAGGTGATCGGCACGATGGTGACGTCCGCGATCCGCCGCGACCTGCCCTCGATCCGGGAATTTCTAGCGGCGGCCGGGCGCCTGCGCTGGAGCAGCCGGGGGCTGACGAGCGCTGTCCAGGGCTATGTGAGCAGGCTGAGGACGCTCGCCTCCCTGCCCACGCCGCACCTGTGCGCCGACGTCCAGAGCTGGGCGGCGAGCGGCTTCCGCACGCTGCCCGCGAGCACGGTCGCGTTCGACGCCCGCTTCATGCCCGCGTGGGTCGCGCTCGGCGAACAGTTCGGGGGCCTGAGCCGCTTCGAGAGCTCCGAAGTTCGTGGGCTCGCTGCTCGCGCGCACGCGCGCGAAGTGGAGCTGAGCGACTTCGAAGCCCGCGCGGTCGAAACCTGGGGGGCGATCATGAACACGCTCGGGCTGAGCCCCTAGCTCAAGCGACCGCCCGCAGATGCCTGTAGGGCTCGCCGCGCAGCTCCCGCACGAGCGCGTCGAGCACCCCCTCCTCATCGTGCTCGCGGCCGTCAGTCACGGCACCGATCACAGCGCGCTTGCGCTCGAGCAGCGTGGCGATCGACTCGTCGACCGTTTCGGCGGCGAGCAGGTAGTAGGCATTGACCGCGTCGCGCTGGCCGATCCGGTGGCAGCGGTCCTCGGCCTGGTCGTGCTTCGCGGGGGTCCAGTCGAGCTCGAGAAACGCCACGTTGGAGGAGCGCGTGAGCGTCAGGCCCTGTCCCGCGACCTCGATCGAACACACGATCAGCTGGTTGTCCGGGCAGTCGGGCTCCTGGAAGGCGTCAAGCGCACGCTCGCGCGCTCCGGGACTGTCGCTGCCGAGGATGTGCAGGGCGCGGGGGAAGTGCTCGAGCAGCGCCCGCTGGATCTCGCGGTGGTGGGCGAACAGCACCAGGCGCTCGCCGGAGGAGCAGAAGTCGTGAACCCAAGTGAGCGCAGCGTGGAGCTTGCCGCGCGCGGCGAGGAGCTTGAGCGCGTTCAGCCGCACCAGTCGCTCCGCGCGGAGCGCCGCGGCTACCTTCGCATCGAGCTCTCTGAGGTCGAGCGGCTGACTCTGCAGCCAGGCGACCACGTCGCGCTCCGCGAGGCGGTACTCGGCCTCGTTGTCCAGCTCCACGGGAACCACCGAGCGAGTCTTGGCCGGCAGCTGCGGGAGCACGTCGGCCTTCAGGCGACGCACGAAGCAGCGCGCACGCAGATGCCAGTGCAGGCGCATGTGCGCGTCGGCTCCGCGGAAGCGCTCGCCGAACTTCGCGCCGGAGCCGAACTCACCGAGTCGGCCGAGGATGCGCAGCTGCGAGATCAGCTCGGCGGGACGATTGGTCACGGGCGTGCCGGTGAGCGCGAGCACGAGGCCATCGTCCGCCACCGCCGCGGCGAGCCGCTGGACCGCCTGGGTCCGCTTGGCGGCGGCGTTCTTGCAGTAGTGGGACTCATCGAGCACGAGCGCGCGTGGCGCGAGCGCGCTGAGCTGGCCGAGTCGCGCAGCCACTATGTCGTAGTTGACGACCGTGACCGCTGCTTCCCGGGGTGCGTCGCCGCCCGCTTGGCCGGTGAGCGCGTGCACGCTGCGGTGCGGCAGCCACCTACGCAGCTCGCGCAACCAGTTCAGCTTCAGGCTCGCCGGGCACACGACCACCGCCGGGTAAGCCCCGTCGGCCTCGATCGCCGCGATCGCCTCGATCGTCTTGCCGAGACCCTGCTCGTCCGCGAGGAACGCGCGGCGGCGGGCCAGCAGGTAGCTCACGCCGGCACGCTGGAAGGGCTTGAGCTCGCCGCCGAGGCCGGGGACCTCGAGCTCCGCATCGGTGGCAGCCGACAGCGCCACCAGACCCGCCGCCTGGGCGTGCTCCTCGCGTACCTCCTGGAGCAGAGCGAGCGCATCCGGCTCGACCCAGATGTCGCCCGACGCCAGCAGGCGGTCGAGCTCCGGCACGCAGAAGGGATCCGCGTGCAGGCCCGCCAGCTGCGCATGCTCGCCGCTGCCGCGCCTGGCGCGTGGCGGCAGGGCGCCTTCGAGCGCCGCGAACTCGCGCAGACGGGCAGGCTCGTGGCCCTGGACCAGCACGAACGTGGGCGACTCGTGCACGCGCGAGAGCTCGAGCACCGCCGCGGGCGCGGGGCGCCCCTGCTCGAGCGCGGCCACGCAGCGCTTCGCCGCAGCGCTCAGCCACCCGTCGAGACCCTCGATCAGCCGCCACGACGCCGCGCTCAGCGACACCGCGGCGCCCCCCGGCACCTCCGCGGCGATCTCCCGCAGCGCCGGCGGTAGCCGCTCGGGGTCGCCCAGCAGCAGGAAGCGGGGCGCAGCGGGTGACCCCTCGACGTCGACCGTGCCACGCCACGTTGTCGCCCGCACCAGCCACGCGCTCACTCGGGGATCGATGTTGGCGTCCTCCAGATGACCGAGCAGCTCGCGCACCGCTTCGGCGTCGCGCTCGCGCGCGGGCAGCCCGAGCGACCCGCCGGGGCCCTCGCGCGATCCGAGCCCCGCTCGCGCGGCCAGCGCCCGCGCGAGCGCAGCGAGCGAAGCGGCAACCAGGATCCAGTGCTCGCCCTCGCGGTCGCGGCGGAACTCGACGTCAAAGCCCGGTCCAGCGGCGAGCGCGCGCTCGCGCGCAGCGCTCGATCCACCGGAGGTGTCCCTTCCGCCTTCCGGTCGCACCTCGGCCTCCGGGGGCTCGCCGCGTGCGATCAGCGCCCTGCGCGCGGGGTTGCTGAGAGACAGCCCGGCCGTACTGTCAACGAGCTCGCGCAGCAGCCGCTCTGCGTGATCGTCTAGCGGCACGAGCGCCCGGCCGATTGCGGGCAGCTCGCGGGCGTCCGGATGCTCCAGCAGCCGCTCGACCGGCTCGGATGCGGCATCGGTTGCGAAGCTCAGCCACCAGTCCTCGTCCGGACGGGCGAGGTCGACCAGGCACTCGTCGCGTCTACGGCGGGCGCAGCGACGCCGGATTGTCGCGGCGAGCTCGGCGCTCACCTGGGGCTCACCGGGGAGCGTCTGCAGCAGGTGCGCGAGCGCCTGGGCCTGCTCTGGGTCGAGCGGGATGCACCAGGCGCGCTCGCGCGGATCCCAACGCCGCCCGGGTATCGCCCGCAGCAGCTGGCGGAGGCGGTCGTCGTAGGGAAAGCGCAGGACCGCCTCGTCGCGGGCGAGCTCGGCGGAGAAAGGGGCTGCGGACATGAGCAGAGCACGATAGGCGCATTGGGGGATGCATCGGGCAGACGGCGCTGCGGTGCGGCTAGGGTGATGCGACGGTCGCTCACCGGGCCGCGGCCACGGCGGCGGTCTCGTCGAGAACGAGCACGGGTGCGAGGAGCGAGACGATGGCTAGCGAGGCGGTGGACGGGATCGAGCGCTGGTGGGAGGCGGGCGAGCTGCTCCCGCTGCGGCCCGCGGACGGCCCCGAGCGGGCCGTGTTCGTGCGGCGGATCGGCGCCGGCGCGCCGATGACCTTGCTACACGGCTTCCCGAGCTCCTCACACGACTGGGCCAAGGTGGCCCCAACGCTCGCCGAGAGCAACCGGCTGCTGCTCCCCGACTTCCTCGGCTTCGGCGCCTCGGAGAAGCCGCGCGATCACGTCTACTCGCTGCACGAGCAGGCCGATCTGGTGGAGGCGCTGTGGGCGGAGGAGGGGATCACGGCCACAGCGGTCGTGGCGCACGACTACGCCGTGTCGGTCACCCAGGAGCTGCTCGCGCGTCGCGCAGAGGGCTCGCTCGCGGTCGAGCTCACGGGGGTGCACATGCTCAACGGTGGCGTCTATCCAGAGCTTCACCGACCCCAGCCGACGCAGACTGCGCTGATGGATCGCGTGCAGGGGCCGCGGTTGAGCGAGCTGCTCGACGAGCCGCTGCTGACGGCGGGGCTCGCGCCGACGTTCGCGCCGGGCTATGACGCAGCGGCAGACAGCGCGAACATGTGGCGTGCGGTCAGCCGCAACGACGGCCAGCTGATCTCGCATCTGCTGATCCGCTACATCGCCGACCGCGAGACCCACGCGGCTCGCTGGGTGGAGGCGCTCGAGTCCACGGAGGTCCCGCTCGCCTTCACCTGGGGGATGCTCGACCCCGTCTCGGGCGCGCACATGGCCGAGCGCATCCGCGAGCGGCTCCCGCGCGCACGCTTCCTCGCGCTCGAGCACGCCGCCCACTGGCCTCCTCTGGAAGCTCCGCAGCAGGTGGCCGCGTCAGTGCTCGCCGCCTAGCAACGCCGGCGAGCCCTACGAGCAGACGCGCCGCCGGGCAGGCGACGCGTCGCTCACGAGGGTCGGCGGCCCGCTCGGGCCGCCGCGATCACGGCTTGACCTGCACCACCCGCGTGCCCCAGTTCCTGCGGCCGTCCGCCGTCTGGCTGGCCTTCGGCGGGACGTACTCGTTCGCCAGCCACACCGACGACCCCGAGGGGTCGAGCACGGCGAAGGAGTAGTCGCCCCAGCGGGTGGCCGCTTCGGCGTAGTGTCCGCGTCCGGCGGCCGAGACGACCACCGGCCCGAACCCGGCGTCGCTCGGCCCGAGCGTCGCGTAGGCGGTGCTCGGGAAGCGCGAGGAGCCCGTGATCGAGACGCCCATCACGGCACTGCCCGCCGGGGTCGCCTGGATCGACGGGTAGCTCACGTAGTTGCCCGCAACCGCCACGTAACCCTGCCGCTGCATCTTTGCGGCGGCGATCGTGCCGCCGGCCAGGGTCGGCTTGACCTGGAACCACGCGGCGCCGGCACGAGGAGCCGTGTCGCCGGGGATCGTGACGGCGCTCGTGAGCTCTCCCCACACGCTGCCGTTGATGAACTGCGTCTGCTGCATGCGGTCATCGCCCGAGTCGATCAGGCTCGGTGCGCCCTTCTGTTCGCCTTTGGGTGGCACGCCGAAGGCCTCGGAGGCGAGCACCACGCTCGACAGCGTCGGCACTTCGCCTTTTTCGACCGCCCCCTGATTGGTCAGCGCCCATACGCCGATGCGTTGATCGAAGGTTTCGGTCGGGTCGATCGAGCTCATGAAGTACTCGGCCGGCGGACCGCCGGTGGTGAGCGCGGGCTGCACCGAGGCGGCGGGCGCGCCGCCCACGGCGAGTTTGGCGAAGTGCACGACGTTGACCGTTGCGCTCAGCGAGGCGAGCTGCTTCTTGGCGAACGCGTAGACCTGCGCGCCGTTGAACTGAGGCCCGAGGATCGAGAACTCGTTGGTGGTCACGTACAAGTTGTGGCGGTCGATCCCGAGCGTGGGCTGGTCGCCGAAGCACGGACAGCCGGGGTCTTTGGGGCCGCTGCTACCCCCCAGGCCCGTGGTGTTCACCTGGTAGGTGGTCCACGGCTTGGTGGGGTCGCCGCTGTTGTTGACCGCGACCAGGATGCTAGATGCCGTTTCTTCTTTGTTGATCTGCAGGATCGTTGCGAACCACGTGTTGGTCGCGAGGTCGTAGTAGCAGCGCGGATCGCTCGTGAATTCGGTCAGCCCCACGTTGAACGGCCCGTTGATGTTGAACGGCCCCGCAACCGCCTTGCCGCTCGTGTTGAAGACGGTATAGGCGGAGTTGACCATCTCGACGACGAAGCCGTTACCCACGCACAACCCCTGATCTGGCGGCTCGAACTCCCCGCCGAAGTTGGTGATGCCGCTGTCACGGCTGCTCACACCGTTGAAGTTGGTCAGCACCGAGGCAGCTGTGCCGAGCGTCTGCGGTCCCGGTGCGAGCGGCGCCGCGACGCTCGCTGCGCTGGGCGATGAGCTGGCGCCCGGGCGGCGCGCCCCGCGATCCCGCAGCGAGGGGGCGCCCAGCGCAGGCGCGAACGTCGCCGGCGCCGAGCGCGCGACCGTGCCCACGGTTGCGCTCCGATACACGGTGGTCGCCGCAGACGCTCCGGCGCTCCCCACGAGGCCGGCGCATAGCACCGAGCCGACTGCCAGGCAAAAACGAGATCCCTTTCTCACCGCAGACTCCCTCCCACAGTTTTGTCCAGCCGGAAGCTGCAGAATAAGGGATCGGGGGCGATCGGTCGCCCGGTGGGCGGGCGCATCGAGGTTGCCGGCGCGCTCGGCAGCCGCGGCGTCAGCGTTGAACGCGGACGCTGCTCGAGGCGCTCGGGAGCGGCTGTGACGATCGCTGCGCGCCGATCACGTGGGCCAGGAACGCATTGGCCGCGGGCGTGCGGTGGCGCCCGGAGCGCCAGACCAGGCCGACCTGGCGCCGCAGCGCGGGCACCAGGCGGACCGGCACGACCTGGTCGCCGGCGGCTTCGGCGACCGCGCGGGTGACCGCGGAGACCCCCAGGCCGCGCCCGACCAGCGCGAGCACGCGCGCGAGCTCGTTCGTCTCAAAGCGAGCGTGGGGCTCGAAGCCCACGGCGTGGGCCGCCACCTCGACCGCACGGCGCAGGCCTGTGCCCTCGCGCAGGAACACGAACGGCTCCTCGCGCAGCGCCGACAGGCGCACCTGGGCGCGCCCCGCCAGCGGATGGTCCTCGGCCACCACGAGCACCAGCTCGTCTTCGAACAGCAGCTCGTGCTCGAGGCCGGGGGCGAGCCCCTCCTCGACCGGGACGAACACCACGTCGAGCTGGTCGGCGAGGACCGCGGCGAGCATCGCGGACGACACCTCCTCCACGACGCGGATGTCGATCTCGGGGTGACGCTCGTGGAAGGTGGCGAGCGCCGCCGCGAGGTCGTACGGCTCGAGCCACTGCATCGCCCCGATCGTCAGGCGCCCACGCACGAGGCCCTTGAGCTCGTCGAGCTCGGCCACGCCCGCGTCGAGCTCGCCGAGCGCGCGTTCGCAGCGGAGCAGCAGCAGTTGCCCGGCTTCGGTCAGCTCGACCGTGCGCGTGGTCCGGCTCAGCAGGCGCACGCCGAGCTCGGCCTCGAGGCGACGCACGTGCTGGGAGACCGCCGGCTGCCCGAGGTGCAGCTCCGCAGCCGCCCGCGTGAAGTGGCGATGGTGGGCTACGGCCACGAACGAGCGCAGCTGGTGGAGGTCCACGTATTCATCATTGCACGTGATGTGTCTCATCGCACTTCGGTATTTGGCTTATGTGTGCATGGCGTGCATACTGCTCTCAGCACCACGACTCCTCCTCCCCTGACAACGGCCCGCTCCGACCCCGAGCGGGCCGTTGTCGTGGTGGGCCTCTCCTCCGCGGCAATAATGGGCCGATGGCCTACGCGCCAGCCGCCCGCCACCTGCTGCGCGCCAGGGACCTGGCCGACGCGCGCTACTTCGAAGCGCTCGGCGTGGCCGACATGGCTGCCGCCGCCGGGCTCTCGCGCGCCCACTTCAGCCGGGAGTTCCGCCGTGCGTTCGGCGACCCGCCGCACGCGTACCTGCTCACACGGCGGCTCGAGCGCGCGGCGGCGTTGCTGCGCAACACCGACCATTCGGTGGCCGAGATCTGCTTTTCGGTGGGCCTGCGCAGCATCGGCTCGTTCACCACGAGCTTCACCCGCACATACGGGATCCCCCCGAGCGCCTACCGCGTGAGCTTTCCGCCCGCTGCGGACAGCGCGCTCGTGCCCGGATGCGTCGTGCGCGCCTACGCCCGACCGCAACACCGCACGTTTCGAGAAGACAGCGACGCTGCGCGGATCTAGCATCGCATCTCACCCGATCAATCGACTGAGGAGACTCCCATGATCACCATCGCAAGCACCCAGCTGTGGGTCAACGACCAGGACGAAGCACTCGCGTTCTACACCCAGAAGCTCGGCATGGAGGTCCGCGCCGACGTGACCCTGCCCGAGATGGGGGATTTCCGCTGGCTCGCGGTCAGCCCTGCCGGACAGCCCGATGTGGCGATCGTCCTGATGGCCATCCCGGGGCCCCCGGTGATGGACGAGGAGACCGCCGGGCAGGTGCGCACGCTGATGGCCAAGGGCTTCGCCGGCACGGTGTTTCTCGCCACCGAGGACTGCCAGGCCTCCTACGAGGAGCTGCGCGCGCGCGGCGTTGACTTCGTGGAAACCCCGACGGACCGGCCCTATGGGATCGACTCGGGCTTCCGCGACCCGTCGGGCAACAACATCCGCCTGACCCAGGTCAAGGAGATGGCGGCGCTGTAGCACCAATGCCCGAGTAGGTTGGACGACCCGGCCCCCTGGAGGCCGAGAGCTGCGAAGCCTCTCAGTGCCAGGGAGGACGGCGGCGGAACCGGCGCCGGACGCCGGACTACAAGACGGTGAAGCCGCTTGCGCTGCTCACGGTGCCGGCGGGGGCGATCGAGTTGGTAACGCTGATTGGTCCGCTGTGCGCGAGCGCGGGGACCGTGACCTTCAGTTCGCCGGGCGAGACATAGGTCACGCTCGCGGCGGAAGCTCCGGCGAAGCTGACGCTGGCGCTGGGCGTGAAGCCCACGCCCTTGACCGCCACGAGCCTCCCCGGTCGGCCACTCGACGGGCTCACCGCGAGGACCGACAGGGTCGGCGAGAAGCTTGCGGGGCTACTCGCCGAGCCGAGCGGAGTGCTCACGACGATCTTGCCCGCCTTCGTCCCGTTGGGTACTACGGCTTCGATCTGGCTGGAGGAGACGACGGTGAAGCTTGCGCTGCGCGCCCCGAACCTGACCTGGTTGGCGCCACTGAACCCGCTTCCGGTGAGCGTGACGGTGCTGCCCGTGATCGCGGAGATGGGCGTGAAGGCTGTAACCCGGGGCGTGCCCACAAACACCTGGCTGAAGCCTTCCGCGCCGATCTGCGCGATCGACTGTCCGGCGCACGAGCCGGCGAACGCTTCGTTTGCGCACACGGAGTACGCCCCACCCGACTGCGAGGCGGTGCAGCTGCCGTAGTTGGCGATCAGGGTCCGTCCTTCGGGGCCAGTGGCGGTCTGGTCGTAGGCGATGTAGCCGCGGATCGTCGATCCGCCCGAGACGATCGTGAACCGGGCGTTGAACGTCTGCTCGGTGATCAGGTCAAAGTCCCACTGGCCCGTCTCGCTGAAGGTGCCCGGGTAAGGACCGCTCGCGGAGCCGCTGACCGAGTAGTCCACCGACCCCTGCTGGGTGGCGCCGCAGTAGGGGTCGCCACCGGTGGCGTGGGGAGTGAGCACGGCCGAAGGGGCCGTGAATTCCTCACCTGCGAGGTTGAGGCCGGCGGCGCGCGCCGGTGTGCCGGCGAACGCTGCAGAGCAGCAGATGGCCGCTGCGACGGTGAGCGCGGTTGCGACGGAGCTGCGCGGGAACGGAGGCATGTGGGGTTCCTTTGGATGGTTTCGCCGCCGCCCGACGACATCGAGCAGTGCGGAGCGCTCTCGCCAGAGCAGACACCGCGCGTGCGCAAACGTCACGGTCCGGGGCGCTGGGCGATTGCCGCATCGCCACGAAGCGGCCCAAGCTCGCGGGTATGATCGGGCGCGAAGCAGCGTTGCGTCCCGGCAAGCTGGCCGACATTTCTCGCGACCGCGGTGCCAATCGAATGTGGAAGCAGACCGCCAACCCGCCACCGCAACAGGCACGCCCGTTGCCGCGTAAACCGAGCCGACCGTAGCGGCCGTTGCGGCTGGCGAGTTGGAACGTGAACTCCCTCGCGGCACGCATGCCGCGGGTGAGCGAGTGGCTCACGCGCGTGCGCCCCGACGTGCTCTGCGTGCAGGAGACCAAGCTGAGCGATGCGGCCTTCCCGCTCGCCGAGCTCGAGCAGCTCGGCTACGCGGCGGCAACGCACGGTGACGGCCGCTACAACGGCGTCGCCATCCTCTCGCGGGTGGGCCTGGAGCGAGTCGACCGCGGCTTCGCGGGAGAGCCAGGCTTCCCGGAGCTCGAGCGACGGGCGATCGCCGCGACCTGCGCCGGCGTGCGGGTTTGGTCCATCTACGCCCCCAACGGCCGCTCGCTCGAGAGCCCTCATCTGGTCTACAAGCTCGCCTGGCTGCGCGCCCTGCGAGCGGCGCTCGAGCATGAGCTCGCGATCACCGATGGACTGGCCGTGTGCGGCGACTTCAACGTCGCCCCCAACGAGGAGGACGTGTGGGACCCCGCCGCGTTCGCCGGCTCGACGCACGTCAGCCCAGCGGAGCGGGAGGCGATCTCGGAGCTGCTCGGGCTCGGACTGACCGACGTGCAGCCGCGAGCGTTGAAGGGCGCCCCCTTCACCTACTGGGACTACCGCGCGGGGATGTTCCATCGCGGCTGCGGGATGCGGATCGACCTGATGCTGCTCGATCGCGCGCTCGCCTCGCGAGTGCAGGACGCATACATCGACCGAGATGCGCGCAAGGGCGCAAAGCCCTCCGACCACGCTCCCGTCGTCGTCGAGTTGAAGCCGGCGTGAGCTCTCGCCTTGACATCGGGCAGCCGGCGATCCGCCGAGCGGACCCCGACCGAGACGGCGCCGCCTGCGCTGCGATCTACGCTCCCTACGTGACCAACGGTGCGATCTCCTTCGAGGAGATCCCGCCAGACGCTGGCGAGATGGCCCGGCGCATCGGCGCTGCGCGCGTATGGCTCGTGGCCGAAGCGGACGGTGCGGTGGTCGGCTTCGCATACGGCGCGGCCCACCGCGAGCGCGCGGCCTACCGCTGGGCGGCCGACGTGTCGGTGTATATCGAGCAGGGCGCTCACGGCAGGGGAATCGGGCGCGCGCTCTACATGGAGCTGTTCGAAGAGCTGCGAGCCGACGGCGTGTGGATGGCCTGCGCGGGCATCACCCAGCCGAATGACGCGAGCAACGCCCTCCACGCCTCGCTGGGGTTCACGACCGTGGGCACCTACCGCCGCATCGGCTGGAAGGGCGGCCGCTGGCACGACGTGCTCTGGCTCCAGCTCGATCTTCATCCCGAGGACCCCGGGCCGCCGCGCTAGCACGCCGACACCCCGGCATGTCAGCTCTCCGCCGGAGCCGCCTGCCCCTTTCGGGCAGCGGCGACTGCGTGCCAGCACCACCACGGAACATGCAGAATTGCAGGGAAAACGCCAACTCCAGGCAGACCGAGTGGACATATGGTTGCCCTTTTAGGGATCACGCTGAAGGAGTTGGGCCGAGCTGCCGATCCCCTCGCCATGAACGAACAACAGGTACGAATCCACTTCAGGCGGCGACTTGCATCCGCGTTCGCCGCCGTGTTCGCGGTGCTCGCCGTGAGCGGCGCGTGGCAGGCGATCTCCTCACACGACCTCGCGCGACTGCTGATCGTGTTGGCGGTGTTCGGCGGGGCGGCCGCTGGCTACGTGACGCAGCTGCTGCGTCGCGGCCCGGTCCTGCTGCTCGACGCGGAGGGCCTCACGGACGTGCGTGGGGGCAAACTGGTCCCCTGGTATGACATCGAATCCGCACACGTCGCCGAGCGCCGCTCGGGCTTCGAGCGCTACCACGACCTCGTGCTCGTGGGACGCGAGCAGACCGTGAGCCTCTCGCTCGACCAGCTCACCCGCACATGGGCCGACATCGCCGAACTGATCGAACGCCGCCTCAGCAGGCCCGTGGACATACGTCGCGAGCGCAGCCCGCGCGCGTGGCGCTCCGCGCCGGCGGCCGAGCTCCTGCGCGGCTCAGCCGGCTAGCGCGTTCGAGCGCCCCTCCGCAGCTGCCCCCGGCAACCGTCGGCGCCGGCGACCCCAACCGCAAACGCAGTACATACTCATCGCATGCGCGATTGGCCGGGCGCGGGTGAGAGGGTCGACGAGGCGGTTCGGGCCGAGCCGAGCCGGCCCCTGCGCGGCATGATCGCGGCCTACGACGGATACCGCCAGCGCGGGGTCGAGCCGGCCCACCATCTCGGGCTGCCCTCGCCGTTCCTGACCGTCATCTTCACGCTGCACGAGCCGCTGAACATCGTTCGCCACGTCGATCGGGAGCGTCCGGCGGCGCGCTATGACGCGCTGATCGGCGGCTTGCACGCCGAGCCCGTCCTGATCGCCCACGAGGGCGAGCAGAGCGGGATCCAGCTACGCGTCAGCCCGCTGGCCGCCCGCGCCCTGTTCGGAGTGCCCGCGGGCGAGCTGGGCAGCCTCGACATGGCTGCCGAGGAGCTGCTCGGCGCAGATGCCGAGCGGATTCGCGAGCGCCTCTTGGCCGCCGAGGATTGGCCACAGCGCTTTGCGGTACTCGACCGCTCGCTGTGCGCGCGCGCGAGCGACGCGCCCGAGCCGCCACGGGCGCTTGCGGCCGCGTGGCGGCTGCTGCTCCAGAGCGCCGGAAGCGTGCCCGTGAGCGTGATCGCCCGCGAGGTGGGATGGAGCGAGCGCCAGCTCGGCAACCGCTTCCGCGAGGAGATCGGCCTCTCACCGAAGACGGCCGCCCGCGTAGTGCGCTTCCACCGCGCCCGGCACGCGCTGCAGCGCCAGCTCGCCGAGGACGGAGGCGCCGACATCGCCCGGACTGCCGCCGGGTGCGGGTACTACGACCAGTCCCACATGATCCGGGACTTCCACTCCTTCGCGGGGATCGCGCCGTCGCACTGGCTGCGCGAAGAGTTCCGAAACGTCCAAGCCCGGACCTCCTCCGACGATCTAGTGTCGAGCCTATGAATTCATCAGCCCCCCCACCCCAGGTATGGCCCACCCTGCGCGCGCGCGACGCGCGCGCCCTGATCCGCTTCCTCGTCGACGTGGTGGGCTTCAGGGAGAGCGCGTCCTACGGCGACGGTGACCACGTCGAGCACGCGCAGCTCTCATGGCCGCCGGGCGGCGGTGTGATGCTCGGGTCGATCCGCGAGGGCGACGGCGAGGACCCGTGGGCGCTCCGGCCCGGATCCTTCGGCGCCTACGTGGTGGTGACCGAGGACATCGACGCGCTGCATGCCCGCATGGCGGCCGCCGGCGCGGAGGTCACCACGCCACCCCACGACACCGACTACGGCTCGCGGGACTTCGCGATCAGGGACCCCGAGGGCAACCGCTGGTCGTTCGGCACCTACCGGGGCGAGCCGACCCCGGAGTCCTAGCCGCTCCTCGCCGAGCTCTACGCCGAGCCGCCCCTCGCCGCGGTCCGGTCACGTGGCCGGGCCGCGACGAAGCGTCTGCGATTCGGTATGCGCGCGCGTGACGTCGAGCCGCGACGCGTGTCTCAAGTCAACTTGACCGCAGTCGATGGCCGCCCTCGCGCGGCCGGACGAGGGACATGCAGCGAGCAGCCTTCACAGCAGCAGCAACGTCGGCGATCGCCCTGCTGGCGGCGGCGAGCCTCGCGGTGGGCGCGGCCGCGGCCGCCACACGGCTGCCCGACCTCTCGATCACCCGCACCGGCCCATCGAGCCTCTACTCCTCCGCGCGCTTCAGCGACACGCTCACGGTCACCAACTCGGGCACGGCGCCCGCGAAGGCGATCGCGGTGAAGTACCTCTTTCCATCGCCCTACGTGGGCGCGAGCGCCGGCGTCGGCGTCGCGGTGCTGCGCGTTTGCAAAAGCGGGCGCGGGGGCGGCTGCAGGACGATCGGATACGAATTCACTCCAAACATCGGGCGCGGCCTTGCGCCGAGCCACTCGGTGAGCTTCTCGATCACGGCCCAAGCCCCGGGATACGGATCGCTGAACGAGTCCTTCTCGGTCGAACCGAAGCCGCCCGGCGCCCAGCTGAACCGCGTCTCGCACTCCGCGGGCGACTCGCTGCCTGTGCACGCCCCGCCGGTCGCGGAAGCGCCCTCGGGGGTGGGCGCGGGCAGGGTCGGTGACAACCTGCAGGTCACCTGGACGCCCGCGCCCGCCACCGCCGAAGCGATCACCTCCTCGACGGTCACGGCCACGCCCACCGGGGAATCCTCGGCGCCGCCACTCAAAGCGACCGTGTTTGGCCCGGGAGGCAGCGCTGCGCTCGGGCCCGTGGTGCCCCAGACCACGTATCTGATCACGGTCACGAGCACCGACTCGAGCGGCTCGAGCCCGCCGTCGACCTCCGTCTCCTTCACGACGCCGGCGAGCACGGTCGTACCCTCGGCGCCGGCCGAAGTGCGCGCATACTGGCTGAGCGGGACGGCACCCACCGGGGTGCTGCTGATCTCCTGGGTGGAAGGGACCCCGGGGGACAGCCAGATCGACCAGTACCAGGTGACCGCGGAACCCGGCGAACCCGAACTCGCCGCTCCCCAGACAACCACCGAATCGGGCACCGCGCGCAACGTCGAGTTCACCCTCTACGACGAAATGCCCTGGTCGATCAGGGTGCGCGCCCACAACGTCGCCGGCTGGGGACCGTGGTCGCCCACGATCGTGGTGGCCGGCGTGTAGCCAGCCCCTCGGCGCGCCGCGGGCAGCCCCCCGGCGCGCTACGCGGCGGCGGGCGCCCATCCACGCCCGTCGCCGCGGGGCGCGCGCCGAAATGAACGCGGTACTCGGGCCGAGCGTGTGTTCGGGTTCGGCTCCCAAGGCGGCCGCCACGAGTACGCCGAGCTCCTCAGCGAGCTCGTCTGGAGCCCTGGCCGCGGGTTCGTGCGGGGCGCGCCGCGCGAACTCGACGCCGAGCGGCAGGCCGGGCGAGGTGCGCACGGATAAGAAACAGCTTAGGATCATCGGCCAATGGGGGGATGCCAGAAAATGACCCTCGCGATGTCCGCGATGGGCGATCCCGAAGACCCGACCACCTCGTCGGGATGGCCGGCGGCTGTTCTGGGTGCGCTGCGCGAACTCGCCGAGCGCGTCGTGGCCGTGAGCGACACGCCCCAGGACCGCTTGTCCCGGGCGGCGTTCCTGGCCGGAGCGATCTCGGGGATGCGCCCCTCCGACCTCGGCGACCTGACCGCTGCGAGGAAGAGGCTGTGGACAGTCGGTCGCTCCAGCCCGACCTACGCGCGCGCTCAGGCGCGCTCGGTGCACGCCCAGCTCGCTGCAGCCGGACCGCTCGATGGCCTCGTCCAGAACGGCGGGGATTATCGGGCGCCCGCCGGGCTGCGGATGGTGACCTACCAGGACTCGACGGTCGTGCAGGCCTTGGGGGCGTACCCGTGGCCCCACCTGCGCGGGCTCTCCCGGCGCGAGATCGACGGGCTGGTCCGCCGTCAGCGCGCCGCCTACGAATCCGCGGTCGGTTGCTGCACCTTCTCGCACTGGGTGGCCGACAGCATCGTGGCCGACTACGGCATCCCGGCGAGTCGGGTGCACGTCGTCGGCCTCGGCTCCAACGGCTCCTTTGCCGACGGCGGGAATGGGCAGCGCGACTGGTCAGCCCCGCGCTTCCTGTTCGTGGGGTTCGACTGGGCCCGCAAGAACGGGGAGCTCGTCCTCGACGCCTTCGTCAAGGTCCGCGACAGCGTTCCGCAGGCCAGCCTCGACCTCGTCGGCGGCCACCCCCGCGTCGACCTCGACGGCGTTACGGGTCACGGCCTGATCGCGATGGACGACCCCGTCGCGCGCGCGCGGCTGGACGACCTGTACCGCAGGGCGACGGTGTTCGTGATGCCATCGCTGCACGAGCCCGCGGGCACCGTCCACGTCGAAGCGGCCGCGGCGGGCATCCCCTCGATCGGCACGAGCAACGGCGGCGCGGCCACCTGCATAGGCGGGGCCGGCCGTGTGGTCGACCCCGCCAGGCCCCACGAGCTGTTCGAGGCGATGCTCGAGCTGAGCAACCCCGACACGGCCGCGCGGCTCGGCGCGATCGGCCGTGAGCACGCGGCGAAGTTCACCTGGCGCAAGGTCGGCGAGCGGCTCGTGCGCGCCCTGGCGATCCCGGGCGTCGAGCTCGACGGCTTCGCCGAGTTCCTCTGAGCGGCGAGGCTGCCCGGGGACCGGCAGGCCCGCGCGTGGGGTGTGCTGCAGCGAACCCCGTATGACCATCGCGCACACGAGTCCCACACGGAGTACCTCCAAGCCACCGCACGCGCGGAGCCGAGCGCCGATCAGGCGGCGGGAGCAGCGTCCATGAAGCCGTACACGCTGCGCACCTTGCCGTCCTCGGCCACGATCACATCGAAGCCGACGAACCGCGGCTCGTGCTCGTCGGCCGGCCCGGCGTGCCATTGGAAGCGGGCCTGGTCGTGGTGGGCGTCGATCGCGCCGCCGAGACTGAACACGAAGCCCGGGAACGTCTGCTGGGTGGCGGCGATGAACCCGTCGATCTCGGCAGGCCCATGGACCGCGACGTGCGGGTCCGTGTAGGTGGCATCGCCCGTGTAGAGGCTCTCGAGCAGCGCGCGGCGCCGCTCGGGGTGTGTCTCGTTGAACGTGGCGATGTAGCGCTCGACTATTTCCTGTGGGTTTTTCATCACGGTTCTCCTTGTCGGGGTTGACGAGCCACAGGGTGCCTTCGCAGGGCGGGCGTGTCGATTACCCGAGGGGTAGTGAGCGCGAGCCGTGCCTACGCGCGAGGTAGGCGTGCAGCGCGCAGCGCAGGTCCCGGCGCGACTACCTCTCGGGTAATCGCCGGCGAGCGCGATCGCCTCTACGCTGCAGCAATGGAGGCGGCGAGCGCATATGTGGGCTTCGGAGAGCTGCTGCGGGATTGGCGCCGCAGGCGCCACGTGAGCCAGCTCGAGCTCTCGCTCGACTCCGAGATCTCCGCACGCCACCTGAGCTTCGTGGAGACCGGGCGCTCCAAGCCGAGTCGTGAGGTGGTGGTTCGACTGGCGGACACGCTCGAGGTTCCCCTTCGGGAGCGCAACGCGCTGCTGCTGGCGGCGGGCTATGCGCCGCTGTACACCGAACGGGCGCTCGACGCAGAGGAGATGGGACCGGTGCGCTCGGCGCTCGACCGGTTCCTGCGCGCCCACGAGCCCTACCCAGCGCTCGTGGTCGATCGCCAGCACAACCTGGTGGCGGCCAACGACGCGCTCGGCGCGATCACCGCCGGTTGCGCTCCCGAGCTGCTCGCGCCCCACCCCAACGCGATCCGCATCGCGCTGCATCCCGAGGGGATGGCGCCGCGCACGCTCAACCTCGCCGAGTGGAGCGCGCACCTGCTCGCACGCCTGCGGCGCGAGGCGGCGATCACCGGCGACGCCGAGCTCGAGGCGCTGCGCGCGGAGGTGGCTGCATACCCGGGCGTGGCGCCCGAGCTCCCGGTCGGAGAGCGAGTGGCTAGCGAGATCGTGGTGCCGCTGCGACTGCGCGACGGCGATCGCGAGCTGGCGTTCATCTCCACGATCTCCACGTTCGGAACGGCGGTCGACGTCACGCTCTCAGAGCTCTCGATCGAGGCGTTCTACCCCGCCAACGCCACGACCGCCATGCGCCTGCTCGGCGAGGTGACGGGCTAGGCGCCGGGCGCGGGCGCCTGCGACGCGCGGGCGCGGGCGCTCAGCTCCGCCAGTGTCAGCGGGTGGGCGGGCGGTTGCTCGAGGATACGCTCGTACTCGACCTCGAGCGTCGGCCCGACGTGAACCAGCTCGCCCGAATCGAGCATCCGCCAGCCCGCATCATCATCCATGCGCTCGCTCGCGAACACGACCAGGGGCCGCTCGCGGCCGTGCGCAGAGGTGACACGGCTGCCGAGGCTGCTCGCGTGCTCGAGCGGGGCACCCGGGCTGCGCTCGAGCACGAACAGGCTGTGCGTGTCGGGGTAGCGCAGCACCCACAGGCCCTCCGCGGTCGCGAGCACGAAGTTGATCGACAGGATCGGGAGCGTCGCGGCGACCCACATGCAGGCCCGCTCGATCCCCGCTGCGATGTCGCCGCCAGCGGCGGCCGTCTCGCGGGTGATCAGCGCGAACAGGCGCTCGGAGTCGGTGTCGCCCTCGACGAGCGCCAGCGAGTCGCCGAGATGGTGCTCGAGCGTGGCGAGATCTTCGATCACGCCGTTGTGGGCGAACAGGCGTCCGTCCTGCTCGAAGGGGTGCGTGTTGAGCACATCGAGCGAGCCGGTCGAGGCGAAGCGGATGTGGGCGAGGAAGTTCCTGGAGTGGATCTCGTGGGCTTGCCGGGCGAAGTCGGCGTCGCCGAAGGCGGCGATCGGCTGCTTGCTGACCTGCGGGCGGCCGTCGGCGTCGAACCAGCCGAGCCCCGTGCCGTCGGGCTCGCGGTGACTCTGCGCCGAGAGGCTGTCCGGTGCGTCGAGCAGCCAGAATCTCGCGGTCGCCGCCTGCTCGCCGGAGCTCATCCCGAACAGGCGGCACATCACGCGAGCGCCCGCCGCGCGGCCAGCAGCGCCCCCTCGATGCCGGCGTCATCGACGTCAAGGTGCGTGACGAAGCGGACGCTCCCGGAGCCCGCCGGCCCGGCGAGCACGCCGTCGGCCTCGAGCGCGGCGCAGAACGCAGCGGGGTCGGGGATCGAGGCGATCACGATGTTCGTTTCCACCGTGGCGGGGTCGATCCCGACGCCCGGCAGCTCGGCAAGTCCCTCGGCGAGGCGCCGGGCGCGCACGTGGTCCTCGGCTAGGCGGTCGACGTGGTGCTCGAGCGCGTGCAGCCCGGCCGCGGCGAGGATCCCGGCCTGGCGCATCGCTCCGCCCCACATCTGCTTGTAGCGCCAGGCCTCGCCGATCAGCTCGCCCGAGGCGGCCAGACACGCGCCGACCGGGGCGCCGAGGCCCTTCGTGAGGTCGAGCCAAGCCGTGTCGAAGCCCTCCGCCCAGCTCGCCGCGCTAACGCCCGAGGCGACGACCGCGTTCATCAGCCGGGCCCCGTCGAGATGGGTGCGCAGCCCGGCCGAGCGCGCCACCTCGAGCACGTCCTCGAGCTGCGCACGCGGCCAGATGCGCCCGCCTCCGAAGTTCGTGGTCTGCTCGACCGAGACCAGCCGCGACCGCGGCGCGTAGCGATCGCCCGGGCGCGACAGGGCGGCCTTCAGCACGGCGGGCGTGAACATGCCGCCCTCGCCGTCGAGCGGATGGAGCACTGCGCCCGAGATCGCCGCGGGTCCCCCAGCCTCGGCCACCAGCGGATGGGCCGTTCTGTGCAGCAGGGCCTCATCGCCGCCGGACCGGATGTGCAGGCGGAAGGCGATCGCGTTGCACATCGTCCCCGAAGGCAGGAACAGCGGCGCCTCGTGCCCGAGCAGGCTCGCCACGCGCTCCTGCAGGGTGAGCACCGTCGGATCCTCCCCGCGCTGCTCGTCCCCCACCTCCGCAGCGGCGATCGCCCGCCGCATGGCCTCGGTGGGCCGCGTCTGCGTGTCGGAGTAGAGGTTGATCATCGCGAGCCAGGCCGATCCTAGAGACTGCGCACATGCGGATCTGCCTGATCTACGACTGCCTGTTCCCGTACACCATCGGTGGCGGCGAGCGCTGGTTTCGCGCGCTCGGCGAGCGCCTGGCGGATGCTGGCCACTCCGTCGACTATCTGACGCTGCGCCAGTGGGATCGGGGCGAGCTCCCGACCGCCGGACCGGGAGTCCGCGTGATCGCGGTCGGACCGCGAATGGACCTCTACGTGAACGGTCGCCGGCGCATCCTGCCGCCGTTGGTATTCGGAGTGGGCGTGCTGTGGCATCTGCTGCGCAATCGGCGCAGCTACGACGTGGTGCACACAAGCTCCTTCCCTTATTTCTCGCTGCTGGCCGCGGCGGCGATCAGACCGCTCGCACGCTACAGGCTCGTGGTCGACTGGTTCGAGGTATGGACGCTGGACTACTGGCGGGAGTATCTGGGGCCCCTCGCCGGCCGCACCGGCTGGCTGATACAGCGTGCGTGCGCGGCGATCCCCCAGCGGGCGCTGTGTCTCGCGCACAAGCATGCGGTGCGGCTGACCGGGGAAGGCCTGCGCAGCGAACCGGTCGTGATCCGGCGCGGCCTCTACGGGCGGGCACCGCAGAGGGCGTCGGCGCTCGCCGCGGAGCCGGTGGTCGTCTTCGCCGGGCGCCTGATTCCCGAGAAGCGCGCTGCGAGCATCATCCCGGCGGTGAAGCTCGCGCGCGAGGTCGTGCCGGGCCTGCGGGCTGTGATCTTCGGCGAGGGTCCCGAGCACGATCGCATCCTCGAGGACATCGTCCGTCACGACTGCGCGGAGTTCGTACGCGCGCCGGGCTTCGTGCCCGAGCGAGAGCTCCGGGACACGCTCGCGCGGGCACTCTGCCTGCTGCTGCCGACGCGTCGCGAGGGTCTCGGGACCGTGGTCCTAGAGGCCGCCTCCGCCGGTGTCCCGAGCATCGTGGTCGAGGGCCCCGACAACGGCGCCACCGAGTTGATCGTGCACGGGTCGAACGGGTTCATCGCGCCGTCGAGCAGCCCGCAGGATCTCGCCGGGGCGATCGCGGCGGTGTATCGCGGCGGCGATCGCCTGCGTGAGGAGACGCTCGCCTGGTATGCGACCCACGCGCACGAGCTCTCGCTCGAGGGCTCGCTGGCGACCGTGCTCGACCTCTACCGCGAGTAGCGTGTTGCGGCAGCGTTCATAAATTGTTCAGGCCCTGTATGCAGGATGTGTCGCTGTGAGAGACCAACCAGTCGAAGAGCGGCGGGCCGAAGCTGGGCAGAGCATCCTCGCGGCCGGCCCGGCCCTCGCCGCCTCAGAGGCCGATGAGCGTCTGCCGATCTCGGCGCCCGCGCTCGTCGGCAACGAGCTCGAGTACGTACGCGAGTGCCTGGAGTCGAGCTGGATCTCTTCGCGTGGGCGCTTCGGCGAGGCGTTCGAGAGGGCGTTCGCCGAGGTCTGCGGGGTCGAGCACGCGGTAGCGGTCAACAGCGGCTCGGCCGCCCTGCATCTCGCGCTGCTCGCGCTGGGCGTGTCCCCCGGCGACGAGGTGATCGTGCCCGCTCTCACATACGTCGCGACCGCCAGCGCCGTCTCCTACTGCGGGGCGAAGCCGGTATTCGTCGACTCCGAGCCGTGCTCGTGGAATCTCGATCCGGCGGCTGTCGCGGCCGCCGTCACGCCCCGCACGGTGGGCATCATCGCGGTGCACCTGTACGGGCTCCCCGCCGAGATGGACGTGCTCGAGGCGATCGCGCGCCGGCACGGCCTGTTTCTGCTCGAGGACGCCGCACAGGCTCACGGCAGCCGCTACGGCGGGAAGCCGGTTGGCTCCCTCGGCGACGCGGCCGCGTTCAGCTTCTTCGGCGGCAAGCTGCTCACGACGGGCGAGGGCGGGATGGTGGTCAGCGACGACCCTGCCGTGGCGGAAGCCGCGCGGCGCCTGCGCAACCACGGCGAGGACCCGCTTCGCCGCTATCACCACACCGAGCTCGGGTTCAACTACAGGCTCACGAATGTCGCCGCCGCAATCGGGCTGGCGCAGGTGGAGCGCTTCGACTGGCACGTCCAGCGCCGCCGCGCCAACGCCGCGCGCTATCGCAGCCTGCTCGACGGCCACCCGGCGCTCGAACTGTCCCACGCCGGGCCGCTCGCCACGACCACCGTATGGCTCATGTCGGTGGCGCTCGCGGGGGCCACGACGGCCAGACGCGACCATGTGATGGCGATCCTCGACCGAGCCGGGATCGAGACCCGGCCGGTGTTTCCCCCGGTGCACCGTCAGGCGATCTTCGCCGGCCCGGCGGGGTCCACGCTGCCGGTTGCCGAGCGGCTCGCGGCGACGGGGCTCAGCCTGCCCTCCGGCGCGATGCTGTCCGAGTGCCAGATCGACCGCGTGTGCGCGGCGCTGATGCAGGCGATTGCAGACACCGAATCCGACTAGGTGGCATCTGCCTCTCGCGCCCGCCCGGCGTTGGGGCGCCACAGCTCCTACGATGTTCGAATGTCAGCCTCGCCGGCCGCGAACATCCCCTCCGCAGAGCTCGAGCAGCATCGCTCGGGGCTCACGGGTTACTGCTATCGGATGCTCGGCTCGCCCTCGGAAGCCGAAGACGCCGTCCAGGACACGTTCCTCCGCGCGTGGCGCAGCGTCGAGCGCTTCGAGGGCCGGTCATCACTGAAGTCCTGGCTGTACCGGATTGCCACCAACGTATGCCTGGACCATCTCGACGGGCGCAAGCGGCGTGCGCGTCCGATGGATCTCGGTCCGGCCGGAGAGGTCGAGGCGGCCCATCTCACCACTCTCCCCGACGAGGCCTGGATCGAGCCGGTGCCGAGCACGCTGGTGGCGCCGGACCCCGACCCGGCCGAGGCGGCCGTGCGCAGCGAGAGCATCCGCCTGGCGTTCATCGCCGCGCTGCAGCAGCTCCCGCCGCGCCAGCGCGCAGTGCTGATCCTGTGTGAGGTGATGCACTGGCGGGCGGCGGAGGCGGCCGAACTGCTCGACACGAGCGTCGCCTCGATCAACAGCGCCCTGCAGCGTGCGCGGGCCACGCTGGCAGCCGCCGACAGCAGCACCGCCATGCGTGCCGCCGACCTCGACCCGCCCGACCGCGCCCTGCTGGCGCGCTACGTGGAGGCGTTCGAGCGCTACGACATGGACGCTCTCACGGCGCTGATCCACGAGGACGCCACGCAGTCGATGCCCCCGTTCGAGCTGTGGCTCGAGGGCCGCGAGCACATCCTCGGCTGGTGGGCGGGGCCGGGCAACGCCTGCCGCGGCTCGCGCGTGATCCCCACGGTCTCGGCCAACGGCGCGCCCGCCTTCGGCCAGTACAAGCCCGCGGCCTCGGGCGAGGGCTATGAACCGTGGGCTCTGCAGGTGCTCGAGATCGAGCGCGGACGCATACGCGAGTTCACGTTCTTCCTCAACACCGCCGAGCTGTTCCCGGTGTTCGGGCTGCCGCTCGAGTTCGGCGCCTGAGCCGCAAGACCGCCGCCGCGTCACTCGGCCCGAAGCACCGAGGCCAGCCCGATCAGAGCCAACAGTTCGCGCAACTCCGCGCTCGCCCCACGCAGCGCCACCCCGCAGCCGTGGCGTCGCGCACCGACCGCCAGGCGAGCGAGGGCGTCGACGCACACGGCGTCGGCGGCCACCCCGGTCACGTCGCACACGAGCACCGCCGCCCTGCAGCTCTCGAGCGCCGCGCACGCGCGGCGGTAGAGACCGGGCAGATCCGATCGGCCGAGCGGCGCACGGACGACGAACGCCACGGTCGGCCGCGGGCTGCGGGTGCCAGGCATGGGTCCAGCCGCGCCGTCTGGCGGATCAGCTCGCCTCGGCCCAGGCCTCGGTCGCGACGCCGCCTTGCCCGCCGGCGCCGCCGCGTGTCTCCTCGACGCCCGCCACAGCCGTGGCGATGCTCCGGTGCCGCTCGAGCACGAACACGCCCACCCCGATCGCCAACGCCACGAGCGCCGCCCCGATCCAGAACGCGACGTGGTAGCCGGAGGTGAGCGCCGCAGGCCTCGACACGCCGTGGCGCATCAGAGCCGAGCTGTGGGTGGATGCGACCGTGGCGAGCACCGCGAGCCCGAGCGCACCCCCCACCTGCGCGGTGGTGTTGACCAGCCCGGACGCGAGACCAGCGTCCTCGGGACCCGCTCCCGCCATCGCCAGCGCCATCAGGGCCGGGAACGACCCGCCGATTCCAAGCCCCAGGATCACCAGCGCTGGCAGCACGTGGACGAAGTAGTCATCGCGCACGGGGACCTGGGCGAACCACGCGAGTCCGATCGCGCCAAGCGTCATCCCGGCGATCAGCGTGGGGCGAGGCCCGAAGCGCATGACCAGCCGCTCTGAGTAGCGCAGCGACATCGTGCCCATCACCACGGTGGTGGGCAGGAACGCCAGCCCGATCTCGAGGGCGTTGTAGCGGAGCACGCGCTGCAGGTACAGCGAGCCGAGGAAGAACATCCCGAACATCCCCGCCACGAGCAGCGCCTGGATCAGGTTCGCTCCGGCCAGATCGCGCGAGCGGAACACGCGCAGGGGGATCAGCGGCCGAGCCGCCGTAGCCTCGCGGACAAGGAAGCCCACCAGCAGCGCAAGCGAGGCGCCGGCCAGCACGAGCGTCTGCCCGGACCCCCACCCGTGGCGGGCGGCGGGCACCACGATCGTGTACACGCCGAGCATCAGCGCAGCGACGATCAAGAGGGCCCCGGGCACGTCGGCGCCGCCCTCCAGGCCTATCCCCCGGCCTGGCTCGATCAGCCGCAGCGCAAGCGTGGCCGTGACGACGCCGATCGGCACGTTGATGAAGAAGATCCAGTGCCAGTCGATCGCCTGGGTGAGCAGCCCGCCCGCGAGCAGCCCGATCGAGCCGCCCGCCGAGGCGACGAAGCCATACACGCCGATCGCCTTGGCCTGCTCTCGCTTCTCGGGGAACATCGTCACGATCATCCCCAGGATCACCGCGGAGGTCATCGCCCCGCCGATCCCCTGCACGAAGCGCGCGCCCACCAGCATTGCCTGCGATCCCGCCAGGCCGCACGCCATCGAGGCCACGGTGAACAGGCCGAGGCCAGCGAGGAACATGCGGCGGTGCCCGAGCAGATCGCCGAGGCGCCCCGCCAGCAGCAGCAGCCCGCCGAAGGAGATCAAGTAGGCGTTCACGACCCAGGCGAGGCTCGACCCCGAGAAGCCCAGATCACTCTGGATCGAGGGCAGCGCGACGTTCACGACGGTGACGTCGAGCACGATCATCAGCATGCCCGCGCACAGCACGTACAGCGCCAGCCATCGGCGGCGATCGGAAATCGGCGCGGGCACGGGTGCGCCGTAGAGCGCGAAGGTGTCGGTGCTGGGGGTCATTTGGGTCTCCCTGTGGCGTGAACCATTCAAGCCCATATGACCGCCGCGGATGTGAAAACTCATCGCCGGGGACATCCTGGTCCGCCGCCGATGGCGTTGCCCCAAGGTCCGGGGGGAGCGGGACAGCAAGGCGGCTGCCGCTGCCGTGGTGCACGGTTTCTGGCATCCCCGCTTTGACCGATGATCCTGGCCTGCTGTGCCGTACAATGCCCGACATGGTGGGGCCGGGCGAAGGCTCGGCGTGATGGGAGGAGGACCGAGACAGGATGGGGGCACGGATGCTTGGTGGGGTCGTTACGGTCAGAGTGCGTGGCGGGCGATGGTGCTCGGCGCTCGAGACCGGTAGGGCGATCGGCGCCGCGCTCGCGCTGATCGTGCTCCTCTGCATGGCGTGCGCCTCCTCGGTGCGGGCCTCCGGAGTCACGAACGCGGGCAATGACCTGCGGGACGGCTGGTATCCCGAACAGCCCTCGCTCACGCCGCAGCTCGTCAGCGGCGGTACGTTCGGAAAGCTGTGGTCGACGCCGGTCGACGGGCAGGTGTACGCCCAGCCGCTGCTCGCCAACGGAACCGTGCTGGTGGCCACCGAGAACAACAAGGTCTACGGGCTGAACCCCGCCTCGGGCGCAATGCGGTGGGCGAAACCGCTCGAACTGGGCGTGCCCTGGCGGCCGTCGGACATCGAATGCGGTGACCTCACCCCGAACATCGGGGTGACCGCCACGCCGGTGATCGACGCGACCACCAACATCGCCTACATCACCCACAAGACCTACGCCTCCGGAACCTCCGGCCCGGCGCGGTGGTACATGGACGCGGTTGAAATGGCCAGCGGCACCGAGCGGCCCGGCTTCCCGGTCGAACTGAGCGGCTCCGCCCAGAATCAGCCGGGAGCGACGTTCAACCCCACCAACCAGCTCCAGCGACCGGGGCTGCTGCTGATGAACGGGGTCGTCTACGCCGGGTTCGGATCGCACTGCGACCACGCCCCCTGGCAGGGCTGGGTGTTCGGGGTCTCGACGGCGGGCGCGGTGAAGGCGCGCTGGGTGGATGTGCCGGCAGGGCACACCGGCGCGGGGATCTGGCAGTCCGGCTCAGGCCTCGCATCCGACGGCTCGGGCACGATCCTGCTGAGCACGGGCAACGGCGGCGCTCCAAGCTCACCGATCCCGGGCAACACGCCGCCCTCGAGCCTCGGGGAGTCGGTCGTGCGGCTGGTGGTTCAGGCGGATGGCTCGCTCAAGCCGGTCGACTTCTTCGC
>FSYY01000260.1_pt1 | contig 56185 bp, 54 predicted proteins | sample 1638681 | NCBI WGS metagenome assembly FSYY01 (sample SAMEA3914813, study PRJEB12502) | metagenome | biome: forest; material: soil | place: Canada | collected 2011-07-07 | depth 0.3 m | reverse complement strand
GCGGCGCGCGCAGCACAAGATCGGCACGCCCGCCGTGAATGCCTGCCCGCAGTGCCACAGCCCGCGCCGGCCCCACCGGGTCTGTCCGGTGTGCGGCACATACGCCGGTCGCGAGATCGTGACGCCCGGCGGTCCTGGGCACGATCACGATCACGACGCCGCCTGAGAAGACATGACGCGAGGGGCATCGCCCTCCCGGCAGGCAGATTTCCAGCCCGAGGAGCCCGGCCCGGCCGTCGCGGTCGACTGCAACGGCGCGGACCTCGGCCCGGCTGAGGTGGCCGCCGGCGCCGCGATCGCCGCCGCCCAGGGCGCGCGCGTGATCCTGTTCGGGCCCGCGGCCGAGCTCGGCGATCCGGCGCCGGGCGTTGAGGTCGTCGACGCGCCGGTTTCGATCGCCAAGGCGCTCGATCCGGTCAGCGCCGCCCGCACCACGCCGCAGGCCTCGATCGTGCAGGCGGCGCGGGCGGTGGCGGAGGGCCGCGCCGAGGCCCTCGTCTGCGCCGGCGGCACCGGCGCCGCGCTCGCGGCGGGGACGTTCAACATCAAGCGCGCCCATGGCATCTATCGTCCAGCGCTCGCGATTCCGCTCCCGGTTCCGGGGGCGCCCGTCACGCTGCTCGACGTGGGGGCCAACGCCGAGGCGCGGCGCGAGCACATCGTGCAGTTCGCCTTCATGGGGGCGGCGCTCGCCCGCACGGTGCTCGGCGTGGAGCACCCGCGCGTCGGGCTGCTGTCCAACGGCGAGGAGGCCAACCGCGGCAACGCGCTGGTGCTCGAGGCCCACGCCGAGCTGAGCGAGACCGCGCGCGCAGATTCGCGGGCATTCGAGTTCGTGGGCAACGTCGAGGGCGGCGACGTGGTCGCCGGTGCGGCCGACGTGATCGTCACCGACGGGTTCACCGGCAACATCGCGCTGAAGCTGATGGAGGGGGTCTCGCAGACGATCCTCGCGGCTGTCCGCGAGGCGGCCACCTCCTCTCCCCGCGCCAAGCTCGGCGGCCTGCTGCTGCGTCCCGCGCTGCGCGGCTTTCGCGACGAGATCGATCCCGAGGGCAACGGCGGCGCCTACCTGCTCGGCCTGCGCCGGCTCGGGGTGGTGCCGCACGGGCGCTTCAGCCGCGCCGGCTTCGCGCAGGCGATCCTGCGGGCCGAGCAGGGTGCGCGCGAGGACATCGTCGGCAACACCCACCGCGCGCTCGAGGCGGCGGGCGCGCTCAGGCGCTCGCCGGTGTCCGCGACGGGCGCTAGCCTGCCCCGCACAGGATGAGAGGAAATTGTCCGCCACAGGGCGCGCGGCAGGCGACGCGTGTCCACGATCGTGTCCGAGCAGCCGCCGGCTGGCGCGAGCGCGCGCGATGAGCGAGCTCGACCGCGACGCGGTGCTCGCACTGGTCCGGGGCCACCTCGCCGACGAGCTCGACGTCGATCCGGCCGCGATCGGACCGGACACGCGCTTCAAGGAGGATCTCGAGGCCGATTCGCTCGACCTCTACACGCTGGTGCAGGAGCTCGAGGACACATACCGCGTGAGCATGTCCGACGAGCAGGCCGCGAAGATCCTCACGGTGGGGGCTGCGGTCGAGTTCGTGCTCGCCCACGGGGCGGCCGATGTGGGGGCATGATGCTGCTGGCCGAGCTGCTCGAGGAGCTGCCCGAGGATCTAGCCCGCCAGGTGTTCACGCACGCGTCCTGGAGCGAGCGCCGCAGCGACTCCTACACGCGGCTGGCGTTCCTCGGCGACAGCGTGCTCGCGCTGGCGGTGACCGCGTACCTGTACCCGCGCCTGGAGGCGGAGCGCTTCGGCGCCGGACGGCTGACGAAGATCCGCGCCCAGGCCGTCTCCGGGGTGTCCTGCCGCGCCGTGGCCGAGCGCCTGGCGTTGCCCGAGCGGCTGCGCGCGGCCGCGCCGGCGGGGGTCCGCGAGAGCGCGAGCGCGCTCGTGGGCACCGAGCGCGTGCTCGCCTCGGTGATCGAGGCGGTGATCGGTGCCTGCTACCTGCACGCGGGCTACGAGCGCACCGCCGAGGCGGTGGTCGAGGCGTTCACCCGCGAGATCGAGGAGGCGCTCGAGCACCCGGTCGACTTCAAGTCGGCGCTGCAGGAGCTGCTTGCGCGGCGCGGTGCCGAGGTCGGCTACGAGATTACCGGCGAGGAGGGCCCGCCACACGAGCGCACCTACACCGTGCTCGCGCGGGTGAACGAGCGTGCGCTCGGCAGCGGCAGCGGCCGCAGCAAGAAGCACGCCGAGCAGGAGGCCGCGCGCGTCGCGGTCGAGGTGCTCGAAGCGGAGCTGAAGCCGTGAGGGTCGCCACATGCGCCTGAAGACGCTCACGCTCAAGGGCTTCAAGTCCTTCCCCGACCGCACGAGCCTCGACTTCGGCCCTGGGGTGAGCGTCGTAGTGGGGCCGAACGGCTCGGGCAAGTCGAACGTCACCGATGCGGTCCTGTGGGCGATGGGCGAGCAGTCGCCGCTGGCGGTGCGCGGGCAGTCGATGCAGGACGTGATCTTCGGCGGCGGGCACGGCGTTCAGCCGCGCAGCGCGGCCGAGGTCGAGATCGTGCTCGACAACTCCGATGGCGCGATCGACCTGCCGCTGAGCGAGATCTCGATCGTGCGCCGCCTGGATCGCAACGGCGACGGCGGCTACCGGCTCAACGGCGCCCGCTGCCGGCTTACGGATGTGATCGAGCTGCTGTCCGACACCGGGCTCGGGAAGGAGACGCACTCGGTCATCTCGCAGGGTCGCGTCGATGCGATCGTCACCTCCAAGCCCCGCGACCGGCGCCTGCTGATCGAGGAGGCGGCCGGACTCGGCAAGCATCGCAAGCGCCGCCGGCGCGCCCAGCTCAAGCTCGAGCGCACCGAGGAGAACCTCGACCGCGCGCTCGACGTCGAGCGCGAGGCGCGCACGCGCCTGCGTCCGCTCAAGCGCCAGTCCGAAGCGGCGGAGCTGCACGAGCGCCTCGAGCGCCAGATCCTCCAGGCCCGCCTGGAGTTGGCGCGCGAGGCCTCACGCGCCCGCCGCCTGGAGCTCGGCGCCGCCGAGACGGAGGTGGCCGCCGCGCGCCGCGCGCGCGAGCGGATCGAGGCGCAGCTGCAGGAGACGATCGAGCGGCGCGGTGCGGCCGAGCGCACGCTCGCCGAGCGGGCAGCCCGTCACGACGCGCTCGCACGGCGCACCTACGACGCGCGCTCGGCGCGCGAACGCCTGCAGCTGCGGGCCGAGCAGGTCGCCGCCGGAGCGCAAGCGCTCACGCGGCGGATCGAGCGTGTCGAGCTCGAGCTGGCGACGTTCGCCGAGGGTGCCGCCGAGGCCGTCGGCCCGTCCCGTGCCGCGCCCGAGGACGAGCGGATCGATGCGCTCGAGGCAGAGCTGGCGGAGATCGAGGCCGGACGCGAGCGCGAGATCGCGCTCGAGCTGTCCGAGCTGAAGCTCGAGCGCGACCGCCACGCCGCAGAGCTTGAGCGCGCCGAGTCCGAGCTCGCCCAGGCGCGGGCTGCGCGCGAGCGCGCCGACGCCGAGGGGCAGGCCGCGCGGGCGGCTCTGGCCGAGGCCGAGCGCGGTGCCCAGGACGCGCGGCGCGAGGCAGAGCGCGTCGGGGCCGAGCTGGCGGCGGTCAATCAGTTCCTGCGCGCCCATGCCCACTTCGGCGGAGAGCAGGCCGGCTCGCCCCGTGCGTTGAGCGAGGACCTTCGTGTCAAGGACGGGTATGAGCTGGCGCTCGCCGCGGCGCTCGGCGGCCGGCTCGACGCCGCGCTGGTCGAGGAGCTGGCGGGCGCGCAGAGCGTGCTCGACGGCGCCGGGCCCGACGGCGGCGCGGCACTGCTTGCCGACCTCGACGGTTCAGCGCAGCCGCAGCTAGGCGGAGCCGCTACGGTCACCCCGCCGGCGGGCGGCGCGCAGCGCCTGCTCGACCTCGTCAGCGGACCGCCGCAGGTGCTCGCGCTGGCCGAGCGGCTGCTCGGCGACGCGTGGGTGGTAGAGCGGCTGGAGGCACTCGCGCCCGACTTCCGCGGGATCGCGGTCACGCGCGCGGGACGCGTGTGGTTCGCCGCCTGGGGTGAGGTCCGCCAGGTCGGCGAGGGCGGCAGCGAGCGCGTGCTCGCGCGGCGCAACGAGCGCGACCGGCTACTCGCGGCCTCGACGGCCGCCGCCCGGGGCGAGCAGGCGGCACGAACGGCATGCGAGCGCGCGCTCGCGGAGGTGCGCGCGGCCGAAGCGCTGCGCGCCGGCGCCGAAGAGGAGCTGCGCACCCACGAGCGCCACACGGTCGAGGCGGGGGAGGCCCGGCGGCGTGTGGAGTGGCTGATCGAGCAGCGCGCCAAGGCGCCCGCGCAGGGCGCGCTCGCCGTCAGGAAGGCGGAGCTCGAGGGCGAGCTCGCCGCCGAGCGTCGTCAGGCCGAGAGGCGCGAGCAAGAGCGCGCCCAGCGCGTGGCGCGGCTGCAGCGGCTGCGTGCCCAGCATGCCGCGGACTCGGCGGCGGTACCTCTCGCCGGACGCCTGGCGAGCGCCTTGCAGCGGACCGGTGCGGCGCTTGGAGAGCAGCTGCTCGCGCTCGAGGGGGCGCTCGAGCGCGACCGCGCCGCGGGCGATGAGATGGCCGCTGAGCTGCGCGCATGTGCCGCGCGCGAGTCGGAGATCCAGGCGGGCCTGCGCGCCGCGGGCGAGGCGGTCACCGCCGTGGAGGTGGCCGCGCAGCGGATCCGCGACCAGGCGGCTGAGGCCGAGCTCGAGCTCACGAGCGTGGCCGCGCTGCTCGGTCTCGCAAGCGCCGATGCCGCCGCCGAGGAGGGCTCGGCGTCTGCCGATGGGGCTGAGCCCGGCGCGGTGACCGCCGCTGACCCGAGCGCACCCGGGGCCGATGTTCTCGGCGAGGAGCAGGCGCAGGCGCTGCGGGCACGCGTGGCGCGCCTGCAGGCGCGGCGCGAGCAGCTCGGCCCTGTCAATCCGCTCGCCCAGGAGGAGTACCGGGAGGCGGTCGCGCATGTCGATGAGCTCGAGCGCCAGCGCACCGACCTCGAGAGCGCGCTGCGCGAGCTGCGGGGTGTGATCCGCGAGACCGACCGCCAGATCCAGGAGACCTTCGAGCAAACCTTTGCAGCGGCCGCGCGCAACTTCGCGGAGCTGGTCGGCGACGTGTTTCCGGGCGGCACCGGCGCGCTCAAGCTGGTCGCCGAGGAGCGTGCTCAGAGCCCGGTGCTCGGCGGGCAGCCGCTGCCGGCCGAGCCGGGCGACGGCGAGGAGGCGATCGAAGCTGCGGCCGAGGCGGAGGCCGAAGCGGAACTACGCGCGCGCGAGGAGGAGCAGCTGCCGGGGGTCGAGATTGAGATCACGCCCGCGGGCAAGGCGACCAAGCGCCTGTCGCTGCTCTCCGGCGGGGAGAAGTCGATGACGGCGCTCGCGTTCCTGTTCGCGGTGTTCCTCGCCCGGCCGTGCCCGTTCTACATCCTCGACGAGGTCGAGGCGGCGCTCGATGACCTCAACCTCGATCGCTTCCTGGCGCTGCTGCGCCGTTACGCCGATCGGGCGCAGTTCATCGTGATCACCCACCAGAAGCGCACGATGGAGGCGGCCGACTGGCTCTACGGCGTCTCGATGGGCGCCGACGGCGTCTCGAAGGTGCTCTCCCGGGCGCTCCCGGCCGAGGATGCGCCGGCGCGCGAGGTGGCCGAGGTCGCCTGATCCCGGCGCTGCTATCGTCGCGCGGCCCGTGGCGCGCGACTGGAGCGATCTGTTCATCACCGGGCCCGCCGGGCCCGGCGGCGCCGGTGCGGCGCCGGCCGATGCGCCGCCGGAGCCTCGGCGGGGGCTGTTCCGGCGCCTGCGCGAGAGCATGGCCAAGACGCGCGAGGCGCTCGGCAGCGAGATCCAGGCGACGCTGTTCGGTGTGCTCGACGAGCACACCTGGGAACGGCTCGAGGAGGCGCTGATCATGGCCGACGTCGGCGCGAGCACGACGGCGTCGGTCGTGCAGACGCTCGAGAGCGAGGCGGGATCGGGCGAGCTCGAGGGCGGCCAGGCGCTGAGCGAGCGGCTGATCCAGCTGCTGGCCGACACGGCCACGGTCGGCGAGCAGCGGATCGACCTGCGCGCCAAGCCCACGGTGATCATGGCCGTGGGCGTTAACGGCACCGGCAAGACCACCACCATCGGCAAGCTCGCCTGGCATCTTCGCAACGAGCTCGGGCACAGCGTCCTGCTGGCTGCCGGCGACACCTTTCGCGCGGCCGCGCGCGAGCAGCTCGAGGGCTGGGCCGAGCGCGCGGGCGTGGAGATCGTGGTGGGCGCTGATGGCTCGGACCCGGGCGCGGTCGCGTTCGAGGCGATCGCCGCGGCGCGCAGCGCAGGGATCGACGTGGTGATCGTGGACACCGCGGGGCGCCTGCACACGCAGGAGGACCTGATGGGAGAGCTGGCCAAGGTGCAGCGCGTGATCGCCCGGCAGCTCGAGGGCGCTCCGCACGAGACGCTGCTGACGATCGACGCGACCACCGGCCAGAACGGCCTGCGCCAGGCCAAGCTGTTCGCCGAGACTGCCGAGGTGAGCGGCGTGGTGCTGACCAAGCTCGACGGCACCGCGCGCGGCGGCATCGCGCTCGCGATCGCGCGCGAGCTGAGCCTGCCCGTAAAGCTGATCGGCGTGGGGGAGGCCGTCGAGGACCTGCGGCCGTTCGACCCCGATGAGTTCGCCCGCGCGCTGATAGCCGAGGGCTGAGGCCGCCGCCCACGGCTGAGCGGCCCGCGGCGGCGGGGGCGCCCGTGGCTGAACGGCCCGGGCCCGGGGAGTTTGCCCGTGGCCGAGCGGCCCCTGTGGGGGCCCCCGGGACCCCGGCGAGCTAATCTGAAGCCATGGGGTGGATCCTGTGGCTTGTTGCTGCGTGCCTGCTAGGTCTCGGGGAGTTGCACGCGGGCGGCTTCTACCTGCTCCCGTTCGCGCTCGGCGCGGCGCTCGCCGCGGCGGTGACGCTGCTCGGCGTGGGGGGCCTGCTGTCGGGGGTCGTGTTCGTGGCCGCCTCCGCGATCGTCGTGCTCACGCTGCGTCCGGTGGCGCGCCGCCACCGACGCCTGCCACCGTCGATCCGAACGGGTGCCGCGGCGCTCGTGGGACACCGCGCGATGGTGCTCGAGCGGATCGCCAACGAGGAGGGCGTGGGCTGCGTGCGCATCGACACCGGCGAGGTGTGGACCGCTCGCAGCTTCGACGACGACGAGGTGATCGAGGCGGGCGACCGCGTGGAGGTCGTCGAGATCAGGGGCGCCACGGCGCTCGTGATGCACTGATGCGCGTAGTCTGCACGAGCGCCGATCCTCAGCCGGAAGTCTGAGAAAGGAACCCTCCGCCATGGCCGCACTCATCGTCATCGCAGTGGTCGTGCTGTTCGCGCTCGTGGTCGCGGCGCGCGCGATTCGAGTGATCCCCCAGGCGCGCGCCGGTGTGGTCGAGCGGCTCGGTCGCTACAGCCGCACGCTCGAGCCGGGGCTGACGATCGTCACCCCCTTCATCGATCGCGTGCGGCCGCTCGTGGACCTGCGCGAGCAGGTCGTCAACTTCGCGCCGCAGTCGGTGATCACCGAGGACAACGTGGTCGTCGGAATCGAGACGGTCCTGTACTTCACGATCACAGACCCGCGCTCGGCCACCTACGAAATCGCGAACCCCCTGCAGGCAATCGAGCAGTTGACCGTCACCACATTGCGCAACGTGATCGGCAGCCTCACGCTCGAGGCCACGCTCACCGCGCGCGAGAACGTCAACGCAGAGCTGCGCACGGTGCTCGACGAGGCCACGGGCAAGTGGGGGATCAGGATCAACCGCGTCGAGATCAAGTCGGTCGATCCGCCTCCCGACATCCGCACCGCGATGGAGAAGCAGATGCGCGCCGAGCGCGACCGCCGCGCCGCGATCCTCACGGCCGAAGGCGAGAAGCAGTCGCAGATCCTCACCGCCGAGGGCGCCAAGCAGGCGGCGGTGCTGACCGCCGAGGGTGAGCGCCAGGCGGCGATCCTGCGCGCCGAGGGCGAAGCGAAAGCGATCGACACCGTGTTCAAAGCGATCCACGAGGGCAAACCCGACCGCCAGCTGCTGAGCTACGAATACCTGAAGATGCTTCCCCAGCTCGCCGAAGGCGACGCCAACAAGGTGTTCGTCGTGCCCTCGGAATTCGCCGAGGCGTTCGGCGGGATCGGCGAGGCCCTGCGCGGCCGGCCCGCGCCGCCGGCCCCTCCGGCGGTGGGCCCGCCGGGACCGCCCAAGGCGTGACCGTGGCCCGGCCCTAAGCCGGGCCGGCGGCTGCGAGAATCATCGCAATGTTCGACACGCTCGCCGAGAAGCTCCAGGGCACCCTCGCCGACGTCCGCCAGCGCGGCACGCTCAGCGAGCAGGATGTCGACGCGGCGATGCGCGAGATCCGCCTCGCTCTGCTCGAGGCCGACGTCAACTTCAAGGTGGTGCGGCAGTTCACCGCCCAGCTGAAGGAGCGTTGCCTCGGCGCGGAGGTGATCGGCAAGCTCAACCCCGGCCATCAGGTGATCAAGATCGTCGGCGAGGAGCTCACCGAGCTGATGGGCGGCGCCTCCGCGGACCTCAGCTTCTCGCCGCGGCCGCCCACCGTGATCCTGATGGCTGGGCTCCAGGGCTCCGGCAAGACCACCGCCACGGCCAAGCTCGCCCGCTTCCTGCGCGAGGAGCACTCCTCGACCGTGGCGGTGGCCGCCTGCGACGTGTATCGCCCGGCCGCGGTGGAGCAGCTCGTGAAGGTGGGCGCGCAGGCGGGCGCTCAGGTCTATTTCAGGAGCCCGCCCTCCCCCGAGCACGACCCCGTCGAGATCGCCACGTGGGCGCTCGGGCGGGCGCGCGAGGACGGCAAGGACGTGCTGATCGTCGACACGAGCGGGCGCCTCCACGTCGACGAGGAGCTGATGGCCGAGCTCGTGCGGATCCGGGATGCGGTCGAACCGCACCACGTGCTGCTGGTCGTCGACGCGATGACCGGGCAGGACGCGGTCAATGTCGCCGAGAGCTTCGCCGCGTCGGTCCAGTTCGACGGGGTGGTGATGACCAAGCTCGACGGCGACGCGCGCGGCGGCGCGGCGCTGTCGGTCAAGGCAGTCACGGGCAAGCCGATCATGTTCGCCTCCACCGGGGAGAAGCTCGAGCAGTTCGAGCGCTTCCACCCCGACCGGATGGCCCAGCGGATCCTCGGGATGGGCGACGTCATGAGCCTGATCGAGAAGGCCGAGCGCCAGTTCGACGAGGACGACGCACGGGCGCTTGAGCGCAAGCTGCGCCGCAACGAGTTCGGTCTCGACGACTTCCTCGACCAGCTCAAGACGATTCGCAAAATGGGGCCGCTCACGAGCATCCTCGGGATGATCCCCGGCCTCGCCGGCCATCAGCTGCAGAACATGAAGGTCGACGAACGCGAGCTCGACCGCATCCAGGCGATCATCCTCTCGATGACCGTCGAGGAGCGACGGCGTCCGGAGCTGATCAACGGCTCGCGTCGGCTGAGGATCGCGCGCGGGTCGGGAACGAGCGTCCAGCACGTCAACCGTCTGGTCAAGCAGTTCGGCGAGATGCGCAAGGTGATGCGCCAGGTCGGCCGCGGCAAGATGCCGGACATCGGTGCGCTGATGCGTAACGCACGCTGATCGCACCCGCGACGCCCAGGTGGGCCGCCGGATCGAGCGTGGGGCCGCTCGCGCGCCCTCGCGGTCCCACACCGTCTAAGCTCTTGCGCTCAGGCGGTAATCAGTCAAGTCCAGCAGCAGAGAGGAATACGTGGCAGTCAGGCTCAGGCTCACGCGAGTGGGCGGCAAGAAGGACCCCATCTGGCGGGTGGTCGTCGCCGACCAGCGTTCCCCCCGCGATGGTCGCGTGATCGAGACGATCGGCCACTACAACGCGCAGACAGACCCCTCGACGATCGTGATCGACGAGGAGCGCGCGCGCAGCTGGCTCGCCCGCGGCGCCCAGCCGTCGGACACGGTCCGCAAGCTGCTCCGTATCCGCGGCATCGAGACCCGGACGGGCTAGCCGCGGGGCGGACAGCATGGCCTCGGAGAACCCCAGGCATCTCCTGGAATACCTCGCCGAAGGCCTCGTGGACGACCCCGACGCGGTGGCGGTCGAGCAGTTCGAGGAGGCCGCCGGCACGATCGTGCTCGAGCTCTGCGTGGGCCCGGATGACTACGGCAGGGTGATCGGCCGCGGCGGGCGCACCGCGCACGCGCTGCGGACGGTGGTCAAAGCGGCAGCAGCCGGTGCGGGATGCCACGTGCTCCTCGACATCGTCGATTGACGCCCGAGCCGCACGGCGGCGAGGCGCCCGCCCCCCGCGCCAACGCGGCCCCGGGCGAGCTCTCGGCGGGTCGCGTCGGGCGCGCCCACGGGCTCGATGGGAGCTTCTACGTAACCCGACCCAAGGAGCGCCTTCTCACGCTCGGTGCGAGGATCGGACTCGGCGGGAGCACCACCACAATCGTCCGCCGCGCGGGCACCGTGCAACATCCGATCGTACGCGTGGAGGGGATCGACGACCGCGCTGCCGCCGAGGCGATGCGCGGCGCAGAGCTCACCCTCGACAGCGCACAGGCACCCCCTTTGGGCGAGGGCGAATGGTGGGCGCACGAACTCGAGGGGCTCGCGGTGACCGACGGCGATCGCGTGCTCGGCGAGGTCACGCGCCTGATCGAGCTGCCCTCCTGCGAGGCGCTCGAGGTGCAGCCGGCCGCGGGCGGCGCGCCGTTGCTCGTGCCGATGGTCAGCGATGCCGTGCGTCGCGTGGCGGTCGCCGAGGGTCGGGTCGAGGTCGACCTCGAGTTCCTCGATCTGCCCGCGCCGGGCACCCCGCCGGGCGGCCCGGGCGGCCTGGGCTCCCCGAGCGGCGCGGGCGCTCGCGGTGGAGGGGGTTCGGGCGCCCGCGGCGATCAGCGCGGCGGCCCGGGCGAGGAGGGGGGAGAGGCGTGAACATCGACGTGTTCACGCTGTTCCCGGAGTGGTTCGACTGGTTCCGCGCCCAGCGGCACGTCGGCAACGTGCTCGCGGCGGGCTCGCGCCTGGAGTGCGTCGACTTCCGCGAGCACACCCCGCTGCGCGGTGGTCAGGTGGACGACACGCCCTTCGGCGGTGGCGCGGGGATGGTGCTGAGGGTTGACGTGATCGACAGCGCGCTGCGTGCGCACTACGGCCTGGACCCGATTGCGCTGCGCGGGCAGCGGCGCGTGCTCGCGCTCGCCCCCGGAGGGAGGGTGCTCGACGAGGCGCTTGTGGAGGAGCTGGCGGCTGAGCCCGCGCTCACGCTTCTGTGCGGCCGCTACGAGGGCTTCGACGAGCGCGTGCTCGAGCACTTCGCCAGCGACGTGGTCTCGATCGGGCGCTACGTGCTTAGCGGCGGCGAGCTGGCGGCGATGGTGCTCTGCGACGCGGTTCTGCGCAAGCTCCCGGGGGCGCTCGGGCACGAGCACTCGGCCGTCGAGGAGTCCTTCAGCGCGGCGCTCGATGGGCACCCCGAGTACCCGCACTACACACGTCCGGCCGAGTACCGTGGCTGGCGGGTTCCCGAGGTGCTGCTGTCCGGCCACCACGGACGCATCGAGGAGTGGCGCCGGGAGCGCAGCCGTGAACGCGGCACCGCCCCAGCGCGCGACGAGGCGCAGGGCGGTTGAGGGGCCGCGCGGCCGGCGCGCGCCGCGCCTGATGGCGTGCCGATGGCGGGGGGTTCGCTACCATTGCAGCGCGCGCCGGCCGCGAGTTCCGCTCCGGTCCTGCCCCGGTCGATCATGGCGTGCCCTCCGCAAATCTCATGAGCAGCGTTATCGCAACCATCGAGCGCGCGCAGCTGCGTCGCGTCCCACGCTTCTCCCCGGGCGATCGCGTACGGGTCCACTTCCAGGTGGTCGAGGGAACGCGCAGTCGAGTGCAGATCTTCGAGGGCGTCGTGATCAAGCGCCAGGGCCATGGCGCGCGCGAGACGTTCACCGTCCGCAAGCAGTCCTTCGGGGTGGGTGTCGAGCGCATGTTCCCGGTCCACTCGCCCAAGATCGAGCGGATCGAGCTCGCCGCGCGCGGTGACGTGCGTCGCGCAAAGCTCTACTACTTGCGTGACCGCGTGGGCAAGCGCGCGCGCGTTCGCGAGCGCCGCTACACGGGGCCCGAGGAGGCGATCGAGCCGGGGCTCCTGTATGAGCCCACGCAGGCGACCGACGCGGATGGCATGACCGCCGACGGGCCGCCCGAGGAGGCGAGCGTGGAGCTGCAGGAGCAGCAGGAGGGCGCCGCGCAGGAGGCCTCCGCAGCCGACGACGGGAGCGAGGCTGCAGAGGCGCAGGTTGCTGCGGAGGCGGGACCCGGAGACGAGCCGCACGCGGACAGCGCCGCGGCTCCCGGGGGCGAGGCTGACACCTCCTCCGAGCCCGGCGAGCCCGAGGTGGGCGCTCAGGCCGGCGACAAGCCGGCGTGAGTCCCGGCATAAGGACCGGCAAGAAGCGCTCGAAATCGGCGACGAGCTCGATCGTAGAGCTCGTGGTCATCATCGCGATCGCGCTCGGGCTGGCGGTCGGCATCCAGGCATACGTGGTCAAGCCGTACCGCATCCCGAGCGGCTCGATGGAGCCCACGCTCGCGATCGGCCAGCGCGTGCTCGTCAACCGCATCGGCATGGACTTCAGCGACCCCCACGTGGGGGAGATCGCCGTCTTTCATCCGCCCCGCGACGCCGGGCAGCAGATCTGCGGCCCCGTTCCGCACCAGGTCCACGACGGCGGCGAAGCCTGCGCCGCCCCGGAGCCCTACAAATCCGACGTCAACTTCATCAAGCGCATCGTAGGGGGACCCGGCGATGTGATCTCGATCGTCGAAGGGCGGGTGATCCGCAACGGCGTGCACGAGAAGGACTCCTACATACGGCCGTGCCGCGCGCAGGCTCCGGAATGCAACTTTCCCACGCCCGTCAAGATTCCGCCCGGTCACTGGTTCATGATGGGGGACAACCGTGGCGAATCCGACGACAGCAGGTTCTGGGGACCGGTCCCCACGGGTTGGATCATCGGGGGAGCCTTCGCCACCTATTGGCCCCTCGACCGAATCGGCATCCTCTAGCGGCGAGGACCGGCCCGACGCGGTCGCGCCGTCGCCGCGCCATGCGGGTGCCTCGGCGCGTTCGCGCCGGCGGGCGCGCCGAGCCGGCAGCGGACGCCGGCTGTTCGCGTTCGACCGACGGCTCGGCTATCGGCTGATCGCGGGCGCCGACGAGGCAGGTCGCGGCTGCCTCGCGGGTCCGCTGGTGGCCGCGGGGGTGCTGTTCGACTACGAGGCGATCACCACACGCGAGCTGCGCGCGCTGGCCGCGCTGAACGACTCCAAGCAGCACTCCTCAGAGGCGCGCGAGGAGCTCTACCCGCTCGTGCTGCGGAGCGCCGCGCGGGTCGTGGTGGTGTCTCGTTGCGTGCGCGGGATCGATGCGCGCGGCCTGCACAAGACGAACCTCGCCGCGCTGCGCGACGCGGTCCGCGGCGTGACGAAGGATCTCGGCGAGGACGTGCTGTGCCTGATCGACGGGTTCTCGGTGGCCCCGTTCGAGCGTCCGCAGCGCGCGATCGTCGACGGCGACGCCACGAGCGCGGCCATCGCCGCCGCCTCGATCGTCGCCAAGGTCACGCGCGACCGCTACATGCACCTCGCCGACGCGCGGCATCCGGGCTGGAGCTTCGCCGAACACGTCGGCTACTCCACTCCCTCACACCGCGAGGCGATCCTGCGCCAGGGCGTCTCGCCGCTGCACCGGATGTCGTTCCAGTCGCTCGCCTACCAGCAGCTGGCGCTGTAGCGCTCACCAGGCCGCCTCGAGGTGCTCGAGGCGCACGAGCCGCCCCCGCGCGTCCACCGTCACGCCCACCGCGTCGAGCCGGATGGCGCGCGCGGAGGGTCGCTGGCGGCGCCGGTCGCACAGCCACGCAACCGCCTGGCGGCGAACGCGCGCCCGCTGGCGCGGTCGCAGGCCTGCAAGTGGCCCCGCGTCGGGGCCGGCGGCGGCCCGCGGGCCCGCCTGGGCGGCTGTGGCCGCTCCGGCGCGGGCGCGGCAGGTCTTGACCTCTACGAACACGAGCGTGGTGCCATCGAAGGCGATCAGGTCGATCTCTCCTCCGCGGCTGCGCACGTTGCGCTCGAGCACGCGGAAGCCGAGCCGCTCGAAATGCTCGCACGCCAGGCGCTCACCGAGGCGACCGAGCTCGTGCCGGGGGTCGACCCGGGCGGTCGGGGACGGGCGGTCGGCGGGCGGGAGGGGAGCGCTGCTGTCCACGTCGGCCACGCTAGGCCGGGCCTTGTCACAGGAGAGGCCCCGACTGTGTCAATCCCGTCTCGCGTGTGCGTCAGGAGCGTGACCTCGCGCTGGGGCTGCACGGCGGGTCCCGCCTCGCGTACGCTCCCGTGCCATGTCTGACGCCCCCGCCACGCCCTCTGGCCCGGATCCCTCGGCGGACCCCGACGACCCTGCGCTGCGCGCCGCCGACACCGCGATCGCGCCGCCGTCCCCGCCCGAGGTCTCGCGTCCCGCCGAGGGTCCGCGCTCGCTCGACGGGATCACGAGCTTCCTCGGCCTGCGCTGGGACGATCCGCAGACAGTGCGGATGCAGATCCGACCGGAGCTGATCAACCGCGGCGGTCTTCTGTCTGGCGTGGCGACCTACGCGATGGTCGACTACTGCATGGGCTCGACGCTGTGGGCGCAGACGGCCAAGGACGAGCGGATCGCCACGATCAGCATCTCGATCAACTACATCCAGACGGCCATCGAGGGCGAGATCGTGTGTCGCACCGAGCTCGACCGGCGCAACCGCACGATCGGGATCATGAAATCGAGCATTCATGCGGAAGACGGGCGCCTGCTGGTGACCGCTGTCGGCAGCTACTCGATCCGCAAGGCCAAGCCGGCGCCGCTGTAGGGCGCGGGTATCGTTGGCTGCAGGTGCACGAGACCGCTCCAGCGCGCCCACAGGCCGACGGCCCCGGGCATGGGCGCACCCGCACGGCGCTCACGATCGCGGGCTCGGACTCGGGCGGGGGCGCGGGCATTCAGGCGGATCTGAAGGCGTTTGCGCGGTGCGGGGTCCACGGCACCAGTGCGATCACCGCGATCACCGCCCAGAACACGGTGGGTGTCACGGCGATCCATCCGCTCCCACCCGAGGTGGTGCTCGCCCAGGTGCGCGCGGTGCTCGCCGACATCGGCGTGGACGCGGTGAAGGTGGGGATGCTCGCTACGCCCGAGATCATCGACGCGGTCGCCGAGGCGCTCGATGAGCTGCCACCGGGGACGCCGGTGGTCGTCGATCCGGTGATGGTGGCCGAGTCGGGCGCGCGCCTGCTGGCGCCCGAGGCGCAGCGCGCGCTCGTGCGCGAGATCGTGCCGCGGGCGAGCGTGCTCACCCCGAACATCCCCGAGGCGCGCGTGCTGGTGGATGCCGATCGGGTGGAGGGCGGGGAGGACGCGGACGAGCAGGAGGCCGCCGAGCTGGTGGTGGCCGTGCTCGCGCTCGGCCCCCGCGCGGTCGTGCTCACCGGCGGGCACCGAGCGCGCGCGGTCGACCTGTTCCTCGACTCCGAAGGCGATCGGACGGTGCTCGAGATCGAGGGTGAGCGCCACTCCGACGGGGCCGCCCACGGCTCAGGCTGCACGCACTCCTCCGCGCTGGCCGCCCAGCTGGCGCTCGGTCTGGCTCCGCTTGAGGCGGCGCGCCTCGCGCGCGCGATCGCGGGCGAGGCGATCAGATGCGGGCTGCGCGACGTCGGCGCGGGGCCCGGGCCGGTCGACGTGCTCGGGCTGGCGCGGATGCGCCGCGCATGAGGTTCGCCGGCGACGCGCCGCGAGCGGGGTGTGGGAGGTCGGTCGTTTGCCATAATCCAGGGTCATGAAGCTGCTCCGCATGAAGTCCGGCCATGGCGAGATCGTTCTCGCCGAGGGCGACGTGGAGGTGCCCGAGCAGGAGCGGGAGCTGATCGAGGCGTTCCGTCGCGAGCTCGACGCGGGAATGTGGGCTGCGGTGCCCACGCAGCGACCAGGCGGGCGGCGCGAGGCCGAGCTCGTAAAGAGCTTCGCCGAGGTACCGCGGGACGCTGATCGCGTGATCTTCTTCCCCCGCGCTGCCGGCGGGGCCGCTCCGACGCAGCGCTAGCGTCGATGACGCTCGCGCTGGCAACGGCGGCGATTGTCCTGATCGTGCTGGTGTGGGAGCTGTGCAGGCCGGGGCTGCGGCGCGCGTGGATCCGTCAGCGCGAGCTCCTGTACGCCCGCCGCCGGCGCGCGGCGGCGGGCGGCTACGACCCCGGGCGCGAGCGCCGCGCCGAGCAGCGGGCGCGGGCGCTGCTGCGCTCGTGCGTGGAGGAGGAGGACTGGTTGATGTACCGCGACCTCGGCTTCCTGCGCGTGTGGGGGCGGCCCGGCGAGCGCGCCGGCGCGGGCGCGCCGGGCGGGGAGCCGCCCTACGCCTACCTGATCTACCCGCACAAGCCGATCGTCGCGTACGTGCCCGGGACGGGAGAGCTGCTGAACGAGTACTGCGTCGCGTTCCCGGACCACACGAGGCCCTACGGGAGCGCGCGGCTCCCCGACTCCGACGACGTGCTCGCCAAGTGGATGGCGCTCACGGCCGACGAGCGCAGGCTCGTGGGGGAGGCGAACATGCACCTGCCCGGCCGCCAGGTCGATCCCGATCGCGTGCGCCGCGACCTGTCCCGGCTCGCGGGCTGGGAACGAGGGCGGGCCCCGCGCCCGGCCGGTAGTGTGCGCGCCGCGTGAGCCACGAGAGCACCTTCGACGTCAGGCACAGGAGCCGCGCCCTCACCGAGGGGCCCGAGCGCGCGGCCGCGCGCGCCTACCTGCACGGGATCGGCTACTCGGCCGAGGACCTGGCCAAGCCGATCGTCGGCGTCGCGCACTCCTGGATCGAGACGATGCCGTGCAACTTCAACAACCGCGTGCTCGCGGCAAAGGTCAAGCAGGGCATTCGCGCCGCCGGCGGGACGCCGATGGAGCTCAACACGATCGCGATCTCGGACGGCATCACGATGGGCACGGCGGGCATGCGCGCCTCGCTCGTCTCACGCGAGGTGATCGCCGACTCGATAGAGCTCGTCGCCTCGGCCCATGCCTTCGACGCGGTGGTGGCGATCTCCGGCTGCGACAAGACCATCCCGGGCACCGTGATGGCGCTCGCGCGCCTGGACGTGCCCGCGCTGATGCTGTACGGCGGCTCGATTCGACCGGGACACTTCAAGGGCGAGGAGGTGACCATCCAGCAGGTGTTCGAGGCCGTCGGCGCGCACGCGGCCGGCCGCATCACCGAGGAAGAGCTGCACGAACTCGAGGAGGCGGCCTCGCCCGGGGCGGGCGCCTGCGCGGGCCAGTTCACCGCCAACACGATGGCGATGGCCTTCGAGGTGCTCGGCATCTCCCCGTCCGGCTCGGCGATGGTCCCGGCCGAGGACGGACACAAGCTCGAGGTGGCGGTGGAGGTGGGCGAACTCGTGATGGACGTGCTGCGGCGCGGGCAGCGACCGAGCGCGATCATCACAAAGGACGCGCTCGAGAACGCGATCGCCGCGGTGGCCATGAGCGGCGGCTCCACCAACGCGGTGCTGCACCTGCTCGCGGTCGCGCGCGAAGCGGGCGTGCCGCTCCAGATCGACGAGTTCGACCGCATCTCCGAGCGCACGCCGCTGCTGTGCGACCTCCAGCCGGGCGGACGCTATGTGGCCACCGAGCTGTACGAGGCCGGGGGAGTACCGCTCGTGCTCAAGCGGATGGCCGAAGCGGGCGTGCTGCACGGCGACGCGCCCACCGTGACCGGTCGCACGATCGGCGAGCACGCGGCCGAGGCGCACGAGACACCGGGCCAGCGCGTGGTCCGCCCGCTCTCGGAAGCGCTCAAAGCGACCGGCGGATTCGCGATCCTGCGCGGCAACATCGCCCCCGACGGGTGCGTCGTGAAGCTCGCAGGCCACGAGCGACGGAGCCACACAGGCGCGGCGCGGGTGTTCGACGGCGAGGAGGCGGCAATGGCTGCGGTGCTCGGCAAGCAGATCGCGCCGGGCGACGTCGTTGTGATCCGCAACGAGGGACCCGCTGGCGGCCCGGGCATGCGCGAGATGCTCGCGGTCACAGCCGCGCTCGTCGGCGAGGGCCTCGGAGAGAGCGTGGTGCTGATCACCGACGGGCGCTTCTCCGGGGCGACCCACGGCTTCATGGTCGCCCACGTCGCGCCCGAGGCGGCCCGTGGCGGCCCGATCGCCGCGATCGCCGACGGTGACGAGATCACGATCGACGTGGACTCGCGCACGCTTCACCTCGCCCTCGACGATGCCGAGATCATCCGGCGCTGCGCCACCTATGAACCGCCTCCGCGCGCGGAGGAGCACGTCGATGTGGCGATCCGCAAGTACGCCAAGCTCGTCGGCAGTGCCGCCGCCGGCGCGACCACCAGCTGAGCGACCTTCGCAGGCGTACGTGGTGGGGGGTGGGGGGCGTGCGAGTGGCTGGGGTGCGCGATGGTATCTACGCTCGGACCCCGCGTGAATACCATCGCGCACCGTCGGCGCGATCGGACGCGGCGCGAGCGTGGCAGCCATGGGCGTCGGGGGGAAGGGGGGGCTCGCCAGCAGCAGCCGAGGGGCGCTGGAGGCTCGCCAGCAGCAGCCGAGCGCAACCGTGAGGCGCTAGGCGGCGATGTAGTCGCGCAGCAGCGCGTTGAACGCCGCCGGGCGCTCGAGCATCGACATGTGCCCGGTGTCTGCGAACACGACCTTGCGGGAGTCGGGGATCAGCTCCTCGAACACGTCCGCGTCGCGCAGGCCGATCAGACGGTCCTCGGCGCCCCAAACGATCAGCGTTGGACAGGCGATCTCGGGGAAGCGCTCGCGCAGGTTGTAGTCGATGATCGCCGCCAGCGCCTGGACGAAGCCCGGCTTTCCCGCACCCCGCAGTTGCTCGGCGGCGAGCGCGGCGGGCAGGCGGTCGGGATGGGCCGCGACGATGCTGAGCGCCGCCCGGCGCAGCCGCGGATAGCGCGCGACGGCGTCCGACTTGGCTGCGAACCAGCCGCCGCTCGCGAGCATGATCCGCTCGAGTCGCCGCAGCGCGGGGACGGCTCGGGCGGTGCGCGGGTCGCCGTAGGTGGACACCCCTGCCGCCGACACGAGCACCAGCCGCTCGACGCGCTGCGGAAAGGCGATCGCGAGCTCGGCCGCGATCAGGCCGCCCATCGAGTTCCCCACCACTGCAGCCGCGTCGATCCCCAGCTGCTCGCAGAGGCGGTCGAGCAGGCGCGCATAGCCGGACATCGAGATCTCCTCCGCCGGCATCGGCGAGTGACCGAACCCCGGGAGGTCGACCGCCACCACGCGGTGATCCTCGGCGAACACCGGCAGCTGTTCGAGCCAGTTCGCCCAGCAGCCCGACAGGCCGTGGACGAACAGCAGCGCCGGTCCCTGGCCGAGCTCGATCGTGTTGAGCGGCTGCCCATCCACGCTCACCCAGCGCTGGTGCTCGCGCCAGTCCACGTCCAGCCACGGCGCGCGCCCCTGCGGGCCATAGTCGCCAGCCGGTTCGCCGGTGGGGGGCGCGACGGCGGCGCCACGGGAGTTTCTGCTCACCCCGGCAATCTAGCGCGCCGCAACGCTTTCGCTCGAAGCCGCGGCACCACGCCGAGGCCCGGAGGCGTGCGTCCGGGCGTCTGCGCAAAGCAGGCGGCCGTCCCCGGGCGGCGAAGTAGGCGGGGCATGAGCGCCGAGCAACAACGAGGCGAGCGGAGCGGGAGCGTGCGGCGCGCCTGGGATCGGGCGATCGAGCTGCTCGTGGAGGATCTCGCACGCCGCGACACCGCGCTCCGCACGCGTCGCGCCTACCGCGTCGACCTACGCCAGTTCGCCGAGTGGGCGCGCGCGCTCGCCCTCCCCCCGGCGGAGGTCGATCCGAAGGCAGTGCGGCGCTACATCGCAAGCCTCTCCGAGAGCGGCGCCGCGCCCGCCACCTCTGCCCGCAAGCTCGCAGCGCTGCGCGCGCTGTTCGCCAGCCAGCGCGAGCACGGGCTGATCGCGCAGAACCCCGCCGACCTCGTCTCGACCCCGCGCCGCTCCGCGCCGCTCCCACGCGTGCTGAGTGCGCGCGAAGCGGCGCGCCTGCTCGACGGCATCCCCGCCGCCGGTCCCTTGCAGGCGCGCGACAGGGCGATGTTCGAGCTCGCCTACTCATGTGGCCTGCGCGCCGAGGAGCTCGTGTCCATGTGCCTTGGCGACGTCGACCACGACGGCGAGCAGCTGCGCGTCGAGGGCAAGGGCCGCAAGACCCGCTTCGTGCCGGTGGGCGAGCCGGCACTCGCCGCGGTGGCGGTCTACCTCGAGCGCTCCCGCCCCGCGCTCGCGCTCGGCTTGCGCGCTGGCGCCTCCGCCGCCCCCGCGCGCGCTGCCCGCTCAGCGAGCGAAGCGCTGTTCCTGAGCCGCACCGGCAGGCCGCTCGGCACCAGCGACGTTCGCCGCCGGCTGCGTCTGTGGACCTCGCGCCTGGGTGTCGAGGGGGCCTCGCCGCACGCCCTGCGCCACAGCTTCGCCACTCACCTCCTTGACGGCGGCGCGGATCTGCGCAGCATCCAGGAGCTGCTCGGACACGCGAGCGTGTCTAGCACCCAGATTTACACTCGGGTAGAGTCCGCACGGCTAAGAAACGCCTATGCGCGTAGTCACCCTCGGGCCTGATCAGGGGGAGAGACAACCCTGGAGACGAACGTCAAACCGATCGAGCTGCGCGAACTGTGGCGGCGGTATAAGTCCGAAGGGGATGCTCGCGTACGCGAGCGTCTGGTGGTCGCGTACTCGCCCCTGGTGAAGTATGTCGCCGGGCGCACCGCCGCCGGGCTGCCCCCGCACGTCGAGGAGGCCGACCTCATCTCCTACGGGCTCGTCGGCCTGATCTCCGCTATCGAGCGGTTCGACCTCTCGCGGGACATCAAGTTCGAGACCTACGCGATCATGCGCATCAAGGGCGCGATCATCGACGAGCTGCGTTCGCTCGACTGGGTGCCGCGCAGCGTGCGGGCACGCGCGCGCGAGGTCGAGCGGGCGAACGCCAAGCTGGAGCACACCCTGCAGCGCGCCCCCACCGACCAGGAGATCGCCGACGAGATGGGGATCACCATCGATGAACTCAACGACTCGCTGCTCGCGATCTCGCACTCCTCGATAGTCGCGCTCGACGAGCTGTGGAGCGTCTCGGACTCAAGCGGCGACCAGGTCTCGCTGATGGACACGATCGAGGACCCCGGGGCGCCGGACCCCGCCAAGGCGCTCGACGTGGGCGACCTGAAGGATCGCATCGCCGACTCGATCGCCAAGCTGCCCGAGCGCGAGAAGCTCGTGATCGCGCTCTACTACTACGAGAACCTGACGCTGCGAGAGATCGGCGAGGTGCTCGGCGTGACCGAGTCGCGCGTCTCGCAGATGCACACCAAGGCGGTGTTGCGCCTGCGTTCGCGGATGCAGGAGGAGTCCTTCGACGACTGACGCAGGCTCGCTCTCGCACGTCGAGGGGCTGCGTATCCGCCTCGCCGGCCCGGCCGATGCGGAGGCGGTCGCCGGGCTCCACGCCGACAGCTGGCGTCGTCACTACCGGGGTGCCTATTCCGACGCGTTCCTCGACGGCGACGTGCTCTCCGACCGGGTTTCGGTGTGGACCGAGCGATTGCGCGGCCCCGATCCGCGCCGCCTGACTATCCTCGCCGAGGACGGCGGCCTGGTCGGCTTCGTCCACGCGGTGTTCGAGGAGGACCCGAGCTGGGGCGCGCTGCTCGAGAACCTGCATGTCCGTGCTGCTCACAAGCGCCGCGGCATCGGGTCGCGGCTGCTGGTGCTGACGGCCGAGGCCGTCGCGTTGCGCCCGCAGCCGACCGGCCTGTACGTGTGGGTGCTCGAGAAGAACAGCGACGCGCGCGCGTTCTACGAGGCCAGCGGCGCGAGGCTCGCGGGAGAGGAGCCGGCGTCGCCGCCCGGTGGCGTGCCCGGCCGCCTCAGCGGATCACCGGTCAAGCTGCGTTACGCGTGGTCGGATTCGGCGGCGCTGCCCGTACGCCCGACCGCCGCGCGGGCCGATCCAGCCAGCGGGGCGTAGGACGGTGCGATCCGGCCCAGAGGGTAGGCCGCGGTGCATGCGCCGCGGCCGCGGCGGCGCATGCGCCAGCGCGTCGGGCCGGGCATGCGCGGCCCGAGTATGAGTGACGAGATTGTGCCTCCCACGCGGGCCGAACTCGACGAGTGCCCGCTCCACGTCCCGTCGAGATCGCCCATTCGACCGACTGGCGCTTACGACCGTGCGGCGGTATGGTGGCCGCACAGGCAAAGAGGAGGCATGCATGCGCGCTAACGGGGACCGCCCACCGGCGGACCGCATCCGCAACGTCGTCCTGGTCGGCCATCGCGGCGCAGGCAAGACCGCGCTGCACGAGGCGCTGCTGTTCGAGGCGGGCGCGATCCCGCGTCTCGGCTCGGTTCCCGACCGCACCACCGCCTCGGACTCCGATCCGGACGAGCAGGCCCGGCAGATGTCGATCTCTGCGGCGCTCAGCTCGCTCGAGTGGCAGGAACGCAAGATCAACCTGATCGACACCCCGGGCGACTCGAGCTTCGTATCGGATGCGCTGGGAGCGCTGCGGGTGTGCGAGTCGGCCGTGTTCGTGGTCAACGCGGTGATGGGGGTCGAGGTCTCGACCACCCGCCTGTGGGCGCGCGCGGAGGAGCTCGACATCGCGCGCATGCTGTTCGTGAACATGCTCGACCGCGAGCGGGCCGACTTCTTCCGCACCCTGGAGCAGCTCAAGGCCGCTTTCGGGGCGCACGTGGTCGCCACCGAGATCCCGATGGGCTCAGAGCAGGACGTGCAGGGCGTGATCGACCTCGTCGACATGCGCGCCTTCCGCCAGGACAGCGCCGAGCAGGGCGGCTGGAGCGAGGTCCCGATCCCCGACGACCACGCCGAGCGCGCCCAGGAGTATCGCGAGAAGCTGATGGACGAGGTGTGCGAAGTCTCCGACGCGCTGATGGAGCGCTATCTCGAGGGCGCCGAGATCTCCCACCAGGAGATCGTGGACGCGCTCAAGGAGGGCACCAACCACGGCAAGATCTTCCCGGTGGTGTGCGGGGTGGCGACCCGCAACCTGGGCACCTCACGGCTGCTCGACGCGATCGTCGAGGACCTGCCCTCGCCCGTCAAGCATGGGACGCTGCGGCTGGGCGAGCTGGAGCTCGCCCCATCCGAGGACGGCGAGCTGTTCGCGTACGTGTTCAAGACACGCGCCGACCCGTTCGCGGGGCGGATAAACCTGCTGCGCATCTACCAGGGCTCGTTGTCCGCCGACAGTCATGTGCTCAACACCCGCGAGCACGTCAAGGAGCGCATCGGGCAGCTGCTCACGTTCGCGGGCAAGGACGTCCGCCACGTGCACGAATTCGGCCCTGGGGACATCGGCGCGGTGGCCAAGCTCAAGCACACCCGCTCGGGCGACTGGCTGGCGGCCAGGGACGAGCCGATCGAGATGCCGCGGCTGAAGCTGCCCGCGCCGGTGATGGCGTTCGCGGTGGCGCCCAAGAGCCGTGGCGACGAGGACAAGGTGCTCGCCTCGCTGCGTCGCCTGCAGGAGGAGGACCCGACTATCGATCTGCACCGCGACCCGCAGACGGGGGAGCAGATCGTCGCCGGGCTCTCCCAGGTGCACGTCGAAGTGGTCGTCGACCGGCTGCGCGACCGATTCGGCGTGGAGGTCACGCTGAAGCCCCCGCGGGTGCCCTACCAGGAGACCATCCGGCGCCCCGCCGCGGCACACGGCCGCCACAAGAAGCAGTCCGGTGGCCGCGGACAGTTCGGCGACTGCCAGATCGAGATCGAACCGCTGCCGACTGGCGAGGGATTCGAGTTCGTCGACAACATCAAGGGAGGCGTGATCCCCAGCTCGTTCATCCCCGCGGTCGAAAAGGGCGTGCTCGAGGCGATGGAAGCGGGCGTGCTCGCCTCCTACCCCGTCAAGGACGTGCGCGTGCGGCTGTTCGACGGCGCCTATCACTCGGTCGACTCCTCGGAGATCGCGTTCAAGCTGGCGGGCATGCAGGCGATGAAACAGGCGCTCGAGCTCGCCGATCCAGTGCTGCTCGAGCCGATCATGCTGGTCACGCTGTCGGTTCCCGAGGAGTGCGTGGGCGACGTGATCGGCGACCTCAACAGCCGCCGTGGCCGCCCGCAGGGGATGGAGGCCGTGGGGATGATGACCGAGATCAAGGCCGAGGTGCCGATGGCCGAGGTGCTCGCCTATGCGCCCGACCTGCGCTCGATCACCCAGGGGCAGGGGGATTACACGCTCGAGTTCCTGCGCTACGAGGAGGTGCCCGGCCACCAGGCGCAGAAGGTGCTCGAGAAGGCCGGTCAGGAGCGTACGGCCGCCCACGCCTGAGCGCCCGGCGGCGCATCCCCGGTCTGACCGCGGCGCGCTCGCGTGCGCTCCCGGCTACCCTGGGGCGAATGACAACCCGCACGATCGTCACATCCCAGCCCGACGTTGAGTGCGCAGTCTGCGAGCGGCGCCTGCTGCGCGGCGAGCAGCACGACATCTTCATCGCCGCGGGGCGGCGGCGTATCGTGTGTGAGCTGTGCGCTCCGCGGGCGGCCCACGAGGGCTGGATGCGCGAGACGGACAGCGGCTCGGTGAGCCTGCCGCCGCTGCGGCCGCGGCGGGGCCGCAGCTTCCTCGAGCGGCTGCGCCAGGTGGGCGGCCGCGCCTCGCTCGACCCCGGCGAAGGCGCTGCAGGGCCGGCGGAATACGACTTCCTGCTCGACCCCGACGGGGAGGGGGTGGATGCCGTGCCCGAGACGGCGCGGGCGCGCTCGGCGCGGCGGCGATCGCGCGAAGACTCCGCCGGGCTGTCGCTCACCGGCGAGCGCAGCGGGCAGCACGAGGGGGGCGTGGCCGAGCAGGAGCCGGCCGAGGTTGCACCGCCTTCCTTTCCCGAGCTCGCGCTCGAGCTGTTCAACGCCAGCGAGTTCCCCCGCCGCGTGGCCGGCGTGGCGCGCTCGCTGGGTGCCCCCGAGGTGAGCGTGCACTCGGCCGAACACCTGAGCAGCGTCGTCCGCATCATCGTCGCGTGGGAGCTCTGCTGGTACCGCTACGAGGTCGATCTGAGCGACGGGCCTGGGGAGGTGGGCGTGCTCGACCAGGGCACCGAGCTCGCCGAACTGGCACGCGGGGACCGCCTCTCAAACGCGGTGGCCGACCCGGCAGGGGCGCTCACGCTCGCAGCGTAGTTGCCGTGCAGCCCTTGCGCATCGCGGGGGGCGGAGTAAGATCGGTGCCCGAATGGTCTACTGCGTGGTACCCAAGGCGCTTGCCGAGACGCTCTATCCGAAGCTCGTCGAGCACTATTCCGAGGACACGAACGTCACCGTGATCGTGGATCGCCGTGAGTTCGATCGCCGCGGCCGCCGGCCCCGCGACGAGGCGAATAGCGCGGGCGTGCAGCAGCGGGTCGTGCGCGATCGACGCCGCGCGCGGGTCCCGGGCGACCTGCTCCCGCTCGCCAAGGGCTGAGCAGCGGTCGCGTCGCGGGCGCACTGCATAATCCCGCGGCGATGAAGGTGGTCGTCCACATCGACGGCGGCGCTCGCGGCAATCCGGGACCGGCGGCAGCCGCGTGCGTCCTCAGCACACCCGAGGGCGAGCCGCTCGCCGAGCGCGCCGAGCTGCTCGGAACGGCCACCAACAACGTGGCGGAGTACCGCGCCCTGCTGCTGGGGCTGGCATGCGCGCGCGAGCTCGGCGCGAGCGAGGTCGAGCTGATCGGCGACTCCGAGCTGATCGCCAAGCAGGTGCAGGGCTCCTACAAGGTCAAGCACGAGGCGATGCGCCCGCTGCACCGGCAGGCGATGGAGGCGCTGCGCGGCTTTCAGCGCTGGTCGATCCGGACCGTTCCGCGTGCGCAGAACGCCGAGGCGGACGCGCTCGTCAATGCCACGCTCGACCGCGCACGGTCGAACGCAGCGCGCTAGCGCCCCGGCTCAGTGCAGCGATCGCGCCGAGCGGGCGATCGCCAGCATCTGGGAGTTGGACAGTTCCTCGAGCAGCGTGTTGGTCACCCAGTAGAGGACGTTCCCCGAGCGCCAGCCCACCACGTGGATGTGCGAGCCGTCGTCGATGATCTTGAAGGGGCGCCCGTCTACGACCTGGGTGTGCGCGTGGGTGAACAGGGGCGGATTCAGCCAGTCGGTGCCCTCGAGGTCGTAGTAGCCGCCGATCGTGTTCTGCTGCCACACGACCACGTAGGCGTGGTGGTTGTGGCCGGCCGGGTCTGCGAGCGTGTAGGCACGAACCGTCTGCTGTTCGGAGGCGCCCGTGTGCAGGCTCGGGTACAGCACGCGGAAGGGGACGCTCACCGACGCTTTGACCGCTTCGCCCTCGTCGGCGAGCGAGGTCGGATACAGGTTCAGCGCCTGCGCCGCGGCGCTTGCGCTCACGTGATGGCGGTGCGCCCGCGTGGAGGCAGGCGTGGCTGGCAACTTGAGCGATTCGGTGCCGTTGAGGAAGCGTTCGAGCGTTTCGTGCTCGAGCGTGGGCGTGGAGGTGACATAGGAGCCGTTGCCGAAGCGGGCGTCGACGTTGGTGGTCAGGAATTTCACCTGGCGCAGGGGCTTCGACTGCGAGAACGCGATCAGCTTGGCGAGCTTCAGCAGTTCGGCTGCCGAGCCGTGGACGGTGCTCGCGATCGCGTGGCCGACCGCCTTGGCCACCACGTCGATCTGCCCGAGCACGTCTTCGGGCGAGACCTGCTCGCGCAAGGAGCGCAGGAAGTCCTGCTGGCGCGCGACGCGCACGAAGTCGGAGTCGGTGTGCCTGTAGCGCACGTAGGAGAGCGCGTCTTCGTAGCAGAGCTTCTGGTAGCCGGGCTGCAGGTTGATCGCTGAGAAGTTTTCGATCGCAGACCCGCCGCCGAGGTAGCGGTGGTCGACGTTCACGTAGGCGCAGCCGAGCGAGTCGACCACCCGGATGAAGCCCTTGAAGTTGACGTCTACGATCGCGTTGAGGGTCAGGCCGGGGAACACTTCGCGCTTGATCGTTTCGGCCGCAAGCAGCATTCCGCCGCGCGTGCCACCGCTTCTGCTGCCGATCGTGTACGCGGCGTTGACCTTTTCGTTGGCGTACACCGAGCCGTCGGGGGTGGTGATGTTGACCATCAGATCGCGCGGGATCGAGAGCACCGAGGTCTGCCCCTGGGCCGGGTCGAAGCGGACGAGCAGGATCGTGTCGCTGTGCGGCGGGTTCAGGCGGTCAGCCAGATCGTGCGAGCCTTCGCGCCTGTCGGTGCCGAGCACCAGGAAGGTCTCGGGGCCTTCGTTGTATTCGGGCGTCACGAGCGCCTTGGGGGCGTTGATCTGGCTGAGCTTCGGAAACACCTCTTCGGCGATCCCGCTGACCGTGTTGAGTGCGACGGTCACGGTCGCGCCCGCGCTCAGCGCGACGATCACCACCCCCGCGATCAGGAAGCGCTTCCACATGCTCCACCACGTAGATCTGTGCTCTTCAGGCATGGGGTGTCCGGTGGCGGCGCTCATGGAGGCGTTGCAAAGCGGCGCCGCTCCCCCGGCGGCAGCTCGGAGGACCAGCGTAGCGGGCGCACCGGCGTGTCCGCGCCGCGAAGGCGGGTACCCTCGAGCGCGTGCTCAGCCCACGAAACCGCGAACTTCTCGCGCTCGTGCCGTCTGCGCTGCTCGTGATCGCGGGGTTCACCGCGATCTTCGTCCAGTCCGAAAACAACGCCCCCGGCGCCTCGACGAACCTCACGCTCAACCACGCCTCGAGCGTGTCGCTCTCCTACGGCCTGGTGTTCCTCGCGCTGTGCCTGCTCGCACACGCCGTGATCCGATACGCGCTGCCGCACGCCGATCCCTACTTGTTCCCGCTCGTGGCGGTGCTCGCGAGCGTGGGGATCGTGATGGTCTACCGGATCGACCCGGTGCTCGCGCGCCAGCAGGCGCTGTGGATGGTCGTGGGCCTCGTCCTGTTCGCCGCCACGATCCTCGCGCTGCGCCGCCAGGGGGTGGCGGTGCTCGAGCGCTACCGCTACACGATCGCGGCGGTGGCGATCGGCATCACGATCCTGCCACGGCTGCCCGGGATCGGCCAGCAGGTCAACGGCGCCTACCTGGCGATCCACGTCGGGCGCGTGTCCTTCCAGCCGGCCGAGCTCGCCAAGGTCGCGATCGTGATCTTCCTCGCCAGCTATCTGCGCGACAACCGCCAGATCCTCGTCAGCGCCTCCCGGCGCGTGCTCGGCCTGACGATCCCGCCGATGAAGCAGTTCGGGCCGATGCTGATCGTGTGGGGGGCGGCCATGGCCACGTTGCTGATCACCCGCGAGCTCGGCACCTCGCTGATGTTCTTCGGTGCCTTTCTCGCGCTCCTGTACGTCGCCACCGGCCGCTTCTCGTTCCCGTTGATCGGCCTCGTGCTGTTCGCGCTCGGCGCGTGGTTCGTGGTGGGGCACGTCAGCCACGTGCACGACCGCGTGCTCGCCTGGGAACACCCTTTCGACCCAGCGCTCTATCACCGCCTCTACGGAGGCAGCTACCAGCTCGCGCAGTCGCTGTTCGCCCAGGCCGACGGCGGCCTGCTCGGGACTGGCTTCGACCAGTCGCTGCTGCGCGGGGCCCACGGCGGAGCCTCGATCCTGCCCGTGCCCGAAAGCGACATGATCTACGCGGTGATCGTCAACGAGCTCGGCCTCGTGGGTGGCACCGCGCTTCTGATCGTCTACCTGCTGTTCATCGCGCGCGGCCTGAAGACCGCGGTGATCGCCCGCGACTCGTTCTCGAAGCTGCTCGCGAGCGGGCTCTCGTTCGTGGTCGGCCTGCAGGTGTTCGTGATCGTGGGCGGGGTCACGCGCGTGATCCCGCTGACGGGGGTGACGCTCCCGTTCGTGGCCTACGGCGGCTCCTCGGTGGTGATGAACTTCGTCCTCGTGGCGCTCCTGCTGGTCGTCTCAGACCGTGCGCGCAGGCCGTATGAGAGCGGCCGCCGCGCCTGAGCGCGCGGCTTGCTTGGGATCCGTCGCCGACCGTGCCTGAGCGTGCGGTCGCGGCGCTGCGGGCGCTACGTGCGCGCAGGTGAGCCCGGCGATCCGTCGAAGATTGTCCGCGCGATGCCCACCTCCACCTCCACGATCGCCGCTCGCCGGGTGTCGCTGCTGCCTCCGGTGCCGCCCGGGGAGGGCGGGCGCCGGCGGATTCTCGGCGACGGTCCCCGCCAGGATGCGTTCTCCTCGCCCGCGGGGCTGCACCGGCGCCCGTGGCTCGCGCGCCTGCGCCGCGGCCTCGAGCAGGACCTGTTCGTGCTCCACTACCAGCCGATCGTCGCGCTCCAGTCGGACGGGGCCTCCCATCACGAGGCGCTCCTGCGCCTGGCCGATGAGCCGCACGGCGAGCTGGTGGCGCCCGGGCGCTTCCTGCCCGCCGCCGAGCGCTACGGGCTGATCCGCGCGATCGACGCGATGGTGCTCGAGAAGGCGGTCGCACAGCTCGCGGCGCCGCCATGGGGCACGCGCGAGGGGCTGGCCCGCACGACGGTCGCGATCAACATCTCGGCCGTCTCGGTGACCGACAAGAGCATGCTCGTCGTGCTCGAGCGCGCCCTGGCCAGGCACCGCGTCGACCCGGCGCAGGTGATCGTCGAGATCACCGAGACAGCTGCCATCTCCGACATGCGCAGCGCGCGATCGTTCTGCGCGGGGGCGCAGGAGCTCGGCTGCGCGGTCGCGCTCGATGACTTCGGTGCGGGCTTCGGGTCGTTCCAGTACCTCAAGCACCTGCCGTTCAACTACTTGAAGATCGACGGCGGCTTCATCCGCGGGCTCCCCGCCTCGCGCACCGATCAGCTGGTGGTGAAGGCGCTGGTCGGGCTCGTCCGCGGGATGGGCCGGCGCACGATCGCGGAGTTCGTCGAAGATGTGCCCACGCTGGAGCTGCTGCGCGGCTACGGCGTCGACTACGCGCAGGGCTTCCTGCTCGGCCCGCCGCGGCCCGGGCTCGCCCTCGCGTCCTAGCTACTGCTGGCGGTCTCAGCGCGGCTGGGGGAACTGCCTGCGCATCGCCGCGTCCCAGGCGCGGTCGCTGAGCAGCCGGCGCGTGGCGATCATCATCTTCGCCGACGGGGTGACCGTGATGCGCGCGGGCGGGCGCGAGCGCGTGATCGCGCGCTCGATCACCTTCGCCACGCGCTCCGGCCCGGCGCCCAGACGCCGCATCGGGCCTTCGTAGGCGCCCTTCGTGAGCGCCCCGAGTGCCGCGTTGAAGTGGGCGTAAGGGCCCGTGGAGTCGTCCTGGGCGCCGTTCGCCGCCGCGATGCTCGCTGTGGCGGCCTCGCCGAACTCGGTCGTGATCAGCCCGGGCTCCAGGAGGATCACATCGATGCCGAACCCGGCCACCTCGAACCGCAACGCGTCGGAGATCGCCTCGAGCGCGTACTTGGTCGCGTGGTAGTGGCCGCCGCCTGGCAACGTCAGCCGACCGCCCATCGAGCCGACGTTGACGATCTTGCCGAAGCGCTGCGCGCGCATCTTTCCCAGCACGAGCTGCGTGAGCCGTACGAGCCCGAACACATTCGTCTCGAACTGGCGCCGGACGGCGTCGAGCGGCACGGTCTCGATCGCTCCGCTCTGGGAGTAGCCGGCGTTGTTGATCAGCACGCCCACCGCGCCGTGCTCCTGCTCGACAGCCTCTACCGCCGCGCGCATCGAGTCCTCGTCGGTGACGTCCAGCGCGAGCGTGTGCGCGCCCGCCTCGCCCAGGTCGGCGATCGCCTCGGGGCGCCGCGCGGTCGCATACACCGTCCAGCCCGAGCGCACGAGCCGCAGCGCGCTTGCGCGCCCGATGCCCGACGAGCAGCCTGTGATCAGCACCGCCTTGGACGGCTCGGCCATCGCGCGAGCATACGCGCTCGCCACCACCCTCGCCACCCCTGGCAGGAGCGGGGGCGATCGAGGTAGGCTGCCGAGATGACCACCATCTCCGCAGACACCCTTCCCGACGGGCTGAGCGGCCCCGCCCGCGAGTTCATCTCCCAGCCGCACCAGCTCCTGATCGGCGGCGAGCGCCCGCCGGCGGCCGACGGCCGCACGTTCGCCACCGTCGATCCGGCCAGCGGACGCGACATCGCCGAGGTCGCCCTAGGCGGCTCCGAGGACGTCGAGCGCGCGGTCGCCGCCGCGCGAGCTGCATTCGCCGAGGGTCCCTGGGCCTCGATGCCCGCCGCCGGACGCGAGCGCCTGATGCTCGCACTCGCGGCGGCGATCGAGGACCGCGCCGTGGAGCTCGCGCAGATCGAGTCGCTCGACAACGGCAAGCCCGTCGGCCTCGCCCAGTACGTGGACGTGGCGGGCACGGTCGCCCACCTGCGCTACTTCGCCGGCTGGCCCACGAAGATCGAGGGCGGCGTGCTGCCGGTGGCGGCCCCCAACATGCACTGCTACACGCGCCGCGAGCCCGTCGGCGTGTGCGCCCAGATCATCCCCTGGAACTTCCCGTTGCTGATGGCCGCGTGGAAGCTGGGGCCGGCGCTGGCGGCCGGCTGCACGGTCGTGCTCAAGCCCGCCGAGCAGACGCCGCTGACCGCGCTGCGCGTCGGCGAACTGGCGCTCGAGGTGGGATTCCCCCCGGGCGTGATCAACGTGCTCAGCGGTGACGGCAGCACGGGGGCGGCGCTGGTCGATCACCCCGACGTCGACAAGATCGCCTTCACCGGCTCGACCGCGGTCGGCCGCGAGATCGGCGCGAAGGCCGGCCGTGCGCTCAAGCGCGTCACGCTCGAGCTCGGCGGCAAGTCGCCCAACGTGATCCTGCCCGACGCCGACATCGACGCCGCGATCAAGGGGTCCTTCCAGGCGATCTACTTCAACTCCGGCCAGGCGTGCAACGCGGGCTCGCGCCTGTTCGTGCCCGCCGACCGCTTCGACGAGGTGATGAGCGGGCTCGCTGCGGCCGCCGCCGCGACCCACCTCGGACCCGGTCTCGAGCCCGACACCCAGCTTGGGCCGCTCGTCTCCGCCGAGCAGCAGGAGCGGGTGATGGACTACATCGCCTCGGGCCGCGACGAAGGCGCCGAGGTGCTCACGGGCGGCGAGGCAGCGCTCGGCGACAGCGGCGGCTACTTCGTCGCGCCCACCCTGTTCAGCACCACATCCGATGACCTGCGCATCGCCCGTGAGGAGATCTTCGGCCCGGTGCTGGTCGCCTCGCCCTACGACACGCTCGAGGAAGTGGCCGCCCGTGCCAACGCGAGCGAGTACGGGCTGGCCGCGGGTGTCTGGACGAGGGACGTCTCCAACGCCCACCGCCTGGCCGCGATGCTGCGCGCGGGGATGGTCTACATCAACACGTGGGGAGCCGTCGATCCGTCGGCCCCGTTCGGCGGCTTCAAGGCCTCGGGTATCGGGCGCGAGCACGGCCACGACGGTCTCAGCGCGTACCTGGAGACCAAGACGGTGTGGACCGCGCTGTGAGTCTCGCCGCTCCGTGAGCGTCGCCGCGCAGGGCGAGATCGGCTCCAGGGGCGGCGTGCGCTCGGTGCGGTGGGCGCCCGCGCTTGCCTCGCTGCTCGCGCTGGTGCTCGTCGCTGCGACCGTCGAGATCGTGATCGACGGCTCCGCCGGCCACACGGGTGTGATCCCCAAACAGCCGCCGATCGCCGGCTGGCTGTCGGGGCTCGGGGAGCGCCTCGGCTACCGCGTGTTCCTGATCGCTCTGCTGGCCTGTACGGCGGCCTACGCGGGGCTGCTGCTGCTCGCCCGCCGCGGCGAGGCCGCCGGGATCTCGCGGCGCGCCGTGCTCGGCCTGGTCGGCGTCCTGCACTTGGTCGTCTTCCTCGGACCGGTGCTGATCTCGACCGACGTGTTCAGCTACATCGCGTATGCCCGCATGGGCGTCGAGCACGGCCTCAACCCCTACCTCAACGGCCCCTCCGCGATCGCCCACGATCCCGTGTACTTCTACGTCGGACACGTCTGGCGGCACGTCGCGACCGCCTACGGCCCCTTCTACACGCTGCTCACCTATCCAATTGCGCCACTGGGGGTCGAGGGCGCGCTGTGGGCGATGAAGCTCCTCGCCACGCTCTCGAGCCTCGGCGTGCTCGCGCTCGTGTGGCGCTGCGCGCGGGCGCGCGAGATCGACCCGCTGGTGGCCGTGCTGGCCGTCGGCGCGAACCCCCTCTACATCGTCTACGGGCTGGGCGGGGCGCACAACGATCTGCTGATGCTGTTTCTGATGATGGTGGCCGTCAGCCTCGAGTTGCTTGGCAGGCAGACCAGCCGGCGCGAAGCGGCCGCCGCGGCGACGGTCGTGGCGGGTGCGCTGGTGAAGGCGACCGTCGCGGCGCTGCTGCCGTTCATGATCCTCGCCAGGCGCCGCTCTGCGCCGCTGCTGGGGGCGGCGCTGATGCTCGTGGCGGGAGCCGTGATCGCATACGCGGCGTTCGGCGTGCATGGCGTCGATGTCGTCTCCGCGCTCAACCGCGACGCGGCGTTCGTCTCCAGCGACAGCTTCGCCACCGAGATCGCGCACCTGCTCGGCAAGCCGGGTGTGTTCCCGGTCGACCACCTGCTGCTGAAGGGGCTGCTCGTGCTGATCGTCGTGCACCTGCTGTGGCGCACGTGGCGCGGGTACGACTGGGTGGCCGCCGCCGGGTGGACGCTGCTGGCGATCTCGGTGACGAGCACGTGGCTGCTGGCGTGGTACATCCTGTGGCCGCTCCCGCTCGCGGCGATCGCCCGCGACCGGCGCCTGCTCGCGGCCACGCTGGCGATCCAGGCGCTGTTCGTCGCCCACCAGATCTCGCCGCTGCTGGTGAACGTGCAATGACCCAGCCGGCGGCTCCGGAGCGCGACTCGTGGGCGCGCCTGCCCGACTGGCTGCGCCCACGCGAGCGCGAGCAGGCGGGCACCGGCAGCATGCGGCTGATCGAGACGACGCTGCTCGTGCTGGTCGGGATCGTGCTCGCGGTGGCCACCGTGAACGACCTCGCGCGCCAGGCCGGAATAAACCACCGGCTGCTTGCCGACCTCACCACCTGGCGCTCCCAGACGGGCCACCAGTACCGCGAGATCACCGTCGATCAGGAACTGCTCGGCTCGCGCAGCGAACACGAGGTCGTGTGCGGCAACACCAGCCCGGGCGCCCCCAAAGCGAGGACCCAGCTGTGCCTGGTGATCTGGGGGCCGACCGTGAACGGGCGCCGCACGATCCACGGCGGCTGGTATCTGTCGCCCGGATCGGAAGACCAGCGCAGCACGCGTTACGGCTGCTTCGGCGCGGGGGCGGCGGGGATGTGTCCGCGATGAGCGCCGCGGTGCGGGCGCCGAGTGCGCCCGCGAGCGGTCCCGCGACGCGACTGCCGCACTGGTGGCCGCTGGCGGCGCTCACGATCCTCGCTGCGGTGCTGCGCCTCTCCACGCTCGACCTGCAGGGCCTCTGGTACGACGAGGCCTTCACGCCCGTCCACGTGCTCCACTACAGCCTGTGGGCGACCCTGCGCGCGGTCTCGCACACGGAGAATTCACCGCCGCTGTGGTACCTGATCGAGTGGCTGGACACGCGTGTGCTCGGCACCGGTGCGATCGCGCTGCGGCTTCCCTCCGCGCTCGCCGGGATCGCCACCGTGCCGGTCGCCTGGGCGATCGGCAGGGAGCTCGGGGGCCGCCGCGCGGCGCTCGGCGCCGCCGCGCTCGTGGCCGTCAATCCGTTGTTCGTGTGGTACTCCCAGGAGGCCCGCGCCTACGGCCTATTCGTGTTCACGGCGGCGCTCGCGATGCTCTGCTTCCTGCGCGCAGAGCGCGATCCGACCCCGCGGCGGATGGCCGCCTTCGCTCTCAGCGGGGCGCTTGCGCTGCTCAGCCACTACTTCGCCGTGTTCCTGCTCGCGCCGATGGTGCTGTGGCTGCTGCGCGACCCGCGCGTGCGTCGCGCGGCGCTCCCGGCGGTCGCGGCGATCGCGCTCGTCGGTCTCGCGCTGCTGCCGCTGATCTCCGCGCAGGGTGGGCACGGCACGCAGTGGATCGGCCAGTGGCCGCTCTCGGAACGGCTCGCGGCGATCCCGCAGTACTACCTGCTCGGAACCTCCGGGGAACCGCTCGGTCACGGCATCGAGCTTCTGATCGCGCTCGTGCTGCTGGCCGGCGTCGCGCTCGGCCTGTGGCGGATGCTCGAGCCCGCGGGCCCCGCGGGCGCCGTCTCGCTCCCGGCGGCCGCGGAGGAGTCGGCGCGCGAGCGCCGCGGTGCGCTGATGGCCGCGCTGATCGTCGCCGGCGGCGTGCTCGCGCCGATCGTGCTCGTGGCCTTCGGAGCGGACTATCTCGCGCCGCGCAACCTCGTGGCCGCGATGGTGCCGCTGACGGCGCTGTGCGCGGTGCTGATGCTCGCCCGCGGGACCGGCGCCACGGGCGTCGCGCTACTGGTGTGCGTCGCGCTCGCGTTCCTGGTGATCACGGTCGACGTCGACCTCAGCCCGCGCCTGCAGCGGGGCAACTGGCGCGGGGTCGCGCGCGCGCTGCGCGGCGGCGCCGCCGCACGCGCGATCACGACCGTCCAGCTCGGCGCCGCGCCGCTCGAGTACTACCTACCCGGTCTGCGCAACCTGCACCGGGGCAGCACGGTGATGCTCAGCGAGATCGACGAGACGGGCTATGCGCCGCTGCGCGAAACGGCCGGCGAGATACCCGCCAACGGTTTTCACCTGCTCGAACGGCGCAACGTCAACGGGCTGATCGTCTTTCGCTTCGTCTCGCCGGTCCCGCGTCCGGTCAGCGAGGCGGCTCTCCGCCATCACGTGATCACGCTCGCCCACCCCGAGGTGCTCGTGCCGGCGCGGGTGGCCGCTCCCTAGCCGCGCGGCCCCGCCGACGCGGGCGCCGTGTTCCCAACCGGGAAACACACTAGTTTTCAGACCATGGCGCAGTCGACCCTTGAGGCTCGTGGGGCCGCTGAGATGGCTCTCGAGCGCGCGCGCGAGCACATGCTCTCGCTCCAGGACGACCGCGGCTGGTGGCGGGGCGAGCTGCAGACGAACGTCACGATGGACGCCGAGGACATGATCCTGCGCGAGTTCCTCGGCAACCGCGATCCTCACGAAACCGAGCGCACCGCCGCATGGATCCGCTCCCAGCAGCGCGCCGACGGGAGCTGGACGAACTTCCACGACGGGCCCGGAGACGTCTCGACCACGGTCGAGGCGTATTGGGCGCTGCGCCTCGCGGGCGACCCCCAGGAGGCGACACACATGCGCGTTGCCGCCGAGTTCATCCGCAGCGAGGGGGGCGTGGGCCGCGCACGGGTGTTCACCCATCTGTGGCTCGCCCTGTTCGGGCTGTGGTCCTGGGATGAGGTGCCCTCGCTGCCGCCCGAGGTGACGCTGCTGCCCCCGTGGGTACCGCTCAACGTCTACGACTTCGGCTGTTGGGCGCGCCAGACGATCGTGGCCCTGTCGATCGTGAAAGCGCACCGGCCGGCGCGCACGCTCACGTTCGACCTGCGCGAGCTCGAGGTGGACGAGGCCTCCGGGGGGCCGCGCCCGCGGCGCGGGCAGGCGCGCCCGGTCTCCTGGCGGACGCTCGCGCTGCGGGCCCTCGACCGCGTCGGGCGCGTGTATGAGCGCCACCCGATCGGCTGGCTGCGGCGGTTGGCGCTCGCGCGCGCCGAAGCCTGGATCGTGCGCCGCCAAGAGGCCGATGGCTCCTGGGGCGGAATCCAACCGCCCTGGGTGTACTCGCTGATCGCGCTCTCCCTGCGCGGCTACGGGCTCGAGCACCCGGTTATCAGGCGTGGGCTCGAAGGCCTCCAGACTTTCATGGTCGAGGACCGCGACGACTCCCACGGCGTCGGCGCGCCGGCCGGCCTCAGCCGTCGCCTGGAAGCGTGTCAGTCGCCCGTGTGGGACACCGCGCTGACGGTCGTCGCGCTCAACGACGCGGGGCTCTCGCCAGATCACCCGGCGATGCAGCGGGCGGCCGTGTGGCTGCTCGGCGAGGAGGTGACCATCCGCGGCGACTGGTCGGTCAGGCGCCCCCGCCTCGCTCCCGGCGGCTGGGCGTTCGAGTTCGCGAACATCAACTATCCCGACATCGACGACACCGCCGAGGTGGTGCTCGCGCTCGCGCGGATGAGGGGCGCCACGAGCGCCCGCGCGTCCGGCGGGGATGGCGATGAGATCATGGATCCGGTGCCGCCCGCCCTCGCGGCCAGGATCGACGCGGCGGTAGCGCGCGCGGTGCGCTGGATGGAGGGGATGCAGAGCGCCGACGGCGGCTGGGGTGCCTTCGATGCCGACAACACGCGCGCGCTCGTTCGCGAGCTCCCGTTCCTGGACTTCGGCGAGGTGATCGATGAGCCGAGCGCCGACGTGACCGGGCATGCGCTCGAGATGCTCGGCGAGCTCGGCCTCGGCGAGACCCTGGCCGCGCGCCGCGCGCTGCACTGGCTGCTCGCGCACCAGGAGGCCGACGGGTCGTGGTACGGACGCTGGGGGGTAAACCACATCTACGGGACCGGTGCCGTGCTCCCGGGGCTGATGGCCGTCGGGGTCGACCCCGCGGAGGCCCCCGTCCGGCGGGCCGTGCGCTGGCTCGAGCGCCATCAGAATCCCGACGGCGGCTGGGGTGAGGACCCACGCTCCTACGACGACCCCGACTGGATCGGGCGCGGGCCGAGCACCGCGTCGCAGACGGCCTGGGCGCTGCTGGCGCTGCACGCCGCGGGCGAGCGCTCGGCAGCGCTCACGCGGGGGGTCGCCTGGCTGGCGGCCACCCAGCGGCCCGACGGAGGCTGGGACGAGCCGCAATACACCGGCACCGGCTTTCCCTCCGACTACTACATCAACTACCACCTGTACCGCCTCACGTTCCCCCTGATGGCGCTCGGGCGCTGCATCTCGGGCGGGGTGGAGGTGCCCACGAGCGCCGACGGAGGGACCCCGCTGCAGCGCGCCGGGGACGAGCCCGAGCGGCTGGGGTGAGAACGCTCGTGCAGGAGCCGATCGGGGCGCCCGCCGCCGCCGCGGTGATGGCCCGCGCCGAGACCGAGAACTTCCCCGTCGCGAGCCGTCTGATTCCGGGGCGCGAGCGCGCGCACCTGCTCGCGATCTACGGCTTCGCGCGGCTCGTCGACGAGCTGGGGGACTCGTTCGCGGGCGACCGCCTGGCGGCGCTCGACTGGCTCGAGGCGGAGCTCGACCTCGCCTTCCGGGGCGAGGCCAGCCACCCGATCCTGCGCGCGCTGGAGCCGACCCTGCGCGAGTGCGGCCTCGCCCGGGAGCCCTTCGCGCGGCTGGTCGAGGCCAACCGCCTCGACCAGCGCGTCGCACGCTACGCCACGTGGGAGCAGCTGCGCGCCTATTGCGCGCTGTCGGCCGACCCCGTGGGCGAGCTCGTGCTCGGAGTGTTCGGCCTCGCCACCCCGGCCCGGATCGCGCTGTCTGACTCGATCTGCACCGCCCTGCAGCTCACCGAGCACTGCCAGGATGTGGTCGAGGACCTCGCCGCCGGGCGCGTCTATCTGCCGCTCGAGGATCTCGCGCGCTTCGGCGCGAGCATCGCCGAAATCGAGCACGCCCCCGCAGGCGCACCGCTGCGTGCGGTGATCGCGTTCGAGGTCGCGCGCGCACGCTCGCTGCTCGCCCAGGGCATGCCCCTGATCGGATCGATGCGGGGCCGTGCCAGGCTGGGCGTGGCGGCGTTCAGCGCCGGCGGGCGTGCCGCGCTGGACGCGATCGAGCGCGCCGACCACGACGTGCTCGGCGGAGCCCCCCCGGTGAGTGCCGCGCGCCGCGCGGGCGCGCTCGCGCGCACGCTCCTGGACGCCAGGGGGACGGGAACGTGAGCCCCACGCCCGCGATCCTCGCGGCCTACGCCCACTGCGAAGCTGTCACCCGGGCGGAGGCGGCCAACTTCTTCTACGGGATCCGTCTGCTCCCGCGCGAGCGGCGCCGGGCGATCTGCGCGGTGTACGCGTTCGCGCGGCGCGTGGACGACATCGGCGACGGCACGCTCGCGCGCGAGGAGAAGCTGCGCCTCCTCGACGCCGAGGCGCTCGCGCTCGCCTCGGTCGAGGGCCAGGCCGCGGACGCGGCTCCGAGCAGCGATCCGGTCCTCGTGGCGCTCGCCGATGCATACCTGCGCTTCCCGCTGCCGCGAGGCGCGCTCGGCGAGCTGATCGAGGGCGTGCGCATGGACGTCAACGGCGTCGACTACGAGCGCTTCGAGGACCTGGTCCTGTACTGCCGCCGCGTGGCCGGCGCGATCGGGCGCGTGTGCCTGGCGATCTTCGGCCTGCGCGGCGGCGCGGAGGTCGACCGCGACGGGGCCGAACGGCTGGCCGACGAGCTGGGCGTGGCGATGCAGCTGACCAACATCCTGCGCGACCTGCGCGAGGACGCCGAGAACGGTCGCGTGTACCTTCCCAGCGAGGACCTCGCGCGCTTTGGGCTGATCGGCGCCGAGGGGCGCAGCCGAGCCGCTGACGTGCTCGATGCTTTGTCGGGAGCCACCGACCCCGGCGAGCAGCCGATCGTCGCGCTCGTGCGATACGAGGCGGCTCGCGCGCGCGAGTGGTTCCAGCGGGGCATCGCGCTCACCCGTGTGCTGGACCGCCGCAGCGCCGCCTCGGTGCTTGCGATGGCCGGCATCTACCGGCGCCTGCTCGACCGCATCGAGGCCGAGCCCGAGGAGGCTGTCCGCCGGCGCGTGTCGCTGCCCGCGCGGGAGAAGGCGTGGGTCGCGGCGCGGGGGATGCTCGGAGGCGGCGCTTGAGCGTGGGCGACCGCGTCGTCGTGGTCGGAGGCGGGCTTGCAGGGATCACCGCCGCGCTCGACTGTGCTGACGCGGGCGCGCATGTCACCCTCGTGGAGGTTCGCCGCAGGCTCGGCGGCGCGGCCTACTCGGTGGAGCGCGACGGCCTCGAGATGGACAACGGGCAGCACGTGTTCCTGCGCGGCTGCTTCGCCTACCGCGACCTGCTCGGGCGTCTCGGCAGCGACCACCTGGTCGCGGTCCAGCCGCGGCTTGAGATCCCCGTCCTGCGGCCCGGGAGCGAGCCGTTCCTGCTGCGTCGCGGCGCGCTGCCCGCGCCGCTGCACCTCGCAGGTGCGCTCGCACGCTACCCCCACCTCTCCCGCCGCGAACGGCTGTCAGCCGCACGCGCAGCGCTGGGGCTGATGCGCATCGACGAGCGCGAGCTCGAGCGCGATGAGATCACCTTCGGCGAGTGGCTTCGCCGCCACGGTCAGGGTGACGCGGCGGTGGCCGCGCTGTGGGACCTGATCGCCCTGCCGACGCTCAACCTGCCCGCCGCAGAGGCGTCGCTGGCGCTCGGGGCGTTCGTATTCCGCCAGGGCCTGCTCACCTCGGCGGGCGCCGGCGACATCGGCTTCCACGTCGGCACGCTTGGCGAGATCATCGCCGCGCCCGCTGAGGCATCGCTGCGCAGCGCCGGTGTGGAGGTGCGGCTCGGGTGGCGCGCGGAGCGGCTGCTGCCCGGCGGCGAGGGCATCGAGTTGCAGGGTCGCGGCGAGGGGGAGGCGGACGGCTTGAGCGCCGAGGCGGTGATCCTCGCGCTGCCCCACACGCGCGCGGCCGCGCTGCTCGAGCCACTGTGGGGCGAGCGCGCACGAGCGCTGCGCGGACTCGGCGCCTCGCCGATCGTCAACCTCCACCTCCTCTACGACAGGGTCGTCTGCGAGCATCAGTTCGCCGCCGGGGTGGGCACGCCGGTTCAGTACCTGTTCGACCGCACCGCCGCCGCCGGGGCACCCGCGGGCAGCCAATACCTCGCGGTCTCGCTGTCGGGAGCCGAGCGAGAGATGCGGATGAGCGTGGCCGAGCTGCGAGAGCTCTACGTTCCGGCGCTCGCCCAGCTGCTGCCGCGCACGCGCGAGGCGACGCTCGAGTCGTTCCTCGTCACGCGCGAGCACGCAGCGACGTTTCGCGCCGCGCCCGGCGTGGGCGCCCTGCGCCCTGGACCGCGGAGCGAGATCCCGGGTCTGCTGCTGGCCGGCACCTGGACGGCCACGGGCTGGCCCGCCACGCTCGAGAGCGCAGTCCTGAGCGGCCACGCGGCCGCCGCCGGCGCGCTGCAGCGGCTCGGCCTGCAGCCCGCGCTCGCCGCCGGTGACTCCCGCCTGATGCCCGTCGCCGCCGCTGCGGCGGGCGCTGCCGGCGCGGCCGCGGGCGGTCCCGATCACGGGGGCTCGCCGTGAGCGAGATCGTGCTTGCGGCGCCGCTGCGGATCGAGGCCGCGCTGATCGCCTCGGCCGCGCGCGGAGCGTCGGTGCGCAAGACCGGGATGGGACCCGCCCGGGCGAAGGCCGCGGTCGGCTCGCTCGAACGGGCGAGGGGCGGCGCGCTGCTCGTGCTCGGCTTCTGCGGAGGGCTCGACGCGCAGTCGGTTCCGGGGGAAGTGATCATCCCGCAGGAGGTCTACGCGGCCGACGACGAGGGCGAGGAGGATCGGCTGATCCGCTGCACGCTCGCGGGCGAGCTCGTCAGCCACCTCGCCGGGCGGGGGTTGAAGCTGCGCAGCGGCAGGATCGTATGCGTGTCGCGCCCCGCCGTCGGGAAGCGGCGCGCGGCTCTGAACGCGGGTGGTGCGATCGCGGTCGACATGGAGTCGGTGTGGCTCGCAGCGGGCGCCGGCGAGCGGCCGTTCGGCGTCGTGCGGGTCGTGCTCGACGGCCCCTCTCACGAGCTGCTGAGGCTGGGAGCGCTGCCCGGCGCACTGCGCGCTGCCCGCACGCTGCGCCGGGTCGCGGCCGCACTTCACGAGTGGGCGCCGGCCGTCTAAGGTAGCCCCATGGCGGTTCGGGTCAGGCAGAGCTCCCGCATGGGTTGGTACCTGATGCGCCAGCGCCTGGCCAAACGCGAGCGGTTTCCGCTGATCGTCGAGCTCGAGCCGCTGTTCCAGTGCAACCTGGCGTGCTCGGGCTGCGGCAAGATCCAGCACCCCGAGCACGAGCTCAGGCGGCGGATGCCCGTCGAGCAGGCGATCGGTGCGATCGAGGAGAGCGGGGCGCCGATGGTCTCGATCGCAGGCGGGGAGCCCCTGATCCATCCCGAGATCCACTTGATCGCCGCCGAGCTCGTGCGGCGCAAGAAGTTCGTGTACCTCTGCACGAACGCGCTGCTGCTCGAGAAGAAGCTCGACAAATTCAATCCGAGCCCCTACTTCGCCTGGGCGATCCACATCGACGGGCTGCGCGAGCGCCACGACGCCTCGGTCGAGCGCGAGGGCGTCTTCGACAAGGCCGTCGCGGCGATCAGGGCGGCAAAGGCGGCGGGCTTCCGGGTGACCACCAACACGACGTTCTTCACCCACGACTCGCCCAAAACCATCCGCGAGGTGCTGGACTTCCTCAACGACGACCTCCAAGTCGACGAGATGATGATCTCGCCCGCCTACGCCTATGAGAAAGCACCCGACCAGGAGCACTTCCTGGGCGTCGAGCAGACACGCCAGCTGTTCAGCGCCGCCTTCGCCGACGGGCGGCGCCGGCGCTGGAGGCTGAACCACAGCCCGCTGTTCCTCGACTTCCTCGAGGGCAAGGCCGAATTCGACTGCACCGCCTGGGGGATCCCGAGCTACTCGCTGTTCGGCTGGCAACGGCCCTGCTACCTGATGGCGGACGGATACACAGAGACCTACAAAGAGCTGATCGAGACGACCGACTGGAGCAGCTACGGTCGCGGTCGCGACCCGCGCTGCGCGAACTGCATGGCCCACTGCGGCTACGAGCCGACCGCCGTGCTGCAGACTACGCGCTCCCTGCGCCAGTCACTCCGGGCTCTCGCGGGCTGAGCCGGTCACTGCGGCTCCTCGCGGGCCGAGCCACCCGCTCCCGCGCGGATCTCGCTCCAGCTGAGTCCCTCGCCGAGCAGCGCCGGCACGCCCAGCGCGAGCGCGGTCACGACCTCCACCGCCTGCAGCATGATCCCGTAGGCGACGCCCGAGCCGGCGGCCACCCCGTAGGCGGCCAGCACGACCGCGCAGGCCGCCTGGAAGACCCCCACGTTCGACGGGGTGGCGGGGAGGATCGCGCTCAGGTTGACCGCCAGCAGGATCGCCGCGGCTGCCACCAGGCCACCCTCGTTCTGGAGTCCGAGCGCGAGCAGCACCGCGTAGCAGGCGAGCCACTGCAGCGCCCACGCCAGCAGCTGCGAGGCGACCGCCGTGACCCCGTATCGCGGCCGCGCGAACACGATCAGTCCCCGCCGCGCGAGCCGCAGCAGGCGCTCGACGGTGTCGGCCGCCCGCGCCACGCGCGGCGAGCCCGAACGCCGCCCCAGCGCGAGCAGCCGGGGTCCGGCGAGGACGAGCAGGCACAGCACGAACGGCAACGCCAGTGCGCTCGCCACCCCCGCGAGGTTGCCGTGCAGGAGTGGCACGCTCGTGAACGTCACAGCGAGCAGGATCCCGAGCGCGAGCAGGTTGATGAGCGTCTGCGAGAACACGGTCCCAGCCACGACCGGCAGCTGACGGCGCGTCGAGCCCTCGAGCCGGCGGCTGAGCACGAGCACGCGCGAGGGCTCGCCGATCCTGCCCGGAAACACGGCCGAGGCCATCACCCCGATCATCGTCGCGCGCACGACCGGTCCCCACGCCACGGGCGTATCGGGCAGCGCTGCGCGCAGCGTCTGGTGCCAGGAGACCGAACGCAGCACCAGCGAGAGCGCCATCAGTGCGAGCGCCAGCACGATCCACCCCGGCGTGGCCGTGATCAAGACATGGCCCACCCGGCTCAGATCCAGACGCAGCAGCGCGAACACCACCAGCCCGGCCGCGAGCAGCGCCGCCAGCGCGAGGGCGGTGCGTCTGAGAAGCGCGCGGCGGACCCGCGTGGGCGACGTCTCCGAGGCACCCATGCGCGGGGTCTAGCAGGTCGGGGTCCGCGGGGCGGGGCGCCGACGCGAAGCGGCCGGCTCCGCGCGGCGCCGCGAGTTGCTCGCGTGGGCGCTCGGCGGGCTTCCCGTAGCTAGCCGCGCTGATGCCCGCAGCCACACCGCAACTCCGTTTGCACGCTCGCGTTCATGGGAGCGATCTAATCCTCAACTAGCCGTCTTGTCATGATCGGCCTCCTACAGTCTCGGTGGCCTTGCGCAGACGGGAGTCCCAGGGACATCCGCCACGCGCAGCCCGAGGAGCATCCGCACGCATGCCGAGACCGTCGCCCACCAACGCCGCGTCAGCGCACGCCCCGCACGGGGTGGCGCCCGCGAGCACGCCTCCGCACGCGAGCCCCTGCGCCCGCCCTCCCGCCGGCGTGGACGCCGCTGCGGCTACGTCTCCTGCCCCGCCGCCGCGGATGCCCGGCGGCATCGAGGCGGCCGGCGTTCCGCCTCACCTGCGGACCCCCCGCCTCGCGCGCACGCTCACGGCCGTGTTCGCAGAGACCGCCGCGCGCTTCCCCGGCCGCCCCGCGCTCGACGTGGGGGAGACCACGCTCAGCTACGAGCAGCTGCTCGCCGCGGCCGACGAGCTCGGCGAGCGACTCAGCCTGACCGGGATCGGGCCCGGAGACCGGGTCGGCGTGCGTGTGGCGAGTGGATCGGCCGAGCTCTACCTCGCAATTCTCGGGGTACTCAGCTCGGGCGCTGCCTACGTGCCCGTGGACGCGGAGGAACCCGCGGCGCGTGCCGCGGCGATCCTCGCGGCCGGCGAGGCATGCGCGGTGATCGAGGACGGCCTGCGCGTGCGTCAGCTCGCGCCCGCGGCCGGCGCGCGGCGGACGCTGAGCCCAGATGACGACGCGTGGGTGATCTTCACCTCCGGATCCACCGGAGCGCCGAAGGGCGTCGCCGTGAGTCATTCCTCGGCCGCCGCGTTCGTGGAGGCCGAGACGCGGTTGTGGCACGTCAGCGAGCACGATCGCGTGCTCGCGGGGCTGTCGGTCGGCTTCGACGCGAGCTGTGAGGAGATGTGGCTCGCGTGGCGCAACGGCGCCGCGCTCGTCCCCGCGCCGCGCGCGCTCGTGCGCAGCGGAGAGGCGATCGGACCATGGCTCGCCGAGCAGCGGGTGAGCGTGATCTCGACGGTTCCCACGCTCGCCACGCTGTGGCAGGAGGAAGCGATCGCTGGCGTGCGGTTGCTGATCCTCGGTGGCGAGGCGTGCCCGAACGAGCTCGGGTGGAGGCTCGCCGCCACCCGCGAGGTCTGGAACACCTACGGCCCAACCGAGGCGACCGTGGTCAGCACCGCCGCCCGCATCCGTCCGGGCGAGCCGATCACCATCGGGCTGCCGCTGGAAGGGTGGCGGCTAGCGGTCGTTGACGAACAGGGCGAGCCGGTCCCATTCGGCGAGCCCGGCGAGCTCGTGATCGGCGGGCTTGGCCTGGGCCGCTATCTCGACCCCGAGCTCGATCGCGAGCGCTTCGCGCCCCTGGCCACGCTCGGTTGGGAGCGCGCCTACCGCACGGGCGACATCGTCTGCGAGCTGATCGACGGCTTCGAGTTCGTCGGCCGCCGCGACGACCAGGTCAAGGTCGCGGGCCGGCGACTCGAGCTCGGAGAGGTCGAGGCTCTGCTGCGGGCGGTCCCAGGCGTGGACGGCGCGGCCGCGGCGGTGCAGAGGAGCCCTGCAGGTAACGCGGTGCTCGTCGGGTACGTCACCGGCCCGGCCGACCCCGCGTTCGTGCGCGGGCAGGTGAGCGAGTGGCTGCCTCACGGCATCGTGCCCCTGATCGCGCGCCTGCGCTCGCTGCCGCTCGCCGGCTCGGGAAAGCTCGCGCGCGGCGAGCTGCCCTGGCCGCTGCCCGCCGACGCGAGCGCGGGCACGGGTACGGGCACGGGCGATCGCCATGCGCATCAGCGCCCTGCGCTCATCGGGACCGCGGGATGGCTTGCCGAACGCTGGGCCGAGCAGCTCGGCGTCCAGCCGACGGCGCTCGAGGAGGACTTCTTCGAGCTCGGGGGCAGCTCGCTCGCGGCGGCCAAGCTCGTCTCGACGCTGCGTGCGCGCTTCCCCGCGGCCGCGGTGGCGGACGTCTACAACCACCGAGCTCTGGGCGCCCTTGCGGCGCACCTCGATCAGCTCGGCACCGGCGCGACGTCGAGCACCGACGCGGCGGCGCCGGGCGGCTCGCGGTGGGGGCTCGTGCGGCTCGGCGGCACGTTCGTGCTGCTCGCGCTCGGCGCCCTGCAGTGGCTCGTGGGGCTGCTCGCCTACAACCACTGGCAGGGCGCGGGGGTCGGCTCGCACCTGGCGTGGGGCTGGCTGATCCTCGCGTGGCTCGGGCTCGCGAGCGCGCCCGGGCGTGCGGCGATCGTGCTGGTCGTCCGGGCGCTGGTGCTGGGACGCGTGCAAGCGGGACGCTACCCGCGCCGCGGCTGGCTGGCCTGCAGGCTGTGGTTCGTCGAGCGGCTGGCCGAGCTGTGTCACCTGGACCGCCTCGCCGGCACGCCGTGGGCGATCCGCTACGCCCGCATCTGCGGAGCGGAGGTCGGCGAGGGCGCGCGGCTGGGCACGCTGCCACCGATCACAGGGATGCTGAGCGTGGGTGCCGACGCCACGCTCGAAGGCGAGATCGACGTCCACGGCTGGTGGATCGACGGCGATCAGCTCGTGCTCGGCGAGCTGCGGGTCGGAGCGGGCGCGCGGGTGGGCACGCGCGCGGCGTTGATGCCCGGTGCCGACGTCGGCGCGGGGGCGGAGGTGCAGCCGGGCAGCGTCGTGACCGGCCCGATCCCGGCGCGAGAGTGCTGGGGCGGCTCCCCGGCACGCTACGAGGGCCCCGCCGGGACGACCTGGCCTGCCCGCCCCCCGAGGCCTTCCCGCCACAGGCGTGCGTGGAGGTCGATTTACGGGGTGGGGCTCCTCGCGCTCAACCTGCTGCCTCTGCTCGCCGCGGCACCCGGCGTGCTGCTCATCACGGCGCTCGGGGCGCAGCTGGGATCAGCATCCTCGCCGCTGGGCACGCTCGCGATGCTCGCGCCCGTGTTCGCGGCAACGTTCCTGCTCTCCTACGGCCTGATCGTGGTCGTCCTCGTGCGTGCCGCCTCGCGCCTGCTCGAGCCGGGGTGGCACGGCGACGACGGGGGTGCTGCGTGGGCGCTGTGGTTCACCGAGGGGCTGATGGGGGCGACCCGCGGCGTCCTGTTCCCGCTCTACTCGAGCGTCTACACGCGCGGCTGGCTGCGCCTGTTGGGCGTGTGCGCGGGCGCTCGTAGCGAGGTCTCGACCGCGGTCGGGTTGAACCGGCTCACTGCCCTCGGCGCGACGAGCTTCCTGGCCGACGACGTGGTCCTGTCGGTCGGTCGTGCGCGCGGCGGCTGGCTGGCGCTCGAGCCGATCGAGGTCGGCAGGCGCACGTTCCTCGGCAACGGCGCGATCCTGAGGAGCGGCAGCGCGGTCGGTGAGGACTGCCTGGTGGGCGTGCTCTCCTCGCCTCCGGCCCGCGCCGCCAACGGGACATCCTGGTTGGGAATGCCCGCGCTCGAGCTGCCGCGCGTGCCCGACCGGCCCGATCCAGCCCGCACGACCGACCCCCCGCGCCGCCTGCTGCTCGCGCGCGGCGCGATCGAGCTCGTGCGCCTGCTGCTGCCGAGCACGATCTCGGTGATGCTCGGCATCGCGGTCGTGCTCGCGCTCGACGCGGTCGGCTCCTCGAGCGCGAGCGTGTGGGTGACCGTCGCCGCGGCGCCGCTGGTGCTGCTCGCGGCGAGCGTGCTCGCGACCGCGCTCACCGTGGGGCTGAAGTGGCTGCTGATGGGGCGCTACCGCGCCGGCGAGTACCCGCTGTGGTCGCTGTTCGTCTGGCGCGACGAGCTGCTCAACACCTGCCAGGAGCAGCTCGCCGGAACCTGGCTGCTGGGCGCGGCGCTCGGCACACCGCTGATGTCGCTCTACCTGCGCGCGATGGGGGCCCGTGTCGGCAGGGACGTCTGGTTTGAAACTCTCGCGGTCACCGAGTTCGACCTCGTCCAGCTCGGCGACGGCTGCGCGGTCAACCGCGGCGCGTGCATCGAGACCCACCTGTTCCACGATCGGCTGATGCGCACCGGCCCCGCGACGCTCGGGCCGGGCTCGACGCTCGGCCCTTACAGCGCCGTGCTGCCCGACACCGCGCTCGGGGCGCGCTGCAGCGTTGGCGCGCGGTCGTTCGTGATGCGCGGAGAGCAGCTGCCGGAGAACACCCGCTGGCACGGCGCTCCGGTCGTGAGCGCGTGAGCGCTGCCGACCTCGCCGTCGCCGGGGCGGGGCTCGCGGCACCCGTGACGATGCTGCTCGACGCGCGCGCGCGAGGCCTCGACGAAAGCGGGCTGCGCGCCTGGGCGCGCGAGCTCACGGACGCGAGCGGTGCGCCGCATGCCGCGCGCTCCTACCGCTTTCCCTACGCGCTGCTGGCGTGGCACAGCGAGCCCGTGGGCGTGGACCTCGAGCGGATCGAGTCCTGCGATGAGGCATTCGCCGAGCTGATATGCACCCCGAGCGAGCGAACGGACGTCCGTATGTGGGATGAGCGCGATGCCTACCTGAGCTCACTGTGGTGCAGCAAGGAGGCGCTCGCGAAGGCGCTCGGCGACGCGCTGCGCTACGAGCCGGGGCGCCTGGACTCGCCGATGCGCTGGCCCGGGCTGCGCGCCGGTCCGTGGCGGGCTAGGAGCGTGGAGAGCGTCCCCCGGCACGTGGCGTGGCTGTGCTGGCGCGACACGCGCGGGTAGGGCGCGTAAGATCGGAGTCCAGGAGGCCGATATGCGGCACGGACGAGCGCCCGGGGAGATCGACGAAGAGGGAAGCGGAGAAGCCAGGCGGGGCGTCAGCGCATGCCCCCGCGTCCCCGCACTCCGCACGCGCCCCGCTGTCCAGGTCGCGATGCTGCTCGCCGCGCTGGCGCTCGCACTGCTCGCACCGCTCGCCGCGCCCGGCGGCGCGGGCGCCTCGCCGCCGGCGCTGCGCCACATCAACCCGGCGCTCGCGCGCTGCGCCGGCTCCGCCTCGGCCGGATGCGCGAGCGCCCCGGCCGCGACGCGCCCCGCGCCGCCCTCGCTGCTCCTGGGCACGCAGCGGCTGCAGCGCTGCGAAGTCTCGCCGCTGGCCTACTGCGGGACGCTCTCCGTGCCGCTTGACACCAGCGCGCCGTGGGGCCCTCACATCGCGCTCGCCTACCGCTGGTATCCGGCCCCGAGCGCCAAGCCCGCCGGCACCGTGGTGCCCGTCGAGGGCGGCCCGGGCTACGGGTCGATCGGGTCGGTGGCCGGCGGCTTCATACCCCAGTACGGGGCGCTCCTGCAACGCTTCAACATGCTCGCGGTCGACAACAGGGGCACCGGTCATTCGACCCCGGTCGACTGCCCCGCGCTGCAGGGCTTCAGCGGCCCGACCGGCACCGTCCTGTACCAGCGGGCGGCGGCTGCGTGCGCGGCGGCGCTCAACCGCAAATGGCACTACCCGGGCGGGGGTGCCGTGCACGCCTCCGACCTGTTCAACTCGGCGCCCGCCGCGGCCGACCTGGCGTCGGTGATCGCCGCGCTGGAGCTGCCCGCGGTGGATCTCTACGGCGACTCCTACGGCTCCTTCTTCGCGCAGGTGTTCGCCGCCCGCTTCCCGAGCCTCGTGCACAGCGTGATCCTCGACTCGACCTACCAGGTGCAGCACCTCGATCCCTGGTATCGCAGCGCGATCGGCTCGATGCCCACCGCCTTCGACGCGGCCTGCGCGCGCGCGCCCGCGTGCACAAGCGCCGCGCCCGGCTCCTCCTGGGCTCGCCTGGAGGGCCTCGCGGCGCTGCTGCGCGAACACCCGATCGCGGGCACCGTGCCGGGCCCGACGGGGTCGCTCGAACACGTCAGGATGGACATCGTCGGCCTCGTGGACCTCATCAACGACGCCGCCGCGGACCCGCAGATCTACCGCGCGCTCGACGCCGCGAGCCGTGCACTCGTGCACGGCGGTGAGCCCGCCCCGCTGCTGCGCCTGTACGCCGAGCGGCTGGCCGAAGACGAGGCCTACTTCGGCCTGCCCGCGAGCTCCTACTCCGACGGGCTGTACCTCGCGGCCTCCTGCCTGGACTATCCGCAGCTGTTCGAAATGGGCGCGAGCGGGCCCGTCCGCTCGGCCCAGCTGCGCGCGGCCGAAGAAGCGCTCGCGCCATCCACGTTCAGCCCCTTCACGACATCCGAGTGGCTCGCCCAGAATCAGAACACCGAGGCCTACACCGCGTGCCTGGGGTGGCCGAGCCCGACGATCGCCCAGCCCCCCACGAGTGGGAGCCCGCCGCTGTTCGCAGCGACGCTTCCCGTGCTGGTGCTCGGCGGCGAACTCGACACCTGGACACCGCCCGCCGACATCGGCAAGGTGCTCGCAGAGATCGGCGGTCACACGCGCTTCATCGAGCTCGCAAACGCAACACACGTCGTCGGTCAGGGCTCTACCGTGTGCGGCTCGGCGCTGATCCAGGCGTTCGTCAGCGCACCCGCACGCCTGGACTCGCTCGACGCCGGCTGCGCCTCGCAAGTTCCCGCGATCCACACGATCGGCGCATTTCCGGCGAGGCTTGCCGATGTGAAGCCACTGCAGCCGGAACCCGCCGCGGCGGCCGTGCGCTCGGCGGTGGCGCTCAAGCTCGCGTCGGCGGCGCTCGCCACCGCGGGCGATGCGGTGGCGCGCGAGGCGGCGATCGCCACCAGCCTCGACCGGGGCCTGCACGGAGGCGACGTGACCGCCGATGCGGCCGGCACCGTGCTGCACCTCCATGGCGATCAGCTCGTGCCCGGCGTCGCCGTGAGCGGCACGGTCACGCTCGCCCCGGCCCCCGTCGCGCTCGACGGCCAGAGCGCACACGCGCAGCTCAGTGTCTCCGCGCAGGGGCAGCCCGCCGCGTCGTTCACCGCCGATTGGAGCACCCAGGGGACGGCAGCTCGTGCGCAGGTCTCGGGCACGGTCGGTGGCGAAACGGTCTCCGGCAGCACCTTCGCTCCCTGAGAAGGTCCGCCGAGCGAACGCGGGCGCGCGGCCGAGGAAGGCCGGTACTAGACCTCAGGCGCCGCTGAGGGTGCAGGCGGGAAAGCGGGGCGCCCACTCCTCGAGCTCGACCCCGAGACCGTTGCAGATGTAGGCAATCAGGTGGTACCAGCCCGCGGTTGCGATCAGCTCGATGATCTGTGCGTCGCTGAAATGTTCGCGCAGCGAGCCCCACAGCTCCTCCGAGATCGAGCTCGTCTCGTGCAGCTCGTCCGCGAGCGCGAACACGCTCGCCTGGCGCCCCTCCCAGCACGGATCGGCCGCGGTGCCCCACGCGGTCGAGCGCAGCTGCTCATCGTCGAGCCCGAGCGGTCGGCCGAACGCGGCCGCATGCACGCCCCACTCGTACTCGTTTCCGGTCAGCCCGCAGGTGCGGTGGATCATCACCTCTCGCAGCAGTGGCTCGACGCTCGCGTGCGAGCCGAGGATGCCGGCGCCGAGCGGGCGCATGCGCGAGGACAGCTCGCCATGGCGGACCAGCGTTCGAAACAGCCGTAGCGGCTCGGCGCCGCTGTCGGGCGGCATCCACTTCGCGAGCATCGTCGCGACCTCGTCGGTGTAGGGCGGCTGCAGCGGAGCGATACGCGGTGCGCGAGTTTCGTTGGTCACTAGACTCTCCCGTGTTGCTTCGATTTCAAGAGCACGCCGCCCGACACTAGCGCTTCTGTTTCAAAAGCACAAGCGAGGAGCTCCATGCCGAAGAAGAACCCCAGCCGCCCACACACCGATGGCGAGGAGGGTCGCGCCGCGCCCGAGCCGCGCCGCGTCGGCGAGCCGCGCGCCTCCTCCGAAGCCCCTCGCAGTGCGCCCCGCCCCGGCCGCGCGGTACGGGGCTCAGCGACGGGGCGCCCGATCATGGCGCTGCTCGACCTGCTCGGCCGGCGCTGGGCACTGCGGATCATCTGGGAGCTGCGCGAAGGGCCGCTCCCGTTTCGCGCCCTGCAGGAGCGTTGCGAGCGGATGTCCTCGAGCGTGCTCAACCAGCGGCTGGTCGAGTTGCGGGAGGCGGGGATCGTGTGCTCGCGCGAGCACGGGTATGCGCTCAGCGATGAGGGCCGGCGCCTGCTCGAGGCCTACGGGCCGCTCGGCGAGTGGGCCGATCGCTGGGCCGGGCGCTCGCGCAAGGGCGCCCGGTAGCGACCGCCTCACGCCTCCAGCAGCAGCGTCACGGGGCCATCGCCCACGAGCTCGACGGCCATCCGGGCGCCGAACACGCCGCGGCGGGCGGCCGCGCGCTCGCAGAAGCGCTCGTACAGGGGCTCGGCGTGCTCGGGACGGGCGGCCGCGGTGAAGCTCGGGCGGTTGCCACGGCGTACGTCGCCGTAGAGGGTGAACTGGCTCACGCACAGGATCTCCCGCTCGCCGAGCGACTCGTTCATCTGCCCGTCTGCGTCGTTGAAGATCCGCAGCGCGCGGACCTTGTCAGCCAGTCGGTGGGCCGTAGTGGAGTCGTCCTCGTGCGCGATCCCGAGCAGCACGAGCAGCCCCGGGCCGATCGCTGCGACCTCGCGGCCGTCCACCCTCACGGCCGCCCGGCTGACCCTCTGCACGAGCGCGCGCATCCCGCGCAGTATGCCTGGGCGGCGGCGCGTGCCCGCTCAGCGGGACGCGGATGCGAACGCGGGTGCGGCGGCGCCCGCACGGCCGGCGGCGGATTGCCGGGAGGACTGGGCGTAACGGGCGAGCTCACCCAGCGAAACCGACGGCGGCGCTGCGATCACGACGTGGGAGCCGTCCTCGAGCACGATCACCCCGCCGTGGGGAAGCCACCTGGCGGCGCGGCGGGGGCCGCTGAGCAGCGCGGCCTTCGCGTACACCTCCGCCTCGAGCGCGCTCGGAGCCAGTGCGGTCGCCTGCACCAGCCCGGTGAACGCGGGTCTGCCGGTGGAGGGGTCGAGCAGGTGATGGGCCGGCCGTCCTCGCTCGTCGAGCCAGCTGCGGCGGCCGATCCCGCTCGTAGCAACCCCGCCAGAGTGGACCTGGAAGCTGTGGATCGCACGTCCGTCGAATGGGCTCGCAACCTCGACGGTGCGGAGCCGGGAGCGCGCTCCGCCGATCGCGAGGTCGCCCGCGCAGTCGATCGCGAGGCTCTCGTGCTCGGCGAGCGTCGCGGCGAGGGCGTCCGCGAGCATGCCCTTCAGCAGGCCGCCGCCGTCGAGCCCGACACCCGCCGGTCGCGTCACCGTGCCCGCCCGCCGGTCCACCTCGATCCGGGCCCATGCCCGCGCGCGCCCCCCCGTCGCCGCTTGGCGGCTGGGTGCGAGTGCGAGCGTCCGCACGATTGGCAGCGAGTCGCGGAGATCCTCGGCGTAGCCCGCGCGCTCGATCTGATCGAGCAGCGTGCCGTCCACAAGGCCGTCGGTGAGCTCGCCCGCGCTGCGGATGGCGCCCGCGAGGGCGCACATGAGCGGGCTCGCAGGCACCACAGCGCGGGGGTCTCGGTTCAGGCGCGAGAGCTCGCTGTCGGGCAGGAACCGGGAGAACTGAAGGTGCCACGCGAGCAGGCTCCGCCGGGCGAGCTCGACCGCCTGTGCAGCTGTCCGGGTGGGTGCGCCCGCCACGTGGATCTCGCAGTGGCCGCCGAAGCAGTCAAAGCCCGCGCTGAGCTCCGAGTCGCTCACGAGTGTTTGGTGGTCACAGTGGTGGGCGTGCTCGATTCGCTCGAGCCGCTCGAGCCGCTCGAGGCCGAGGAGCTGCTCGTGGCTTCGCCGCTCGTGCCCGTCGAGCTGCTCGTGGGTGCGGAGCTGCCCGTGGATTCGCCGCTCGAGCCGCTCGAGCCAGAGGTGCTGCCTGCGGATCCGCTGGTCGAACCGGTCGAACCGGTCGAGCCGGAGGAGCTGCCTTTGGCCGTGCCGGTTGAGCTAGACGCGGCGCTTGCGGGGGCGGTGGCGGTCGCGGTCGCGGTGACACCACGCTGGCTCTGGCGCGAGAGCGCGGGATCGTGGCCGGAGGCGAGCTGCACATAGACGCCCAGGAACGCCGCCGCGAAGAGACCGAGCGAGAGCCCCGCGATCGTGCGCCGGATGCGCCGCACGCGTCTGCGCAGGGCCGCGCGGGTGGCGTTTGCGAGGGCTCGCCCGCTGGCTGCACGAGCGGCTGCGTTGGGGTCCGTTTGGGACGGCGTGGCTGTGGGGGGGTTGCGGTTCATGACGGCTCCTGTGACGGGTTGAGATCGTGGTCCCCGAGTCTCGCGCGCCGTGCTTCGGGTTGACTGAGGCACGCCTGGGAGGCTGCTGAGCATCGCTGCGCCGCGAGCGCGGCCGCACGGAGGCGGGCCGGGCGCTCAGTTGGCACGGGGTCGCATCGCTGCGGGGAGGGGGGGGAGGTGGCGCGTGATCAGCAGCAGCAGCGCGGGCAGCACCACGATCGCGGTCATCGCCAGGAACCAGCTCTGCCCGGCGTCGGTGCCCTCGCCGAGCGAGTGCACCACGCCGAGAATCCATGCCAGGGCGGTGAAGCGGTGGAGCTTGCGCCAGCGCGCGACCCCGATTCGACCGCGCGCGTAGTAGGAGAGCCCGAGGATCAGCAGCATCCAGAAGGCGACGATCCCGATGGTGGTCCACAGCGTCTTGTAGGAGCCGAGGAACGGCACCGCCACATCCCCGAGGCTGGGGTGAATGTAGCCGTCGCCGATCAGCGCGAGCCCGTGCACCGCGATCGCGCCGAGCGTCGCCAGCGAGAGCGCCTCGTGGGTCACCCGTAGGTCGGGGCCCCTGCCCTTCAGCACGCGCCTGCTCATCAGCAGGCCGACGCAGACGCTCACGCTCGAGAGCAGCAGCGCTGCGATGCCCGCCGCGCGGCTCGTGATCCAATAGAGGTGCGGGCCGGTGGCCGTGGCGAGGAGTGCGGACTGTGTGGTCATGTCTGCATCAAACCGATGCCACCTGGGAGTCGGCTGGGAGCCGACTGGGGCCTCGATGGGTATCTCCTGGGCGCTAGGCGGAGACGCCGAGCGTGTGCAGGAACGTGGTGATGGTGGCCGTCGAGATCGCGAAGCCCACGCCCACCGATCCGCCCTGGGCGCCTGTCCCGCCCGAGCCGGAGACGATCTGCGAGTTGATCCCGATCACGGTCCCGGAGGCGTCGAGCAGGGGGCCTCCCGAGTTGCCCGGGTTGAGCGCGGCGTCGGTCTGGACGGCGCCCGGGATCGGGGTGCCGTCGGGTGCTTTGATCTGGCGCCCGAGCGCCGAGACGATGCCGGTGGTGAGCGTCCGGTCGAGCCCGTAGGGGTTCCCGATCGCGTACGCGGGATCGCCCACCTGCAGGCTCGTGGAGGTGGCGATCTTGAGGGGGTGCAGAGTCGTGCCGGCGGGATCGATCCGCAGCAGCGCAAGGTCCTTCGAGCGGTCGGCGCCGATCACCCGCGCGGTGCGCGTGTTGCCGCCGTTGCCGTCGAGCGAGACCGTGATCGAGCTCGCGCCGTCGATCACGTGCTCGTTGGTGAGGATCTCGCCTGTGCGGCTGATCACCACCCCCGAACCGGTGGCGGTCTGGGTACGGCCCGTTTCGCCTTCCAGCGGCGATTGAGGTTGGGAGGCACCCGACACCGCCTTGATCGCCACCACGCCCGGCGCGTCGGTGAGGTAGATCGAGCGCGGCGAGAGTGCGCGGGTGGAGCTCACGCTCGAGGCGAACGCCGCCGAGCCGCCACCGAGGACGACCGTCTTGTGGCTCTGCGTCCCGAACGGCTGCGCGAGCGCGAGCGTGAGCGCGGCGGCCACACCGCCGAAGACGGCGGACAGCAGCGTGATCATCTTGCTGGAGCGCATCGGATGCCTTCCGGTCGGGTTTGCCTGCACAACTGTGGATCGGGGCGCTGAAGGGGCAGTAACACGCGCCTAAGGCGCTTCTAAGAACTCGACGGGCGGCGGGTCCGGCGCGGGCCACGGATCCGCAAGGGACCGAGCGCACCGCCCGGGGGGAGGCGGTGCGCTCATGGTGGCGGGTGGGTGTTTGCCCGGGTCTGCGGCCTCACCGGCCCAGGCCGGTGGCCGCGGCCGCGCTAGTAGCGGGCGCCGATGCGTGCGAGGCCAACCCCGATCGGCCGGCGCGCGGCGCGACGGGAGGGGGCGGCCTGGATGCTCCGCGCTTGGCGCTCGGCGCTCAGCTGGGTCGCG